>Ga0302149_1000009_pt1 | contig 71639 bp, 56 predicted proteins | sample I_Bog_N1_1_FD_192435 | JGI IMG/M metagenome (GOLD analysis project Ga0302149, IMG submission 192435) | Peat permafrost microbial communities from Stordalen Mire near Abisko, Sweden - I_Bog_N1_1 | ecosystem: Environmental > Terrestrial > Soil > Wetlands > Peat | place: Sweden: Abisko, Stordalen...
TCCTCGGTGTCAGAGAATCCGGTCACGTGCCTGCCCATTACCAATGGAGCGCCGTCGCGACGTTTTACGTTCTTCAGGGCACCTGGTGCATGACAGACAAGGGCGACGGGCCTGCCGGCGGCAATCGCGTTCTCAATCAGCGCGACAGAGTCTCTGTTGTTTGCAAGATCCCATAGCGGCCCGTGGCCACCTGGATAAAAGACCGCGTCAAACCGGTTTGCCGTGAAGCTGGAGAGTTGAAGAGTATTGGCAAGCGCATGCTGCGCTGCTTTATCCTGCTTGAAGCGCTGAGTGGATTTGGTCTGTGCGGCAGGCTCATCGCTGCTCGGATCGAGCGGTGGTTGCCCGCCCTTGGGCGAGGCCAGCGTCACGGTTGCACCTGAATCGAGGAAGACATAGTAAGGATCTGCTAACTCCTCAAGCCAGAATCCGGTCTTTCTGCCGGTATTTCCTAACTCACTATGCGAAGTAAGAACGATGAGTATCTTCATGGTCGATCTTCCTTTTGTCGTTAGACCAGATGTGAGCATGCACCGAGGTATACGGTTGCCGGATCCCTCCAATGAAGGCAGGCCACTCATGACTGGCAAATGAGCGCCAAGTGAATCCGGCGTCCCATCAGGAGTCGGGCTTAGATGTGCCGCGCACGCATCAGTGCTGGTTGCTCGTTCGCGGCAAAGGCCAGCAGGATGAGTGCTGCACCCATGACTGCTAATGGATCGCGAGCCTTGTCCACGGTGCAAATCAATGCGTTCGTCTCCGGACCGTCATTTCTTACCGCCGACAAGCGGAAACAACGCCTCAGTACGAAACACCCGAATGCGGAGAGGAAAATATCCAGGATGACTGCTCGGTATTTTCGAATGTTGTCGACCACGACAGTTATCATGTGCTGACCCTACTCCAGCCATTGTGGAATGGATGTGCATTCTTGCTCGCAGGGCATGCGCATCGGATTTGGAGTCGCGACCGGCGAAGTTTCCACTTTTGAGCAGATCGACTTCGGCGGCGCACATCAACTTGTCGCAGTTCGTTCAAGAGGCGTTCGGGTGCCGCCGTAAGCACGAAGGCAGTGATTGAGACTAGCAATTCTCACCGAGCAATGCGCGATTACAACCTGACCGTGTCGAGTTCTCCGTATAAGCCGTCGAGGGAATCGCAACAGACCGACTCGCAAATGCCTGAGCATCCTTCCAACGTGAACTGGGGCAGGGACACAAATGCTCCGAAGCTGACCATGAGGGTTGGTCTTCAATTGTCTTCCCATCATGAGCAAGACTGAACAGATCGTTATTCCCCCGGCTGCGATACTCTTTGTCGCGTGCAAGTATTGAGCAGGCGCACTTTAGCCGTGATGACCGGACTCGAGGATGACCGCTCGAATATGCGGTTTCGATCAATAGAAATGAATGCGCGCAGTAAGACTGTTGCGCATCTGAAATGTTGGAAGGAGAAAATTCACATCATGACATTGTTGGATGCACCAAAGTACGACGCGGCCCGTGCGCGTCGATCGCGGAACATCGTGATTGCGCTGTTTGTGGTGGTGATATTTGGCGCCTTTGGAACCTGGTGGTTCTGGAACTGGCCGGAAGAGCACCGGGTGCGCACCTTTCTGTCTGCAGTCCAGTCCGGTGACCCGGTGAAAGCCTACGGTTTGTGGACCCAGGATTCGGAGTGGCAGCAACATCCGGAACGGTACAAGGCTTACGGCTTTGACCGATTCCAGCAGGACTGGGGAGGCGGTAGCAAATACGGCCAGATCCGCAGCTATAAGTTCGCCCTTTCCCGGTCCTGGGGCAATGGCGTGATTATCGGAGTGGACATCAACGGCGGCGAAACGCCGGTCTTTCTGTGGGTTGATCGCAGGACCAAGAAGATTGACTTCTCTCCGGTGGATTTGTATAGACCCATCTGGGACAAGCAATTGCCTTGATATCTCCGGGGTTGCCGCGGCGGATGTTCTATCCAGGCATTCGACTCAGGAGGCTAAGGTTGCATCCGGCGGGTTGGGACCCCAGGGTCTAGGTGCCGCTTGGCCGAAATCATTCGATGTCTCTCATGGAGCAAGGTTAGTGCATGAGGACCGGATATAAGAACATGCCACAGTACTCGGCCGTCGCTGAGTGGAGGCTTACATGAGAGTCAAACTATCATTCCTAATCGCTTGCCTTGTATTGTCTGGAACCGCAAGGGCGGCGGAGACGGCTCATCCAGCCACGGCTGACCAGGCAGCGGTCGTCGATGGCAACAATGCATTTGCGGTGGATTTGTATGGGCAGTTACGCAAGCAAAACGGCAATGTTTTCTTCTCGCCTGAGAGCATATCCACCGCGCTTGCCATGACGTATGCGGGGGCACGTGGTAGCACCGCCTCCGAAATGGCAAGAACCGTCCACTTCACTCTACCCCCGGACCGGCTGCATCCGGCGATGGGTGCGCTCCTGAACGACCTCAATACCCCTCATGATGGATACCAGCTTCGTGTGGCCGATGCCCTCTGGGCGCAACAGGGCGCTCCATTTCTCGATGATTTTCTTCAGTTGATGAAAATCGATTATGGTGCGGGATTTAATCAAGTGGATTTCAAAGACGCCACCAAGGCGGCGCGGCTGACGATCAACAAATGGGTCGAAGAGAAAACCGACGACAAAATCATGAATATGCTTCAACCCGGCGTACTCAATCCCCAGACAAGATTGGTGCTGACGAACGCTATTTATTTCAAAGGAACCTGGCAGACGCAATTCGACAAGGCACAAACAAAGGATGAGGATTTCCATTTATCCCAGGCGGATACGATCAAGGCGCCACTGATGCATCGCGACGGGCCTTCTAAATACTTCAACGGCGGTACATTTCAGGCTCTGGAGCTTCCTTATAAGAGCGGCGAGCTGTCGATGATCCTATTCCTGCCCAACGATGTGGGCGGTCTGTCTGCGTTGGAACAATCCCTGACTGCATCGAACACACAGCAGTGGCTGCGTGAGTTAGCGGCAGTTCCGAAAGTCATTCTGACGATGCCCAAGTTCAAGATGACGCAACAATTCGGACTGAACGGGGCGCTGAGTGCCATGGGGATGCCGCAAGCGTTTGAAAAGGACTCGGCGGATTTCTCAGGGATGGATGGAAAGCGCGACTTTGTGATGTCGGCAGTGATTCATAAGGCTTATATCGACGTTAGCGAAGAAGGAACTGAAGCAGCAGCGGCGACGGCAGTAGTGATGAGTCGTGCGATGGCAGTTCGGCCGATGCGATTGCAGCCGCATGTTTTTCGCGCGGACCACCCATTCCTCTTCCTGATTCGCGACAATCGTTCCGGCTCCATCCTGTTCATGGGCCGCGTGACCAATCCGACAAGTGAGAATTAACAACACGACTCGACCAGATAATCCAATCGTCTCGCCCACTTGGCGTTCAATTGCTCTCATGCTCTGAGCCTCATAGCCGGCTGGTCGGGAAGCGCTTGTCGGTCCGGAGGGATATGGTGTGCTCGGGAGTCGTGCTCAGGACCTGCGTAGGATCTATTCCTTCGCGTGGATTTGGCTGATTGTTTCAACGGGCGCGGTGCCGGCGGTCCGTTGTGACCATACATCCTCATGACGCGGTTCTAGGATGATCCATGCAGAAGACATCTGTAACGGGCACGGCAAGAGACCCACCCGGGCTCCTGCAGCCCTCGATGAACATGCGAAATGAAATCTCATATAGGCAGCGTCGCTCACTTTTGAAAGACAAGGACTAACGTGGCGGCGAGGTATGAGTCACCGATCTCGCCGAAGGCAGAACAATTCCCGGAGTCCAATCAGACAACAAGCTGTTCTATAAACCGATAAGAAAGGTGTTCTATTTGAAAAAGACTGGCAGGATACAACTCGCAAGGGAAATCATCGCCCGTGTTAAGAAAGAGATGCAGGAACCTCGATTAACGGAGTCTGCTCGCAACGGCACGCGCAGCAAGGTCGCACTCCAACCTATCGCCTCGGCGATTCGTCTAGAGAAGGTGTGATGCCGCTATGTATGCGATGGCTCAAAGGGGAGTCATCGAGACCGCAGATTGGCTTATTATGATAAGCAATCGCTCACAACTCGGGCTACAAATTGGGACGCGCACCGTCCGACTGCGAACTGCGTGCGCCTCATGCCGCCCCGTGCGGCCCGGGGGCTAGCCTGGATTGTTTTAGAACATTGTTTTACCGGCGGGGGACCATATGTCGGTAGGATTAAGCCGGCGGATCGTGAGGGGAGATGTACAAAAACATTGCAGTAGCCTATGACGAATCTCCGGAGGCGGGCCGGGCCCTGATCGCCGCGGTCGGGCTCGCAAAGTGTCTTGGAGCCGGGCTTCTTTCGGTTACCGTGACGGCAAGTCTTCCAGCGTACACGGCGTTCGCCACTGGCGCGGACCCGGCCCTTATGGTGACTCTTGATGAGGACCGCCGCAAATTCTACGACCAGCTACAGGCTCAAGCGCGTGCCGCGGCAAAGCGCGAGGAGATCGAGGTTCATACTCATCTGCTGGATGGAGAGGCTGTTGAAGGAATTGTCGGCTTCGTCTGTCAGAATAAGATCGATCTGCTGGTGATCGGACTGCATCGCCGCCCCAACCGCATGTCCAGCCTGTGGAGTACGGTCTATACGATTGCCCAGAATGTTCCCTGCAGCGTGCTTGGCGTGCATTGAAGCATTGCTTCGCTCGGTGAACATAGTCAACGATTGGTAGCCCATGGCGGCCGTTGCTCTTGCAGCGTTAGTGGGGGTACACCTCGATCCGGGGAATTACGTCCTGAGCAATCGGACACAGTATTAAGCAAAGCTGTTGATTCAAACTTGCGTTTGAATATGAACAGCGATCGCTCACAACTCCGGCTAAAGGTACTGAGGCGCAAACACCAGACTGCGATCCCAGAACCAACGCGCGAGAAATTGCTAGACGTCGCTGGGCCAATTTTTGCCGATCGGGGCTATCAGGCTACAACTATTCGCGAAATCTGTGCCGGAGCGGGAGCGAATGTCGCTGCCATCAATTATCACTTCGGCGATAAATTGGGCCTATATACCGAGGTCTTGCAGCAATCGGTGCGCGCTGCGCAACTGCTTGCCGTTCAAAACGCACTTAATGAAAATAGTCCCCCGGAAGAGATCTTGAGGACCCTGATTCGAGCTCGACTTCGGAGCATCAATGGGAGAGATTTACCGGATTGGCATGCCCGACTCCTCGCACATGAGTTCGCTCAGCCCACACCGGCGCTTCGGCAGCTTGTGGACAAGTTAGCTCGACCGATTTGCGAGCGACTACTTGCACTCATTGGAGGAATGATTGGCCTTCCTCCCAATGATGACAACACACGGCTCTGTGCGATCAGCGTTGTGGGACAAGTTCTTGCTTACGTTCTGCCAGGTCCATTGTTAATGGAGATTTGGCCAGGACTCAAGATGACACCTGAAACAGTGGAGCGCATTGCGGATCACATCGCGGACTTTTCACTTTCTTATCTCCGGGACTTTGGTTTGAAGCATGGAACATTGACGCTGGCAAGGAAACGGACGGTAAGCAAATGACTACACCCACGCTTGAAAACACACCAGAGCAGGCCGAGCAAAAAACGCAGACGAACCCAGTCGGTGTAAAGCCGGCCCCAGCGGAAAGTGCGAGGCTCGCCGCCACTGATGCTGCGAAGGCAACAGCAGCCGACGGCGCGAATTCAGCCGCAGGGGGCGGCCCCAAGCCAGACCCAGCGGATGCGGAAAAGAAAGCAGCGGACGAAAAGGCCAAGCAAGCAGCCGACGAAAAAATGAAGCAGGTCGCGACGCGGCGGCGCTTGATCCTGATCATCGCCGCTGGCGTGGTTCTGATTGCGGCAGCGCTTCTTATTTGGAATATCTTTTTTGCGGTGCCACGTATCCCGAAGAGCATTGTTGTAGTGAGCGGCCGAATTGAAGGCGACGACTCAGCAGTCGCATCGAAAACAAGCGGACGCATTCTTGAGGTCCGTGTGCGTGAAGGTGACACCGTAAATGCCGGAGACACGATCGCCATTCTCGACGACGCTCAGATTCGAGCACGGGAGGACCAAGCTCGCGATGCTCTTTCGGAGGCGGAAGCGAAGGGCGTGGCAGCGCAAGAGCAAATCGCCATCCTCGAGGAACAATTGCAGCAAAGCCGATTGCAGGTAGGCCAGTCGAGGCTCGATACAGAGGGTCATGTTGGGCAAGCGGAGGCCGATCTGGCAACCGCTCAAGCGGAATTGGCTCAGCAACAGGCGGCGTATCAGATTGCGGCGTTCGACAGGGACGCCTATACGCGTCTTGCGAAATCCGGGGCCGTGTCGGAGCGACAAGGACTTCAGGCTTCAACGACCGCCGATCAGCAGGCCGCAGTGGTTGCCGCTTCGAAGCGCCGGGTTGAAGCGTCACAGGGCGCACTGACGACGGCAGAGGCAAGTCTTTCCAATCCCAGCATCCGCGAGTCTCAGGTTGGATCGGTGCGTAGACGGATTGCGCAGCAAGAAGCCGAGGTGGCAAGTGCAACGGCCCAAACCGAACAGGCTCGCGCCGAGCTGGCGGAAGCGGGGGACAACCGTAAAGACCTGACCATCAGGGCGCCCTTCACCGGAACGGTGGTCACGCGCGGGGCGGAACCGGGCGAGGTAGTGGTCGCAGGTACTGCCATCATCACGCTATTGGACTTAACCAAGGTGTATCTGCGCGGCTTTGTGCCAGAAGGCCAGATCGGCCAAGTGAAAGTGGGACAGTCTGCGCGGGTCTTCCTCGATTCCAGCTCTCAGACGCCTATCTCCGCTTACGTCTCCAGAATCGATCCACAAGCGACATTCACTCCTGAGAATACGTATTTCCGCGACGACCGCGTGAAGCAGGTAGTCGGGCTCAAGTTGCAATTGATCGGGGGATTCGGATTTGCCAAGCCTGGCATGCCGGTCGATGGCGAAGTGCTGGTGCAGGGAGACACGTGGCCGAAAGAAAAGCGTAAATGATCACTGCCAGTCCAGATCGAGCAGTGAAGGACCCGGCTGTCCCGGATCGCACGACCCCGGCTTCGACGGACCCAGATCAGACCGTCCAGGATCGGCAGGCTGTCACCGCTGAGCGGGCCATCGATGTTCGCGGCCTGACGAAGCGCTATGGCAAACTCGAGGCCGTCCGTGGAATCACATTTGATGTTAACCACGGCGAGATGTTCGGACTGATTGGACCGGACGGAGCCGGAAAGACCTCGACGTTCCAAATTCTTGCAGGCGTAATGGAAGCCGCTGCCGGCAATGCGAACATACTCAGCCGCCCTGCGCGGGATATGCGATCCCAAACCGGGTATTTGACGCAGGACTTCAGTCTCTATCCCGATCTGACGGTCGCGGAAAACATACGTTACAGCGGCGATCTGCGCCTCATTCCGCCGGATGAGATTGGGGAGCGCAGTCTCCAATACCTCAAGATGTTTGATATGGATCGATTCGTGGACCGGCTCGCCGGGCAACTGAGCGGCGGCATGAAACAAAAGCTTGCGCTGGTGTGTGCGCTTGTTCCGCAACCAAAAGTGTTGCTGCTCGATGAGCCAACCACCGGCGTTGATCCTGTGTCCCGTCGAGAGTTCTGGGATGCACTTGCGCACTTGTCGACAGAAGGTTTGACGATCCTTGTGGCTACCCCTTACATGGATGAGGCTGAAAGGTGCCATCGGATTGCCTTCATGTATTCGGGGGAGATTCTTCGCATCGGCACGCCTGCGGAACTATGCGCCAGCCTGGGCGCGAAGCGAATCGAACTCCGCACCGCCGATCTCAGGAAAGCGGAGAGTGTTCTTTCCGTGGGATCAGGGCCGGATAAAGACATCATCGATGTCGAGCGGTTTGGCGATCGGCTCGACTTGCTGGTGCACGATCCGGAGAAAAAACAAAAGTGGATCACCGAGAAACTGAAGGGCGCAGGACTATCGGTCGGCGAGATGCGTGTCGATGAGCCGACACTCGATAACATCTTCGTAAACAAGCTACGCTCCCTGCGCAAGAGTACCGACACAGCAGATTTCCCCGCAAAGCAGGATCACGGCAGTCTGCGCGGTCAAATTGCGGTCGGGGCGAAGAATCTGGTCAAGGAGTTCAAATCGTTCACGGCGGTGAAGAATGTGAACCTCGAGATTCGAAATGGGGAGGTATACGGACTTCTCGGAGCGAACGGAGCGGGCAAGACAACAACTATCCGCATGCTTTGCGGATTGCTGGAACCTACGAGCGGAGTCATTGAGTTAGGCGGCGCAGGCGGCAACCTGAGGACGGAAGCTGTACGCAAACGCATCGGTTACTTGTCGCAGAAATTCTCTTTGTATGAAGACTTGACGATCCGAGAGAATCTTGATTTCTTTTCGGGTGTCTATGGCGTGCCCGATAAGGATCGCGAAGAAAAGATTCGATGGGTGCTCTCCTTTTCGGGGCTCAACGGAAAAGAAAACCAGATCACGGGGAGCTTGCCCGGCGGGTGGAAACAGCGCGTGGCCTTTGGCGCAGCGGTTATGCACGAACCGGACATTCTGTTTCTGGATGAACCAACCTCAGGCGTCGACCCTTTAGCGCGGCGCGCGTTCTGGACCATGATCAATCGGCTGGCCGACGGCGGCGCGGCGATCCTCGTGACAACTCACTATCTCGAAGAAGCGGAACAATGCAACCGCCTGGGAATGATGGTTGCGGGCGAACTCGTGGCCGAGGGCACGCCCAGCGGCATCAAGTGCCAGCAGACTGGGCATGTGCTTGAATTCATCCTGAACCAGCAACAGGATCAGCCCCAGCGCGCCGCAGACCTGCTGAAGAGCAAGACAGAGAACTGGAGAGTATCCCTATTTGGCGAACGCCTGCATATGATTACGGACGACGACCCAGTCAACGCAATCAAGGAAGCTACGAAGCGGCTCGAAGAGAACGGGCTTCAAGTTACCAGCGCAAGAGAAACCGCCTTCACGCTTGAAGACGTGTTTATCTCCATCGTGGAGAAGGCGCGCACGCAAGGCAAGGCGGCGACGGATGACGAAGAAGGGCAAGCATGAGGCGAATCATTGCACAAATGCGCAAGGAGTTGACCCAGATTGTGCGAGACTGGCGCACCCTGGCGCTGGCCCTTGCTCTTCCCGTGTTTCTGCTCGTGCTGATGAGTTCGGCGCTCTCGCTCACGGTGAACGAGCTTCCCATCGTCGTGCAGGATTTTGACGGTTCGCCAGCGTCCAATAGTCTTGTTGACGCCTTCCGGGCTTCGATAACTCTTAAGGTAGTCTCGTGGCCGGTAGACAAAACCGCCGAGGATGCCCTCGCCTCCAACGCTGGACGAGCCGTGCTTATCATCCCGTCTCACTTTGGCCGCGACATGGCAAGAGGCGTTAGCGCGCCAGTCCAGCTTCTTGTGGACGCATCGGATGCAAATACTGCCAAATTGGTCACTGCATATGCCGGCCAGATAACGACCTCGTACAACCAGCAGGCCGAAGGAGCGCAAACAGGGCCCATCCAAACCGCCATTCGGTTATGGTTCAACCCCGGACTTTCTTCAAAGAAGTTCTACGGCCCGGGAATATTCGTGCTCGGTATCTCCATGTTCCCGCCACTGCTGGCCGCGCTCGCCATGGCGAAAGAGGGTGAGCTGAAGACGATACTGCAGGTTTACGTCTCGAGCATTCCAGCACATGAATTCCTGCTGGGAAAGATTCTCGCGTTCATGATTGTCGCGCTCGCGGAGTGTCTGATCATGTCGGTGCTTCTGTTCACCTACTTTGGCCTGAGCTTCGCCGGCGATCCAACCCCCGCTTTGATCGCAACCGTGCTCTATGCCTTCTGCGTTGCGGCATTTGGAACCATGGTCGGAGCGGTCATCCCTAACCAGGCATCGGCCTTGCAGGCAGTGGCCTTCGGCGGATTCCTGCTAGTATTCCTGCTCTCCGGCCTGATCTTTCCTGTCGAAAACATCCCGCCTGCACTCCGTTGGATCTCAAGCCTCGTCTGGGGGCGGTACTACATCGAGATCGTTCGTGACGCGCTCTTGCAGGGCGGGGGATGGCCTGCCGTCTGGTACAAGGTGCTCATCATCGGCGCGATCGGCGTCCTCTTCTATGGGATTGCATGGCTCGGCATGCGAAGGATGCAGGTGAAGGCCTAAATCATGAGAAAGATACTGGATCGCCTCATCAATTATCGGCTTCGCTCGCTGATCAAGAAAGAGTTCGCCCAAACTCGCCACGATCGAAAGCTCATGTTCAGTCTGTCCATCTTGCCTGTTGTGCAGTTAGCCCTGGTGGGGTTTGCACTGAGCGCGGCGGTAACAAACGTACCTCTAGCCGTCGTCGACGACAGCCGGACGCCGGAGAGCCGGGAACTGATTGCTACGTTGACCGAGAGCAAGAGTTTCCGCCTCGCGGGTTACTATTCCTCGGCCAGCCAACTGGGAGATGCGGTAAGCCAGGGAAAAGCCGACGCCGGGATGGTGGTTCCTTACGACTACGCGCGGAATCTGGCACGGGATCGCCAAACGACAATTCAATTCCTGCTGAATGCTACCAATGCCAATACAGCCACGATCAGCCGCGGTTATGCGGAGAGCATGATCCAGAGATTCAACCTGGGGCTGCGGGGTCAGGGGATTCATGTCCGCACACAGCCGATTGAAGGATCGAATCTCGCCAGACGTGGTCAGGTACGGCTTGAACCTGCATTTCTCTACAACCCGGGTCTGGTCGATTCGTGGTTCATCGTGACCGGAGTGCTCGGATTGCTGCTAATTCTGGATAGCTCCCTTATTTGCTCCGCAGCTATGGTACGCGAACGGGAAGCCGGCACGCTCGAACAGTTGCTCATGTCTCCGGCGAGCACTTCCGAGATCATCATCGCCAAGATCACGCCGTTGTTCTGTCTGTTATGCCTCATGATGTTCATCGCACTTGGGGTTCTCAAATTTGCATTCTGGGTTCCGTTCCACGGCAATGTCCTGCTCTTGCTTGCTGGTGGTGCCTTATGCATCTTGTCGGGCATCAGCATTGGCACCGTCGTTTCAACTTTCAGCAAGTCGGCTCAGCAAGCACAGCTAACGACCTTCTTTGTCAATCCGCCGCTGTCCTCCCTGTCTGGAGCGCTTAATCCAGTTGAGGCAATGCCGAAATGGTTGCAGCCTCTCACAGTTCTCAACCCAATTCATCATTTCGCAACTATCGCTCGTGGAAGCACGCTCAAGGGTAGCGGGTTCATGGACCTTTGGCCGAATTTCCTAAGCTTGCTCGTAATTACGCTGGTGCTTGGCTCGCTCAGTGTCTGGCGATTTCGAAAGCAGCTCAGTTAAACACGGGGTAACTTGAAATGAATCACCGGAAGACAACGACGGCGCCAATTTTCCGCATGAGGGCACCTGCCGCGATCCTTTGCTTGGGAACCCTGCTCACCTTGTCGCGTCCGGCCCAATCACAAGCCCCAAAAGCAACCCCACTCCCTCTGTCTGGGCGTGCTGGACAGAGCGGGTCGGTCACCGCTGTGGAGTCGCCAATAGCTGGAACAACGACCAGCGTAGATACGATTAACCCAACGGTTCAAACCCAGGGACCCTATACCGGAAGCACTTCGAGCACGGCGAAATTGCATTTCTCTGGTCAGCTCTCTCTCCGCGAGGCCATCGCCAGAGGACTCAACTACAATCTCGGCGCTGTGGGCCAGAGCAACGCTGTGCGCCTGGCTCAAGGTCAAAGCCAGGTTGCGCGAAGCGCCTTGCTTCCCAATGCGAGCGGCTATTTGGCAGAGACTCTGCAACAAATCAGTCTCGGGGCGGAAGGACTGCGCTTCAAAATTCCTGGCTTTACGATCCCACCGACCATAGGCCCTTTCAATAATATCGATTTGCGTGGTAGCCTCTCTCAGTCGATCTTTGATCTAAGTGCCTGGGGCAATTACAGGTCGTCAAAGGATGTTGTCCACGCCACTCAGTTCGCCGCGCGAGATGCGCGAGAGATGGTCGTGTTGGCTGTGTGCGGTGCCTATCTCCAGGTGATTGCAACCAGAGAAAGGGTAACGTCGGCGCACGCGCAACTCGACACCGCGACTGCTCTCTTTCATCAGACGCAGCAAAAGCGAAGCGTGGGATTGGTGCCTCAAATAGACGTTGATCGAAGCGAAGTCGAAGAGCTAACACAGCAACAGCGGGTCATCTCGCTTGAAAACGAAGTGGCAAAGCAGAAGATCATTTTGGCCCGAATGACCGGACTGCCTCCAAGCGACGAATACGATCTCACCGACGACGTTCCATTCCTGGCTGCTCCGGATCTTACGCTTGACGACGCGCTCAAACAAGCATTCGAACGTCGCACAGATATTAAAGCCGCCGAGTCGCAGATGCGTGCTGCCGAACATACACTAGCGGCTGCTCGCGATGAGCGCCTTCCCTCCCTGACAGTCAACGGCAACTACGGAAAAATCGGTACAAACCCTTCGCAGACCCAAACAACCTACTATGGAGCGGCAACTCTCAATGTTCCGATTTGGCTTGGAGGCCGCACGGAGGGAGAAATCACAGAGGCAAAAGCCTCTCTAGCTCAGCGGAGGGCGGAGCTTGACGACACCAGGAGCCAAGTGGAAAGCGATGTGCGGAGTGCTTTCCTCGATCTCCGGGCAGCAACAAGTCAGGTCGAAGTGGCCAAGAGAAACCTTCAGGTGACAAGAGAAACGTTGGAACTGACGCGCGAGCGGTTCGATGCCGGTGTCACCGACAACGTGGAGGTTGTCCAAGCCCAGGAGTCTCTAACCTCCGCCGAACTTGACGTGATCAACAGCGTATTTGCCCACAATGTGGCGAAACTCAGCCTGGCTAGGTCGATCGCAAGCGCGGCCGATGGTCTGCAGCAGTTCCTGAGCCTCCAATGACACTCCGCAGTTTTGTCAGCCCCTAGGCATACGCCGAATCGTCACGCGAGCAATCAGCTAGATGATGCGGCCATATTGCCTGGAGAAGCCGGTGAGACTCCAAGCCGGAAAGACTTCACTATCTCTCGAAACGAATCCACCCCTTGGTGTTCATATTCTCCAGTTGTCGAGCGGTTCGTGCCAAACCATGTTGTCGAGGATTCGTTGGCCTTCCCGCTCGATCCATGGCTCGGCGATCCAGCAGGCGAACACGAGCATTACCAGCAAGAGGCATCCTCCAAGTGTAGTTGCGGCAACCTCTTGAATCGATGGACGAGGTAAAGTGACTCTTGCACCGCAGGACTGACAGACGTCATTCGCATTCGGTCCTTGAGTCTTCCCCGATCCCGTTAGAGCCTTCCAAATTGTCGCGATAACTTCCTTCGTCATCCGCATATCTGTCCTCCTCTCCTTCTTCTTCATCGTCATCGGGTTCCTCGATTCCAGCAGCCGCATATGCGGCCCGCTCGCGCTTGTCCCGCCGGACAGTTAGCAGTTGTTCCCCGACGGTGTGTTTTGGGGCAAAGCAGTACTGGACACCTTCTGTATCACGGCAGGTGCGGCGGCAGACCGCAATTCCTATCTGATGATCTCGTTCTTGAACCCGGTTGCAAGAACCCCGTGATCGTTGATACACGGGGCAATTTGGTTAGAACGCTGTCCTTGAAAGGTGAGTTTTCATTCGCAGGTGTTTCGCAGAACGGAAAGCGATTTACATTACAGGTCGCGAGTTTCTCCGGGATGCACTCGCTTAAGCAAGAGCGTTTTGTCGTCTATTCAGTCGAGACATGGGAGCCAGTTGCTGAGGTGACGCCGGATGAACTCGCTGAGGAGCAGTCGTGGACCGCGCTCTCTCCCGACGGATCGATGATCGTTGTAGGCTCCCCGTTGAAACTGACCCTTTACCATATCCCGTGAATGCATGGACTGGCTTATCGAAGGGCTTTTTACTGGTTGCGTCTGCCTAGTCTCAAACATTACTCCTGAATCACCGTCCACCTGAAGTTACTGGTTATGCAACAGCCCCGCATGCCATGCCTGATGGTGCTTCCTCTTTGCATTTGGTGCCTGAATCGGAGCGGGATGACCTACGGGCTCCGCGGCTGGGGTGTTGCCAATATGGATCTCAATGTCTGGCAGCTCCACACGATGGGTCTGGATGGAGATGGGGCCAGCCATGTGGAGTGCAAATCCCACAGACAACACGAGGATGACAAGTAATAAGAGTGAAGTAGGCTTTGAGAGCAGAGACTTAAGGTTGCTTTTCATCAGAGGAGTTGTGCTTCCGGACTGAAATTCGGCCTGGGGGCCTCCGGAGCACCTTTCTGAAGAAGGGCTGAATAGTCCGAAGATTGAAAACTGTATGCGATCGTGAACGGATCGCTCTTCGAACTCGAGAGCTGGTCTCCTCCGATGCTGTCTAGTATAGGAATCACTCCGGAAAACGGACTTAAGCGCTCCGGCCTGCCGGACCGACCCCCACCGCGAAGGCCCAACTTGACCAATCCTGCGATGGCTAGCCACCACAATGGCGGCAACGGTGATGGCTGCCAGCCAGGGCGCACCGGCGGAAAGTAAGGCGAGCGCGAAATGAAAGAGCGGTTCCATAGCTTTGTTGTGCCTCGGATCCGGAAATTCGGGCAAATTGCGGCCCGGCTGCGATAAAAGATCCTTACTTAAAGTGAGTACTCAATCCATAACAAGCCGCGAATTCCGTTCGCATCTGCCATGAACCGCGGGGAGAGTACCATAAACGCTATTTTTATATGTGATAATAATATTTATCACATATACAGCCTCGACTCCGCAGTCAGCCGGAGAGGAAAGGAACGAATGAAAGTGGAAAGCAAATCCGAGACGCTGCGGGGCTGGGATGGGGTAATGGCCGTGGCTGGAGCGCTGCTCTCGTCGGCTGGCACCGCATTGCTGATATCGTTGCCGATCTCCTGGTTAATCAATCTCGTTTTCGCGCCGGGAGCCATACGCGCAGTGTTCGGCGGCGACCGGCTGAAGTACTGGCAGTGCGTGATGGTGTTCGCGATCTGGTACTGCGCCCGGATAAAGTTCAGGTTCCCGGGCACGCTGACGGGGAAGATCTGATGGCCGATGATACGGATCCACGTGTCGCAATCTTGCGATCTCGGCGAAGGCATCGGGAAAAAAGGAGGGACGGCAGTTGATCGTGATCGGCGACATCCACGGCAAGGTGGACCGGTACCTGAAGCTGCTCGCCCGTCATCGCGGCGAGCCCAGCGTGCAGCTGGGAGACTTCGGCATTGGGTTTCCGGGAGATGCCCCGCTTCCGCCCCTGCCCGGCAATGCCTGGTTCCTTCGCGGGAACCACGACAATCCGGAGGCCGCCCGGTCCCATGGAAACTACCTCGGCGATTACGGCTCGAGGACGATCGACGGAAGCCAGATATTCTATCTCTCGGGCGCCTGGTCGTGCGATCAGTGGCACAGGACCGAAGGCGTGAACTGGTGGCGGGACGAGGAGCTCCGTGTGGCCGAGCTGCAGGCCGCTGTCGATCTGTATGAAAAGCTGAAACCGGAAATCGTGCTGACCCACGACGGGCCTGACGAAGCGGTGCGGTCTCTGCTCGCCGGCCAGGCGGCGCACAAGGAGCTGACTCGCACGTCCACCGGAAACGCCCTGAACGCGATTCTCGAGGCGCACCGGCCCAGGAAGTGGATCTTCGGGCACTGGCACACTCGATTCCGCCGACGGATCGGCGGCACCGAGTTCCGCTGCCTGCCGGAGCTCGGGTGGTGCTGGATTCAGGGCGATTTCAAGAAAACCGAGCGGCAGTCCCGCGGAAGTTCGTGAGGATGAAGATCACGATTGCGAATGAGGGTGATGATCAGAAGTTCGGGGAGGACATGAACTGGCCCGCCGGATCATGCGCGACAAACCGAGGGCTCTGCGTGCGCTGGCCGATGCTACTCCGGCCGGCGACGAGCCGTTATGAACTAGCCCATTACCGTGACTTCAATCAGCCCTGGGCCCGCCCTGCCGGCAAAGGCCGATGGGCATTCAAGGGACAAATGATGGCAAAAAAGACGCTGAAGAAATACGTATTCGACGCCGGGAACTCCAACACCGGAGTTGCCGGCCTGGTTATCGCAGTCCGGGCTCACGGCCGCAGAGCCGCAGTGGGGCTCGCCAACGACTTCCTGCGCAAGTACCAGTACAAACCAATTGAGATCGAGGCCGACAAGTCCGGCGCGGATGCCGGGGTCGCTTGGGCTCTGTTCTGCGTTGGCCCCAATCTGACGAAGCGCGATATCGATGAGGAGGAGGCTCTCAGTCATGCCCCCAGCCCGAAATGACGAGAGCATACTCGTGAGGCGGGGCGGCGCTCAATGACGGGCGAACTTGTCGCGGTACCCGAATTCACGTTGCTGCCCTTGATGGTGGCAAACTCCGGCGATCGCGCCGGCATGCGCTTCCTTGAGTTCTTCACAGCGCAGATCCGCAATCCGCACACCCGGCGGGCCTATGCCCGGGCGGCCGCCGATTTTCTTCGGTGGTGCCACGATGCCGGCGCACAGGCGCTGGACCAGGTCAAGCCGACGCACGTGGCCGGCTGGATCGAGCTTCGGGGACGCGATGCCTCGGCGCCTACCGTCAAGCAGAAGCTCGCGGCGATCCGCCACCTTTTCGACTGGCTGGTCACGGGCCACATCGTCCAGGTCAATCCCGCCGCTGCGGTGCGCGGTCCACGCCATGTCGTGCTCACTGGAAAAACGCCAGTGCTCGAGCCGATCGAAGTGCGCCGGCTGCTGAATGCCATTGATGCGTCCACACCCGTAGGCCTGCGCGACCGCGCGCTGATCGGCCTCATGGTCTACTCATTCGCACGGGCGGGCGCCGCGTTGGGCATGAGGATCGAGGACGTCTACACGCAGAATCGGCGACTGTGGGTGCGGCTGCACGAGAAAGGCGGGAAGCATCACGCCATGCCCTGCCATCACACGCTCGCGGCGTTCCTGGCTGCCTATATCGACGGCGCAGGTTTGGCTGGCGATCTTAAGGGGCCTCTCTTCCGCACCGTCGGCCGCGGTACCGGCAAGCTCACCCGCACACCGCTGCCCCAGGCCAACGCGCACGCCATGATCCGCCGCCGTGCCGCCGCGGCCGGCATCGAGACCCCCATAGGCAACCACAGCTTCCGTGCCACCGGCATTACGGCTTACCTGAAAAGTGGCGGCACACTCGAGCGCGCAGCAGCCATGGCCAACCACTCCAGTACCCGCACCACGCAGCTCTACGACCGCAGGCGTGACGAGTTGATCCTGGACGATGTGGAAAGGATTGCGATCTGAACGGACAAAGGCGGGATGGCAGAAGGTCTCTTCGAGGGAGATTGGCGGCCCAGCGTCGGGGAGCAAGTCACTGGCGGCCTGTGGATGCAAGCATATGCGAAAGCGCCGCAGTAGAAGGCCTGTTTGAGCAGTTTTCCGCCCAGTGAGAAACTGCATATATCAAGGTGCAACCTTCGCCGTGAAATCAATTGACTACTCACCGCTACGCCGAAAGCTACGTGTCTTGATCGGCGGGCTAAAAGACCACTCCACGCACGACCGCCTGCCGGAGCTGTGCGAGCAGCTCGGTCTGCCTTTGCCCGATTCAGGAGCCTCAAAACGCGACCGACTTTACGCAGCTTTCGATGCTGCGCCGGACGCCGATCTGGTAGACGTCGCGAAGGCGTATCTTTCAGGCTTTCGGCCAGGCGCGGAGACACGCAATGAGGTCCAGGAACTTGTCTGGGCGCTTTCTCCGTCGCCGGAGGTGCCGGTGCGGTTTCGTCGTGAGGTCGCACAGGCTCTCGACGAAGAGCGGCTTTGGCTGAAGCCGAATGCTTTCATGGACCTGCTTGAGAGCCTCTTCATTCTGGAAGATCCTCTCGACTTTTTTTCAACATCTCCGCGAAACCTCAAATGGAAGATCAGGCAGTGGGTCATCGACAACGACGACTGGACCGCGGACGACCTTTTCGACAATCTCGGCGCCTACACGTGCTCCGACAAGCGGTTCCTGCTTTTGCTGGAAGGCCTCACTTCGTCGGAGGTGAGGCCGGATGTGGACCAGCAGAATAAATTCGCAGAGGCCGTGAATGGGGCGCTCAAGCCGTGCCAGATCGAACTTCAGGAAACCGGAACAGCCGGAGGCTATCCCGTTTTTACAGCCGTACCGGTCGGAAGAGGTGTCCGGACGACGCCGAAAAACCTCATCTTCGCGTCGAAGGTGAAGCCTGATCTGCGCTTCAGCGATGCAATCAATAACGACGTGGAAGTCGTTACCGGTCGAGACGATGTTCTTATCTACGATCGCCAGATGGGCCCCGAAGGGCTGTCCTGGAAAGATCTGCAGGCCTGGTGGGAAACATCGAGCGGCCTTGCGGGCGAAGAGGCTAAGAAATCTCTCTATAAACGACTCCTCGTCTGTCTTCCCGATAACTCTCCCCCGCAACGGCTCCTGTTCGAGTCGTACTTCAAGCATTTCAAGCACGCGATTCCTCGTCTGCCGGCGCTCCTGCCTGAGGTGTGGTTGCATTGGGACCCGAAGACGGTACAGGAACGAGGCAAGGATGCGCTGCTGAGGTTTCGTATGGACTTCCTCATGCTGCTCCCGAACGGAGTGCGGGTTGTTTTGGAGGTTGACGGCAAGCAACATTATGCCGACGCTGACTTCAAAGCTGACCCTGACAAGTATGCGGCGATGGCCGCCGCAGACCGAGATCTGCGTCTTTCAGGCTACGACGTTTATCGGTTCGGAGCCAAAGAGCTAATGGCTACTACCGCTCCGGCCATGGTCGGCGAATTCTTTGAACGCCTGTTCCGCGCCCACCGATTGAGTGTTTGAGCTGAAGGAGGCCCTCGGCCCACCCATCTGCATTAGGAGTAAGACGCCAGTTGATAGTCGTTGCGCGCGGCTTCGTCGACGACGTTGATCGTCTGCGCGAGATATTCCAGGCGTGTCAGGAACTCATTGAGTGTCATCCGATATTCGTCGTTGAGGTTCGCGGCAGGAAAGTATTCCCGAAAGCGATCGTCGACGAGCCCGTTCTGATGGGCGTAGAGGTGCCTGATCTGCAGGATTTTCTCGATCTCCGCCTGGCGCGCGACGTCGAACACTCCCAGCGACTTGATCTGCTTGTTGTCCGAGATGAAGCCCTTCACGCTGCCACGTTGAAGCTTCTTCAGCTTCTCCTTGGCGTACCTGCTGATGAACTCCTGCATGTCGGAACAGTCGAGAACATCCTTGACGGTCACTGTGGAATTCGATTTCAGGGTCTCGGGCTTCGCGAGATAGATCTCGTAAAGCAGGTCCGACATGAAGATCTCGAAGTTGTCGGCGCAGGATGAAAAGAGGATGCGCATCAGCATCTTGCCTTCGGGGTTATCGGTCGGCACGCTTGACGCTTTCGGATAGAGGAGCTTGCCGAGGTCGTCCAGGATCAGGAGCACGCTTTCATAATGATCCAGCAGCTTCGCTCGCGCGGCCGTGCAGGACTCGCGGCTCGTCTTGAAAGTCGCAGACAGACTTGCGATACCGGCATTCTTGATGGACTTTTCGGGCGTCGCTGCGGTGAGGGCCGTGCGAAAGCCGTCCCTGACGTAACTCTTGCCTCCCAGCAGGACAGGCGTGGCAGACCTTTGCACCTCGATGACGAAGAGGCGCTTGCCCTGGTGATCGACGTAATCGTATTTGACCACGGGTGCCGGCGAGAGAAGGTCGATAGCCTTGCGGGTGATCTGCACGGCGCGAAATTCATCGCTGAGGCCGTTGATGAGGACGCCTTTGCCCTGGTTGACGACGCCCAGGACGATGGCGCCGCCCTTCGTATTGGCGAAGGCTCCGATCAGCTGCGCCACGGTCGCGGCGGGCGGCAGCACCGCCTTGTATTCAAGCAGCTCAGACTCGGGCTGGCCTATGCGGTCGAGGATGTCTTTCGCGATATCCATGGCGTTATACCGGGAACCGTCTGATGTCTGATGTCTTCAGGATATGGCCGAAGGTGATGCGCCGAACGTCGTCGATGGTATCCACCCAGAGCTCGTGATCGACAAAGTCGAGAACGTCGCGCTCGGATTGATAGCAGATGATCACGGTGCCGTCGTAGGCCGGCCTCACCACGATGGTCACATCGCGGCCGGCTTTCCGAACGCCCGCGAGGACTGTAGGCGCCGTTTCGTCCATGTCGGTGAGGTCGTATTCGCCGAGCGTCGACAGGTGCTCGATTACGTGCTTCTTCGCTTTCCTAATCAGCGATTGCGCCAGCACGAACATCTCAGGGGTCGTCGTGGACTCGTGCGAGAACAGGGCCGCCAGGTTCTTGTCTTCGAGCGCCTTCGTCCACTCTTCCACCGAGGTGATGCCGAGGCTGGCGATGATCTGCTGCGTTACCGGCAGGAGCTGCGAACTTGTGGCGTGCTTTTCGATGACGGCACGAAGCTCGGCTACGTTCTTGACCTTGTATTCGCTGAGGAGCGCGCTCAGCTCCTCGGCGCGCTCGATATTGTCGAGGATCTGCTCGTCGTCATAGAGCAGGTGCTTCTGGTCGTGAAGCATTGGGAAGAGCTTCTTCGCCTTGGAGGGATATTCACGGAACCACAGCAGCAGCTTCGCGAGCGCGGGGCGAATGCTTTTCATGGCGGCGCGATCGTTGATTTTCTCCTCGATCGTCGCCGCAATCTCCTTGACCACGAAGGCCCCGTTCGTCGTACCGAGGTCCTCAAGCTCCGTCGTGATCGCTACGTCGAGAAGCTGCTCGCGCAGGTCGTCTCCCAATAACTTGAGGATGTCGAGCATCGTGACGTCGATGTCGCCTGCGTCGCGGGTGAGGTCGGCCTTCCGCCTTAAGGTCCCGTTCTGGTTGGGAAAGATTGCGCGTTTTGTGACTACCACATGGAAGGCGGTGTCGTCGGTCTCCAATGTGGCGTAGAAGTTCATGAGCCATAGGTGGACGTTCGTTCCGTCAAGCTCGCCCTGCAGGACCTCGATCGTTCCGACCTTCTCCACGAAGTCGGCGACCTGGTCGAGCGTCAACTTGTTGCATTCGGCCCAGATGATGTCGTTCCAGATTTCGACGTCCGGTAGCGCCGGGAGCTGCCCGGGAATCCAGTTCTTGCAGCAACGCCAGATGGCGCGGCGCACCTCCTTGGAGAGGCCGCTCGGAAACCAGATATTGTTCGAGCCGTCATCGGAATGGATGGGCGCCAGCGTGTTCGCTGCCGTCCGCACGATGCTGGTATGCAGAAGGGTCTGCCGCATCGGCGTGAGGATCGCGGCTTTGTACCAGGGCTGATCCATCTTGGCGATCTCAGTGCCAACAATCTTCGTGGCGGCGAGGAGATGAAGATTCTGCCAGTCGTTTTCAGACGCGTGGCCGAGCAGCAAGAGATAAAGCGCCAGCGCTTCTTTCAGGATGGCCTTGTTGTGGTCTATCTGAGCATTCGGGCGCTCGGTCCTGGTGAGGAAGATGCCGTCGCGTGGTTCCGTCGGATTGAAAGTCGGGTTGTTGATGATAACTGGGAACGGGAAAGCTTCTGTTCCCAGCAGCGGGAAATCACAAAACAACCGTGGGACATTCGGGGTCAACGGGAGGATCTGGATGCCGTTTTCTGTTTGCTTGACCGGCACGGCGATGGTGGTTAGGCCGCGGCTCAACGCCGCGATCGAAAAGACCTCTGGATCGCCGAACCCGTCCGGGTCGGCGACCGTCACGTTAAGTATTTGCACCTCGTCGTCGACCTTTGCCTCTTCAGGCTCTTCCAAGCTCGACAGGTGGTTCGGGTATTCGACGCTCTCAATCTCTCGCACGAAGGCGAGCGTATAGGGGAGGCAGATATCGAGATCGGCGAGGCCGGCGCGCGCCACGTTCTTGCCGGTCCTATCAGAAAGCTGGTAGCGGAAGGCAGTATTGAACGCACCCGGGGTATAGCCACTATAGGGCGCTCGATCATCGAGATCCTGGAGCGAGTCCTTCGCGGCTTGCACCGCGGCTATGATGTCTTCCAGTTCCGAGCCACTACGATCGAGCGACAGTTTGAACTTCCGAGCCGAGAATCCCCTTCCCTCCGTCACGCCCTTGATATTGACCCGTTCGGACAAAAGGTGGGTTGTGAGAAAGCCCGTACCGAACCTCCCGGTCGTTGTCGGGCGTCCGGTACCGTCATTCGTACGGTCCTTCGATGAGACCTGCTCGATCAGGAATCGAATGTTTTCCGCCGAGAACGCGCCCCCGTTGTGCTCGAAGGTGACGTGCGCGTCTGCGTCGTCCAGGTCCGCCTCGATGCGCACGCGGACCTTGCCACCGATATTCACATCCTTGGCATTCTGGATCAGCTCCCAGACCCAGCGCCTTGGCGTCGTCGGCGATGCATCCACGCCCGCGCGCAGCTTGGTCAGCTCCTCGTGGATCTTGGTCGCGATATTCCGGTTGTGGGCCTTCTCTTGAGAGGCCGAGAATTGCGATTTGAACGTCACTGGTGGCCGACCTCTGGATCGAGTCTAGCGAAGTTGTGCCCCCGATCGTTAAGGCCGAGAACGTAATTCTATTCTGAGCGAGCCTCGGCTGGCGAAGGAGTCCCTATCCACTTCACGACCCTTCCGATCACGGACAGATCGCTCTTAGGTCGCAACACGATCACAGGGTCGTCAGCCGAAGCCTGCTGTGGCATCAGCAAATACACATTTGCATTGCGGCGCAGCCACTTGACTGCGACCCCAAGGGTGTGACGGACAGCGACCATGGACCCGACCAAATCTCTCGGATGCTTGTGCAGGGTGTCAATGATCACAATGCTCTGATCATTGATGATCGGTTCCATCGAGCTACCGGAGACCATGACGGCGCACAACTCGCTTTCATCTTTGAACCAATGCGCTGGCAGAGTGAGGAATTCCCCGATGAACTGTTCATCGGCCGCCATCGGTGTCCCTGCCAAGGCAGCGTCTCGCAGAAACGGAATCTTCTTCGTCTCTTCTACGACCGGCTCCTTTTGCCTCATGAAGCCAGGCACACGAGATACAGCTAGTCCCTCAGTGCGCTGAAACCACTTCTCGCCGCCAGGATACGAAGGCGGCAATCCGGAGAGGTCGGAGAAATAGCCACGGTAGGACTCGCCGGCAAGCATTGCCAGTCGTGCATATGCACTGGGCGTGGGTTTATCGATGCCGCTCTCCCAACGGGAAACGGCCACCTGGCTGACACAGCATAGGCGTGCAAACTCGACCTGGGTTCGCGGGCCGCGAAGCGCCCGAATCTTCACCGCCCATTCCGGCTTCTGCGGGGAGGTAACAACCGTCTCTGATTTGTTCCTTGACATTGCACCCATTCGCTCTTATAAAAGTAACACACAACTTATATAAGTATATATAAGTTGTGTGGCCCTTCTAATGACGAACGTACCACCAACGATGTTCGAATGGGAAATCTTGCATCGGCATTGAGCAAGGTGGCCTGCTTGGGGCCCTCGAAAGGAATGAGAAATGAGACCGGGTCAGGGCACAATTTCTAGCCGAAACGCTGAGGCCAGCAGCAGTTCGCCGTACGACTACATGTCGATCGCCGCACGAATCGAAGCCTTTGACCATCCCCTTGAGGCATGGGAACTCGCCGAAATAATTGGGGCTGCAAAATCGACAATTTACGACGCGGCACGAGCGTGCCCACCTCGGATCCCGCATATTCGCTGGGGCACCATGGTCCGTTTTGATCCGTCCGCTACGGCCCAGTGGTACCGCCAGCTTTATTGCGGGTGCGAGGGACTGCACGGCCAGACCTGGAACGCCGGCGAGAGGGAAGCCGGACGCAAAGGACGGTAGCTGTTGTCCGGATACCGTGCCCGCGATGAAAAAAATTCAGGCAGAAATGCGGATATGGAAGACCACGATGGGCCAATCATTCAGAGATCTTATCGCTTGGCAGAAAGCGATCGCTTTGACGGTCGCCATCTACAAGCTTACCGAGTCCTTTCCACCGTCGGAGCGGTATGGGCTTACGGATCAACTACGCCGCGCGGCGGTCTCCGTTGCCAGCAATGTGGCGGAGGGATACGGCCGCTCGACTCGGGGCGAGTACCTCCAGTTTCTCGGGTATGCCCGCGGCTCAAACTGCGAGGTCGAGACGCAGTTGGTGATCGCCGCGACTTTGGGCTTCGGGGTCGATTCAAATCGCGCAACCGCGGAGAAGCTGTGCGCGGATGTGAGTCGCCTGCTTCGAGGCCTGATCCAATCGCTCGGTTCCAGTCCCTCCGGTTCCTAGTCCCCTCGTCTCGTTTCCGTGCAACCTATTGGGCCAATATGCTTACCACGATTTGTTGAACATCAACCACACAACTCGTCACTCATGTCCCTCAGTCCCTCTGTCCCTTCGTCCCTGCTTTTTTGACGACTCTTGATTCTGGAGGCTTTATCTATGCCCTACTTCTCTCTTGACCCCGTTTTCACCCGCCCTAGGCAAATCGACACCCTCGCCGACGCCACCGCCTCGATGTTCGCCGACATGAGCCTCAACCCGGCGAAGTTCGGCACGAACGAGCAACTGCGCAACGCTTACTTCCTGGTTCGCCGGACGACAAAGACCCTTTGCCTACACCTCGGAAAATCCCGTGGCGCGATCGCGCTTGAGGAGCTTCTCAATCTCGATGACGTTCTTATCCGCGTCGCACTCGAAGAGGAGATCGACCGCAAACACGCCAGCATCTACGCGACCTGCTGCCGAAAGATCATCGCATACGCACGGAACTCCGGCTGGAGTTGTGACGCCGTCGTGCGCATGGAGGCTTGGGAGCCGGTTAAGAAAGCTCTCAAGCACACGAAGGACTGTGCTCTTCAGTTGGTGCGGTTCCTGATCGCTACCGGCAAGACTCCGGCGGAAACGACAGAAGAAGACCTTCAGTCCTGGCATACGCACGTAACCGAAGAACTCCCACCGGAGGATCGTATGCTTCCGGCGACGGCGGACGCCATTCTCATGCGTTTCCGCCGTCGAATGCGCCGCTCTCAACTGGAGCGCCTCTTTCCAAACCTCGACCTCAAGTCGAAGAAGCCAACCAGCTATCGCAAGAGGAAGAAGGACTGGGCACCGGCAATCCGTGCAGAGATCGAGAAGCTGGTCGCGACTCGGGCTCCGATTTACTTGCCCGGCAGAGATGCTCGCAAAGCCTGGCGACCCGCCTCGATCAAGAACGCAGTCGACAGCGTCTCCGCGATCTATGGCTGTCTTGAGGATCAACTGGGAGTGGGACCATTCAACTGTCTCGCGGAGATCTTCACGACCACAAACCTGTGCGATTCGATCGACTGGCTAACGCAGCGCGGCCTGCTACGCCAAGGGGTTCATCGCATTCTTGACTCGATCCTCGCTCTTGCCAACCAGTTTCCAAACCTGGACTGCGGTAAGGTTCGCAAGCACATCAAGCAGGTTCCTCGTGAGCCTAATCACTGGATGCACGCTGAAAAGCAGGCGAAATCCTTGCCGTACGACGCGTTGTCCGAAATCCCCGGCAAAATCCAGAAACTCATCGATGCGGGCGGGCTAAGCGAATTCGAAGTCGCCTGGCTTCTGCACGATAAGGCCCTGATTTCCGTCCTGCTTGAGTTCCTTTTCCGCCAGCGCACCATCCGCGAATGCGAGGGGCCGGGTGCCGCTGTCTCAAACCTCGTCTTGCGCAGACTCAACCCGAGAGATATGCACGATCTCATAATCCCGGATTGCGTTCAAGTGGCCTACGATGCCGATCATCCCTCGCACGCGCGCAAGTTCCTGATGTTCGATCTGCCGGAGGACAAGACCAAGGTACAACGCGCTCAAAAGGAGGTGCTTACACTCACAACGGCCGAAACTCTCAACGCCTATCTGAATGTTCGTGCGTTTCTCGAAGAGCAAGCCGAGAAGAAACACGAGAAGTGGGAGAAGAAGTTCGGCACCCCAAAGACCGGCCCGCTCACTACCCTGTTCATGAACCGGCACGCTCGCCCGCTAAGTGAACATAGCCTGCGCGCCCTGGTGCGGCGCCTCTCACGGAACTACGCCGCCAAGGCTGTGCCCCCGCACCTCTGGAGAGACGTTTACTCAACGCACTTCCGTCAATTGCTCGCGATCGGCGTTGAAAACGACCCTGGCAAGCTGTCGAAGCGGTTAGCGCACATCGACCAGCAAACAACCGATAAGTACAGCCACCTGGACAAAGCCCTGGCCGCCATCGCCATGCGCAACCAGCAGTATCGTGCCTCATTGCAAACCCAAAGAAAGGAAACCTCAGAGCAGCTCGCTCAGCTGGATTCCCAGCGTGACCGGGCTGCCTGAGCCGGAAACAATATGGAAAGTGCGAAATACAACTTAGCTCGTAAGAGCGCCAGCTACGGGATCGACCTGTCGGCGCTCGTACACCTCTCCGACCTGATGGTGGCCATTGAGCTAGTGATGACCACCGCGACCGGCCTCGCAAAGGAGCACGTGAACAAATGGATAAAGCTCCTGCGCCTGTCCATAATCGCGATTTGTGCTTCTCTGGGCGATTGCGTCAACCCCGAGAATCTGCTCATTCGCGACCTCATCGACCGCCGCGCGGACATCACCTACAATCTGCGTAAAAGGTATTCCTCCGGAGAGGCCACGCACCACAGCAACCATCTTTGGCTGCTGTTTGCTTACGCGCGAGGCATGGGATTCGCGCACGAACTCTTCAACGTCCAGCGGGAATGGGAGCAGCTCCCGTTCTTCGGAAAGGATCGTTCTGCCCAGATGGTCATCACGTTTCTGATCGACAACATGATCCATACGAAGGACGTCATCGAGCAGCATTTCGAGCAGTTCTACGCCGAGCGTAGGGACGACCACTACTCCATCCCCGCAACGAACCAGGCTATCGCGAACCTGAAATTGAGAATAGGCGAATCGCCGGAATTGAAGGCGATGTTTCCTCTGGTCGATTTGGGTTCGGAGCTGCACGGTCCACGCAGGCTAGCGTTGAAAAAGATGGACGCACCCTTGAAAAAGGAGGTGGAGGTCGCAATAGCGTGGCTTGCTGAAGAGGTTGCCCCCGGAATCGTTCGGATGAGCGACAGCACACGGCAAAACCTCTTGATGGTGCTGGAAATTCTTTGCGGCTTCGCCAACTGGTTGCCGCACGTGGGCATGATCGCGAGTTTGTCCGATTGTTTGAACCGTCCAATCATCACTGTGTATGCACGCTGGCTGTATTGCACGGAGAAGGCGAATCAGACATCGATTAAGACCCGCATCTACAGCCTCCATTCGTTCTTGACCAAGTACCCGCCCTTTGCCCAACAGGACTGGAGTTGGATGACTTTTGAGTGTCTTTCACATCAGGAGTCAGTTTCAGCCACAGGTCTCCTTGCGGAGTTCCCCGAGGAACTGGAGAGCGAAATTGATGCGCGGCGCCAGGATCGGGCATTTGACTACGACTATCACGCGATTGATCGTCTGCCCGAAATGATGCAGGAATGGAGGGAGTCTGATAATAGTCGCAGCGAAATGGAGATTGGCTGGATGCTCCACGACGAATTCCTCATTCAATGGCTCAAAGCTTATCCCATCCCACCGCGGTGTATGTACGAATGCCGGATCAATGGAGATAATCCGAATCTGTTTGAGGCGTCGAAATATCCCAACCTTGTGCCCGACTCTCTTAAGAGGACGAAAAACCCGTATTTGCTCTCCGACGATATGAGGGTGCTCCGTTTTGCCGCGGAGGAAGTTCCTAATCGTGAAGCGATCGAAGGACCGCTACTCGATGAACTCCTTCCGGGTCTGATCCGGTTTCTTGATTACCGGCCCAAGCTGATCCAGGGAGAAGATCCCGGGACGCTATTCCTTAACCGTGATGGAGGTGCGCTAAATGCCAGCACTTTTAGCAAGCTGGTCGGAAATATAACCGAGAGCTACCTCCACCACATTCCTCCGAGTGCGTTCCAGGATATTGCCGCCTACAAACATCTGGCCGACAATCCCGACGACTACTCAACTCTTGCCTCGCTCTTTTGCCGCAGCGAGCATAGCGTTAAGATGCGCTACGATCGTGATTACCGGGACAAGCATAGATCCAAGCCCCACGACGCCGGGCGCGCAGCCTAAACCCAACGAACTTCCGTGGGTGGTGCTATCAGCAGTCAGCACCATCCGCGTTTTTTCAATACATTATTTCCATGTTCCAAAGGAGCGGAGGTCCCGCAAACCTTCTACACTCGCCAGGCACGTGCAATTGTGGTGAAGTCGTCTATTCGTTCCAGCATTCTGCCGCCAATGGCAACTCGTTAAGTTCAGCACGAGCTTCGCGCCACGTTGGATAGTATTTACCCAGGATAGTCAGGAATCGCTCGCTATGCGTCGGCTCGATGAGGTGAACCATTTCGTGAACAATGACGTATTCGAGCAAGTCCTTGGGCTTTGTTACGAGCTGCGTGTTCAAGCGGATATGCCCCACCTTGTGATTGCAGCTTCCCCATTTCGTTTTCATCCGTTGCAAGAAATACTGCTCGACGCCCACCCCGAGCTTCGACTCCCATTTCTGGATCAATGACGGCACGGCCTGATGGAGAAGCGACTTATGCCATTCGTGCATGACCTCGCTTCGCTTTATGGCATCACTTCCTGGTCGGACCGTTAGCGTGATACGCCGATGGTCGAGCGTGATGGAAGGTTTTATATCCAGATAGGCGATGGTTAGAAGATGCCGCCGACCCCACAGATAGTGGCTTTCACGCTCCACAAATTTGCGCGGTGCTTCTCGCGCCTGATTATGAAGTTTCGACTGCTGATCGCGTATCCATCCCAGCTTCGAGATCGCATAAGCGCGCGCTACTTCCAGGCGTGTGGCTGCCGGAGCCACAAGTGTCACCCGTCCGCTCGGCGGATGTACCGACAGGTGCACATTCTTGACCGCCTTCCGATTGACAAGGATGGAAACATCTCCGATTTGGATCGTTTCGCTCATAGGTAATCGGGCTGGTTCTTGATGATGTCGAAGACGGCTTGCGTGGCCTGCCGGTCGCGAGCCATCAGCGGGAACAGGGCGTTCAGGACCTGCTTTTCTCGGGTATCGTCCCCGCGCCATCCCGCAGGAGCGTTCTCCCGCATCGCGCGGTCGATTTCAAGGGCCAGCTTTGCCCTGCCGTCATCGTCGGCGGGGCACTGGAATGTCGTCGCCGGGACGCTGACAAGATTGTTGAAAAGGACAATAGCGCTTGAATACCCGTTCAACATAGCGGGATGCTGGCCCCCGCCTTTGTGCGCCAGGCGCTGTACCAGTTCCTCCGCGCGCTTCAAGAACTCTTCGTAGGCCGCAGCGTCGGCGCGGCTTTGCTTGACGAGGTCGTCAAGCAGCTTCGACATCTCAGCATAAAAGCGCGGATCTGTAAGCTGGTCCCGAATGATCGTCTTGCGGACGTTGTTGATGATCGCCTCGGCGACGGAGTTGCGTGAGAGCTTCCCCTTCTCATTCAGCTTGCGCGCGATCGCATCATGGATACCGGTTTCAATGATCGCCTCGGTCAGCGACAGTGAATTGAGATTGCCCAGGTCGGCGGCGGGGTCTGCCTGAACGTAAGTGTTCAGGAGGTGCCGCATATCTGCTTCGTAAGGCTTGATGTCCAACTCCTCGCCGGAGTGCTTCTTGATCGCGGCGCGGGTGTCGCTGTAAAACTCAACTTCCTTTTGCAGGTCCGCAATTTCGGCGGCAGAGTAACCCGCCTCGCTCAGGTTCTGAGCTATATCGGAGTAAGCGCGGACGAACTTGGCAACGGTCTTATAGAAGGAGATGCGCAGCGGTTCGGTCTCGGCTAGCGCGTTCGCATTGCTGGCGTCGCCGCAGAAGTAATGGAGATATTGCTCCATTTCTCGCGGTGGCGGAACCGGATCGCAGAGGTAATGCAAAGCCTCGCGGGCGAGATCGAGCTGCCTCTTGCCCTCGACTAGCCAATCCTTGAGCTCGACGTTGTTGTCCCCTCCTCCTCCCTGGTCGATATCCAGCTCGTCTGAGCTATAAACCGCGATGGCCTCCTGCACGTCCCCGAACAATTCCTTGAAATCGACGATATAGCCGTAATCCTTGTCGTCGCCGTCAAGCCGGTTGGTTCGGCAGATGGCTTGGAACAGGTTGTGATCACGCAGTTCGTTGTCGAGATAGATGTAGGTGCAGCTTGGTGCGTCGAACCCAGTCAGCAGCTTGCTCACCACGATCAGCAGCTTCATGTTCGCCGGTTCCTCGATGAACCGCCGCTTCGCTTCATCCTCGTATTGCTTCGTGGTCTGGGCGTTTTTCAGGACGTGCTTGGTGTAAGTGTCGAATTTATACCGCTCGTCGCTATTCGCAGGTTTTCGCGAAATTGCGTTGTGGTTCGGTTCGTAGGACGTGATGATGCCGCAATACGTCCCGAAATAGGTATTTTGAAAGAGCCGGAAATAGTGGCAGGCGTCGTAGATGCTGGCTGCGACCAGCAACGCCGTGCCGCGGTCATTGTTGAGGCGCGGCTTGAGATTGAAATCGTCGATAATGCTGGCGATGATGCGCTGCTTGCGCTCCTGCGCGCTCATCAACTCTTCCATGTTGGCCCAACGCTTGCGGATGACGGCACGTTGGAAATTATTCAGCCCTTTGGTTTTTTGCTCGAACCACGCATCGATCGCAACCTTGGACGTGATACGCTGCGGCACGTCACGCGCCTCATATTTCAGATCAAGAATCACCTTATCGGTGACTGCTTCGTGGAATTTATACGTGTCGATGTAGGTGCCGAAGACGTCGCGCGTCATCTGCTTGTCTTTGCGGAGTAGCGGCGTACCGGTGAAGCCGATGAATATTGCATGGGAGAGCCAGCGCTTCATCTGCGTGTTCATGTGGCCGCCCTGCGTGCGGTGGCACTCATCCACAAACACGTAGAACTGGCCATGCACCGGCGGCGGTTCGCCCTTAAGGTCTGAGGGGTCGAACTTATGGACCAAGGCGCAAAGGAGCCGGGGGAGTGTTGCACCCAGCTTGGAGACGAACTCGGCGCGCGACGTAATGCGGGGATCGGGCGAGTCTTTGCCGATGACCCCGGCGTTCTTCATCACGCCTTCGATCTGTTTATCTAGCTCGTCCCGATCCGTTACCACCAGGACGCGGGCCTCCGGGTCATGCTCCATGATCCACTTCGCCAGCAGCACCATCAGAATGCTCTTGCCGCTGCCCTGCGTATGCCAGATGACGCCGCCCTCGCGCTTCTTGATGCGCTCCTGCGCCGCCTTCACGCCTTCATATTGATGAGGGCGCGGAACCTTCTTGATGCCGTTGTCGAAGATGATGAAGTTGCGGATAAGGTCCAGCAGCCGGGCCTTGTCGCAGATCTCAGCGAGAGGCCTGTCCAGAAGCGCGCCGGGCGTGAGATTGCTTGTATCGGAAGGTTTCCATTCGACGAAGAACTCCTCGCGCGTTGTGACCGTGCCGAAACGAAGCCCCTGGGAGTCGCTGCCAGCGAAAACGAACTGTACAGTTGCGAAGAAGTCTTTATTGAAGATTTCTTTTTGATTGGTGATAAGCTGCCGCACGCCGTCGCCGATCTCCACGGAGCTGCGTTTGAGTTCAATCACCCCCACGGCAACGCCGTTGATATAGAGGACCAGGTCAGGCCGGCGCTCGTACCCGCCGCGCAGCGTTACCTCTTCGGCGAGGCCAAAGTCGTTCTTCTCCGGGTGTTCCCAATCAATCAGGTGTACGGTGTCGTGCGGCTTTCCGGCGGCAATTTGGATAGGGATGCCATAGCGCAGCAGTTGATAGGTCCGCAGATTGGCCTGGTAAAGCGACACGCCAGTCGTGTCGGCTGCGGCCATCAACTTCTGCGTGGCGGCTGAAATATGAGCTGGAGAATAACCGCGCGCGCTCAGATTAGCGGTCAGCAGTTCGGTCTCGATGCAGCGGTTATTTCCGCGCTTGTGCCAGTCGCCGAGATATTGATAGCCAAGGTGACCAGGCCGCAGCTGTTCTGTGAACAGACTGATGACGCGGTTCTGCGTGCGGCGTTCGCTACGTGGTTGCTCTGGCATGAGATCCCCTAAATCGGCTGAAGACCGAGATGTTTGAGCGCGCTATTTACGGACTTGATTGCTTTTTCTCGAAGTGCAGTCAAATCGGACTGTAGCGCGGGCGGTATGATCAACAACCTACCCGACTCTTGAATGATGCCTTGGACAATACTCTGGTGAAACTGTTCCCGGAGTTTTTGGAGGCACTCATCGGTAGCTCGTAAGAGGTCACTTACATATGCATCCTCTACAGCGCGCCTGCCACCCACCGCCTTGCGTATAACACGGCGTGTCTCACGATCCTTTAGCTCTCCTGTGTTGATCGCATGCTGAGTGTCCTTGAGTGCCTGCAAAAACTCAGAGGGCGTTTCCAGATGAAGCGGTGTTCTGAATGCGGCCCGGGCGAACGCCTCGCCGAGCAGCTCAAGTATTATCTTGTCTTGATCTTCTGAAGAACGAACTTGAATGACCTTGTCGTAGTACCACTGCTGGAGGTCGTAGTGGCGATTGAGGTCCGTAATGAAATCATCCCAAAACCAGATTTGGATGCCAAATGAATCGGACTCCCGCGAACGCTTGTCAAGGTTAAAAGCATAGCGTTGAATGGCAGCATCGCGCTTAGCTGTTGTGGCTAGGACCCACGTATCGAGCCTCGGGGAAAACCCCCGCGCCTCCTTAGATGCAGCATCGAGAAGTTTCTTGGTAATTGCGCCCCCCGGCACCGGGTGGTTATTCTTATCAAGTTCATCCATACGCTTGCACTGGACGCCGATCAACTGTCCATTTCCTGACTCGTGACCGTAGACATCGACGCCATTCTGCGGCTGTCCTGGTCGCCCGAACTTCGTCGGCCTTGGGTCCCTGTATACCGCCTCAAATACTCCTACTGTCAGATCCTCAAATTGCTGCCAATAAAGCGGGGGCTGAAAATACTGCGTAATGGTGCTCATAGCAGCCTTGTCCTTCCTGTCAGTAAATCTTGCATCATGGCCTGCTTGAGATCGCGGGTCTTGGCGAGGCGCTGCTTCATAGCACCGAGTTCTTCATCCATGTCCGAGAGTGCGTTGGCGATGGCATCCTGTTCGTCTGGCTTGGGACATTTAACTTCAATAGACTCGATTGTCTTCGCGTTTAGGCTCGGTACACCGGATGCTTCGTTGTATCGTTTCCAATCAATCCGTTGAAAGAGGTAATAAAGAAACTTTGCGCTATTGTTGTTTTTGACGGCCGAGTAGAACAGCGTGTCCACAGTCCAAAACGGCGTGTCCATATATTGCGGTTGATCGATGGTTCCTTTTCGACCGATCAGAACGGAAGGTTTGTCGTATAGATAGCGATTTGATGTCCCAATTTGTCCACCAGTGGCAAGGATTGGATATGGTCCATCTTTTGCTTCAACTCCTCGCTGGCTCTTCCCATGGCAGATTGTCAGTAGTTCCCCAAGCTGTAGTGTCTGCCACTCGCCGGTGAAACCGGGAAGGCGTATCCTGCCGGTGAGGAGTTGCTGCACCGCGGCCTGCTTAATGTCGCTCTTTTTGTCGACCGCGAGTTCCAATCCATCTAGCAACGCGTCCATATCCCGTAGCACTGTTACGACCAAACATCGTTCTGGTAATGGAGGCAGCGCTACTAACCCGGATAATTCATGAAATCTGAAGTAGCGAAAGCCATCTATGCTACAAACATGTTGACTAGACAGTGTTTGAGGCACCTAGAAAGGCTTTCGCTTGAACGATTCTATCGCGACACAGTGTTGTTTGTTTTCCGGTTTTGATTTGCGGCCGGTTGTGATGCAATTTGACCAAACGCATGGGTCCAGCGATGGAGGAGCGGTCTTGCTGTCGGCGGCCAATCGGCGTTATGGCGATGGGCTGATCGAAGCGATGACGGAGTATCTTGATGATCGGCGGCAGCCCGGAAAGGTGGAGCATGCCGTCATCGAACTGATGAAGCAGCGCATTCATGGCTTGGCCTGCGGTTATGAAGACGCCAACGACGTGGCGCGGATTGGCGGGGATCCGATTCACAAGTTGCTGGCAGGGCGCGATCCGAACAAGGGGCGTGATCTTGCATCTCAGCCGACGCTGTCGCGTTTTGAGAACGCAGTGGGTCCGCGCGAGCTTTACCACATGGGAATGACGCTGGCCGAAAGCGTGATCGCGCGGCATGGCAAGCGGCTGGGCGGACAGGCCCGCTTGATCACAATCGATTTGGCCCCGACTGATGCGGCGACGCATGGAGTCCAGCAGTTGTCGTTCTTTAATGCCCATTACGACAACTGGTGCTATCTGCCGATGATGGGCTTCGTGAGCTTCGATAACGAGGCCGATCAGTACCTTTGCGCCGCGGTGTTGCGCCCCGGCAACGTAGGCGCGGCAGTGGGCGCGGTGGGTGTGCTGCGGCGACTGATCGAACTGGTGCGTGCGTCGTTTCCCAAGGCGAGCATCCGCGTGCGTTTGGATGGCGGCTTTGCTTCGCCCGCGGTGTTCGAGTTTTTGGACGCCGAGCCCAAGGTGGAGTACGTGGTGGCCATGGCATCGAACGCGGTACTGAACCGCAGGGCCGAAGAGGCTCTGGGAGTGGCACGAGTGATGAGTGGGCTGACGGACGCGACCGAGCATGTCTACTTGGAGACGCGCTATGCGGCCGGTACCTGGGAGCACGAACGACGCGTCGTCATCAAGGCCGAGGTGGTCAAAGCCGACGGCAAGGAGGCCCGCGACAATCCGCGCTTCGTGGTGACCAACATGAAGCAGAGTCCGCAATGGATCTACGAAGAGGCCTATTGCCAGCGCGGCAACATCGAGAATCGCATAAAGGAGCTGAAGGCTCTGGATGTGGACCGCACCAGTTGCACCCGCTTCTGGGCCAACCAACTGCGCGTGCTAATGACAGCCGCCGCATATGTGCTGATGCAGGAAGTGCGTCTGGCCGCCGAGTTGACAGCGATGGCAAGAGCCCAGGTCTGGACGCTGCGCGAACGGCTGCTCAAACTCGGCGCTCGCGTCATCTCCTCGGTGCGCCGCATCGTAGTGCATCTACCCGAATCATTTCCCTGGCGGAGCGAGTTCTACAAGGTGGCCCACGCGCTGGGCGCTACGGCCGGGTAAGGCGACACACAACTCCGCCAACTGAACCACCGCTCTCAAACGCACTCGTCGGGCATAGCTACGCCCAAAAAACCTTCCCGAAACTCCCCGATCCCTCAGAACAGGCCCAGCCGGGATGCTCATACGCACGGCGGCTAGGCCTACTTGCTTGCAGAACCTTCAAGAGCATGCCCAACTCAGGAAACGTAGACGATTATGCGCGTTCGCGAATGAAGCAGGCTAAGAACTCCTCCAGATTCTTCAAAGTAAGTCCAGGCTTACTTTGGCCCGATTGACTCGCCCAAATCTGAGGATTTCCTGGCGAATGAGGAGAGAGAAATCGACATACGAATTCTGCTAATGAGGCATCGAACAGTCTCACAAGACCCACATGCTGGCTGATATAAGCCTCGCCAAGATCTCGATCTACCCATGCCACATTACCTACGCTGTTGCCTGTGATGGTCACCAACAAATCATTCTGCTTCACGCGGGTCCTACTTCCCTCAGATCCAGCAGGAGGAAGGACTGACTGTTGATCGGTAAAGTCAAGACGTCCGTCTCTAACATTCTGACTGCGGATAAACAATGGGCCTTCTTCTGAATAGAATTTGGCCCATCCCCTGGAACCGCTCGTAATAAACTCAGATAATTTGGCTATTGGCCTCTCAACCCAATCTTCTGGAAAAACGCCAACCGCTGTCTTCTTGTATCCAGGTCTTAATTCCATGCCGCCCCCATTGTCCGGAGATGGTCATCTACCCGCTTGCTGAGCGCCATGACCTCAACGTTCAGCTTCGGCATCGGTGTCTCGTAACGCTCCCCAAGTTGGCGGATGCGCCCGGTCAGGTTCTGCGAGACGCGATCTAGTTCGTTCCGCAGACAGGCAGCAAGGTGAGTGAGCCATTTGTCATCGACAACCAGCGTCTTGACCTCCTCCTCGGTCAGCTTGGTGTATTTGGCGTCGAGCTTCGCTTCCAGGTCCTCCTCGGCACTTTTCAGCTTGGCTTTCACCTTATCCTTCTTATCGAGAAGATCGGCGTATTCCTCAAGCGCCGCGGACTCATCCGCGTAATCTGGGTCTTTACCGATCTCCTTGAGGCGCGCCTTTACAGCCTTCGCGGTGATCTTCTGTTTATCACCCTCGCCTTCGATCACCTCATTGAGCAGTCCCTCTTCGCCACTCTGCTCTTCACGTTTCTCGTCAAGCTGCTGGTCTATGTCGGCGAGCTCCGCCTCAAACTTCGCGATTGTGTCGCGCTCGGTGGTGAAGTAGCGGCCAATTAGAATCGCTGCCGGAACAAGATCGGACTTGAAGCGCCGTTTGCCACGCATGAAATCATGCTTTTCCGGCCAGACGAGTTTGTTGTCTTTGTTCTTGACCTGCACGATCTCACGCGGCTGTGCGCCCTGCTTCCAGCCATCCGTCGCAATCAGGTAACAATCGTCCTGCATGGTTTCGGCCCAATAATCCATCAGTTGCTGATAGAGTCCGTAGTGATCGAGCAGCGGCGCCTTCTTGAATGTATCCAGCAAATCCTCGGCTATCGTTTCGATCAGTTGCTTGGGATGGCCGTCTTTCTTGAATCCCTTGAGGCGCGGCGTATTCGTTTCCATCCACTTCTCGAGTAGCCGGTTGGCCCTTCTTTGAAACGCCGTGAACTCCGCATGATCGAAAATCGTAGGTTTGATCTCGGCTATCGGCACGCGCAACTGGCTGTAACCGGGCCGCTCCGACGGTTGGAACAATGCGTTGCGGACGTCAGGCAGGATGGACCAGTAAGACTTCAACCGAACAGGATCATCGATGTCGCGCTCCGGGATGCCGCCCCGTAGGTGTCCGTCGATGTCCTGCAAGTCCTCCGGCTCCGTGCTGTCGATATAGCGCGGCAGGTTGAGATTGTAGTCGTTCTTAGGATCGGCAATCTCCGCAACGGGCACCATGCGCGCATAACGCGGGTCGCTCTCATCCTGCCGCGTGAAGGTATCCACGATGCGGTGAATATCTTGCTCGCGCAGCCGATTTTTAGGTCCATCCTTCATAAAGCCTTTTGATGCATCGATCATGAAAATACCCTTGCGCGCCATCGCGTTTTCTTTATCGAGGATGAGAATGCAGGCCGGGATACCAGTGCCGTAAAAGAGGTTCGCCGGCAGTCCGATGATGGCTTTGAGGTAGCCCGATAGAATAAGTTGCTGGCGAATGACGGCCTCGGCGTTACCGCGAAAGAGAACGCCGTGCGGCAGAATGCACGCGCCCTTACTGGTGCTCCTCATCGAGCGGATGATGTGCAGCAGGTAAGCGTAATCGCCCTGCTTTCTCGGCGGCACGCCCCAGGAAAAGCGCTGGAACGGATCACCCTTGCCGCTCTCACCTAGCGTCAACCCCGTGGACCAGGTCTTGTCTGAAAAAGGCGGATTGGCGACGACATAATCATAGGTGCGAAGTCTTTCGCCGTCTTTAAACTTTGGATCAGACAGCGTATTGCCGTGCAGGATATTCGCCGTCGGAAAATCGTGGAGGATCATGTTCATGCGCGCAAGACCAGCGGTGGTGACGTCCTTCTCCTGCCCTTCGAGCGTGATGCGCCGGCCGGCCTCTGCCGCTACCTTGAGCAGCAAGGAACCGGATCCGCAGGTCGGGTCATAGGCCGTCGTGGACGCTTTGGTGTTTGCGTGGGAGATGCCAATGGCCTTCGCCATGATGCGGCTTACCTCGGCGGGGGTGTAAAACTGCCCCTTGCTCTTGCCACTCTCGCTGGCGAAGTGCCGCATCAGATATTCGTATGCGTCGCCCAGGATATCGTCGTGCTCGGCGCGATTCTTCGAGAAATCCAATTCCGGCTTCTGGAAGATAGCGATCAGGTTGGATAGCCGCTCGACCTTTGCTGGCCCCTCGCCGAGTTTGTTTGAATCGTTGAAGTCGGGAAAATCGCTGCGGGCCAGCCTGGAATTTGCGTCGATGAGTGGCTGGATGACCTGCGTGTTGATCTTGTTGCCGATGTCGCTGTTGCCCTTGAGCGCGACCATGTCCTTGAAGCCGGCTCCCTTCGGGATCACGACCGGCGGCGCGAAATCATCCGAATCTCCGTACTTGTCGGAGATGTACTTGATGAACAACATGAACAGGACATAGTCCTTGTATTGGCTGGCATCCATGCTGCCGCGCAACTCATCACACGAGGCCCAAAGCGAGGAATACAGATCAGATTTCTTAATTGCCATTAGCTAGCTACCCTTTTTGAACAGCCCAACTATGCTCATTCACGTTCATTTCTGGTTTATTTCTTGCTCCAACGCGGTGAGGACTTCCATGATTTCGCCAAATGGCGGTGGTTGTCCGAAGATCATCACGCTCATACTGCGATAGTCTCGCTCCAACGCTGCGCGCCGCACTTCTGTCGGAACGAGACGCAGGCTTCCAACTCGTGCCAGGTCATATTTTGCCCAGCCGGAGGGATAGAAAGTCTGCTTATGGTGTACGACCTGATCCAAGAGGGCAAGGTCGGCCAAAGCTTCACCGCGAACAGGGCTTTGAGCCAGCATCGCGAGATCGTAATAGTGGCGCGAATAGCGGTCCGGCAGCGCCTTCTCAGGCGGACGATAGAACTCGGCGTGGAGAATTGTCCCCTTTTCCCAAAAGGTGCGTTTCGCAAGAAGCGAAGTCACGGCCACGTCGGGCTCGGTAAACACGGCAGGGAACTCTTCCGCGGCAAAAGCACGCACCGTAAAGCGGTCGCGCGGCACAAATTCAGCATGGGTGCCGAGTTCCAGAATGACCTGGGGTTTGATGTAGTCGAGTGTCGGTGCCGCCGACGGATACTGGAAGCGGACCACATTGGCGTCCTGTTCGCTGACCGCTAAATTCCAACCCTCTCCATTACCGAGGATTTCTTCGCAGCGACCCCGAAGAACTGAGATGAATTCGCTGCCGATGTACTGCTGACAGGAAACCATCATGTCAGCCAGGATCGCCGCGCGTTTGGTTTTTGACAGCCCGTCCCTGCGCGGATCGCGTTCGCCAGTGAAGCCAAGGGCAACGTAATCCACGGCCAGATCGATGTCTTCGGAGAAGCGGTTGATTGCGTGATAAATTTTCGATAACGATGTGCCGCCTTTGAAAAGCAGACGGTCTCTCAGGGCATCAATCGCAAACAACTGTTTCAACGTCCAGCAGACCCAGAAGTCCTTTTCAACGACAGCTTCGGAAAGACCGCGCCTCTCCGCAGTTTCAGCAAACAGATCCGCGCGGTCGCGTTTCGTCATTCGTGCAACTTTGTTCACGCGGTCTCCTCTGCAATTCGGCTCGCGACTTCATAAATCCAATCCACGCCAAATCGAGCGTCCCGGACGAATTTCTTCCTCTCGGACGGCGTGAGCGCCGTCCGCAGCATTTCCATCTCGTGCGCCCCGACGTTTTCTTTGCCGAGATGACGCAATGCCTGGACGACGAGAGCGATCTTGCCCTCAAGACCAGCAAGCACCTTTGGACGAGCGTGTTTGAACACAATGCTACGTCGTCCAATGGGCACTTCGTTGTTCGGACCGTCAGTCAGGTAGATGATTTTCGAAGGCACCTGCGTCGAAAGCCCCAGCAGGTTTGCTGCCCATGCTCCATCCGGCACAATCTTCCAGCGTTGCCGCCGCGCGATCGCCCGCGCCGCTTCGTCGATGTCGGGGCTGAGCGTTCCCCCAAGAGCGGGATTGACGCGCGGCATGTCATAGAGACCCCGGCGGATACGACGCACCGTGCCATTGCGGGCCAGTTCCGCCAGCGTCACGTCGATAGTCGTCCGGCTGGCGATGTCAAGGAAGTCCTTCGCTGAGAAGGCCTTCCCTTCGCCGAGCCGACCTATCCGCGCAACTATCTGATCTCGCATGGTTTCCATGCGTTGTCCTCTCATGAGTATTAAGAAAAACTATACTTCTTTTTCTTAATACTGCCAAGACCTTTTTTGATCCTGGACCAGCTCCGGCACTTCCTTCGGGCATTTCATTCCTGACTCGCATTCCTTACAAGTTGTCGTGCGATTGAAACGGCCGGACTGCACTGATTAATACGGTGAGATTTCGACGGCCTGCGCCGCAATAGACACGAGGAAAACCCAAGAGCAATAATGACTTGCAACCGGATTTTCTTGAATTTCTGTGGCCGCATCGACGGAGCGGCTGCTACGGCGACAGCCTCTGGTTAGAACCTAACTGCGTGCCGGAAAAATGAGGGAGCGATGCCGATTCCTGACTACCAGACCCTGATGCTGCCACTGCTTAAACTGGCCGGTGACGGCGCGGTTCATTCCAAGCGTGATACTGTGCCGGAACTCGCATCGAAGTTTGGCCTCACAGAGGAGGAGCAGAAGGAACTGCTTCCCAGCGGTAAGCAGGAGATTTTTGACAATCGCGTCGGCTGGGCGCGGACATACCTGAAGAAGGCTCTCCTTATCGACTACGTTCAACGCGGCCAGTTCAGAATCACCGAGCGGGGCAAGCAGGTCTTGGCAGAGAACCCGCCCCAGATTGACAACGCCTTCCTGTGCCGGTTCCCCGAGTTCGTGGAGTTTAGGAGGCGCTCTCAGCCGACAGAGAATGGGGAGAGCACTCCTGTCGTAGCGGCGGTTGAGACGGATACCCCGGACGATCTCATGGCGACCGGATATCTAAATCGTCGGAGGCAAATCGAGGAGGATGCACTGGAGCGGGTCAAATCCTGCTCTCCGGAGTTTTTTGAGCGCCTTGTGGTCAAGCTGATAACGGCCATGGGATACGGCGGTTCTTTGGCCGACGCCGGAAGAGCGATTGGCAAGTCCGGTGATGGTGGCATTGACGGCGTAATCAAAGAGGACAGACTCGGGCTCGAACAGATTTACATTCAGGCCAAACGTTGGGGAAATGCCAGCGTTGGCCGTCCTGAAATCCAGAAATTCGTTGGAGCCCTGCACGGCAAAAGAACGAGGAAGGGGATATTCCTGACGACCTCTTCGTTTACCAAAGACGCCCACGAATATGCCACGGGTCTTGACATCAAGGTGATCCTCATCGACGGCCCGGAACTCGCCAAGTTCATGTTCGACTTTGAGGTCGGCGTTTCCACCGAGAGCACATACGTGGTCAAACATATCGACAATGATTTCTTTGAAGATGATGCTGGAAGCAATGGAGTTCACGAATGATCGCGCAATCGCTTCCGCTCGGTTACACATATGCTACCGAGCCGGAGCCTTCACCCACCAACATCGCACCACTGCGGGTCCTGAGGTCGCCAAGCAATGACTCGGACAAGTGGCCGAAAACAGTCTGGAGCGCTGCGGCCAACCGCATCGCTTTGTCGGCCGGACAAAGTTGACGCCGCTACACCTGTCTGCAAGGAGTCTCGGTTCGCTCACTTTCGGCCTGACCACTGGATCAAACAGCCCTCGATGGCTCTCGATTCGCGACTGAGTAGGTGAGAGAAATTGTGTTCACGGAAGTGACCCGAACGTGCTGGTGATCGTCGCGTCGGTCGCAAATAAGCTGCCAAACGCCGTGTCTGTGCTGGCGCGCAAAAGGGCGCATCGCAGCACAACTTCAAAGTTGTTGTACCGCTCCATCAGCGCAGGACTGACGTCCGTATAATTCGGGGCCCGGCCATGTACGTAAACCGAGCGGTCGTCATAGAGAGCCTCTGCTTCATCCGACGCAATAGCGAAACCAAGCATCTGCGCCAAAGCCGGCACACGTAATTTGAACTGGGCAGTTGCGGCGTGACGTTCAATTTTCAGCAGACTCTCAAATCCCGATACCAGGGAAGCGGTCCTCTGGTCTAGGTAGAAGGCGTGAAAGCTGTGATCAAGATGCCTCCGTGCCCTGCGCACACGCTCCGGCGGATTCTCGATATAGAGCGGCAAGGAATCGCGAAGCCGCTCTCCCTCGGCCTTCGTCAGCCAATCGCGCCACTGGGTGGCGACGATCCACACATGAACGAGATTCGCTTGGACCGCTCCCGGCACGATGGTCCTTAACTCGCCATTCTCAAGGAACAAGCGTGCGGAATAGAGGGGAGAAATCGTCGTGGGATGGATCAGTCGCGCGAGGAACATAGCTCTGTGGATCACTCCGTCGTGGTCCCATCGGAGATGCTCAGGGCCCCAGCTTGGTGGGAAGGCCTTCCGGCAATAAGCATAGTGGTAGTAGCAATTTCGAGATGGGCTAAAGTTCAGGCCCGGAGGTGAGCACGCTTCTACGATTGACTCGCCCGTAATACCCGCAGGAAGACTGCCAATCCAGAAATCAGAGCCTAAAGAAATATCGGAATCGAGCCGCGGATGCGTCTCCCAAAAAGTTTGGTTGAGGGGAAACCGCATCGTTGGATGCAGTACGACATCGAAGATTTCTTCAGACATCTCGGGGCTCTCGCTCCATTCTTCTTAGCTCTGCGAACTGCACCAATGCGAACTAGTGGCTGATCACCGTCCGAGTGACCTCAATGATCGAGGAAATCTTCGTCGCAGCGAGGATGTCGGATTTTCGAAAGTAGCTGTGCGTGATACCTAGGAGCATTGGGTCTGGCTTCCAGACTCTTTGCCCTGCTGTCTCGGCCATCACCCAGACACCGCATCCGCTGAACCCATGCGGCTCGATCTTGTCGAGGAAGCTGCCATACTCGATCAGAAAGTCCTTGGAAGCGGAAACGATACTCGGGAGGGAACGCCATCCTGACTGATTGAGCTCGCAGGAATAGTCCCGATTCAGGCAAGCTGCCCCGAGAAAATGGAAGGCGCGAGAGCCATCTCGGCCGACCATGCGCGAATTCTCGGTGGGAAAACCGAAAAGGTAAAGAGACGTCCCCTCAAGCTTGGCATCCGGCCAGGGCGTGAATTCGCGGGAGTGCACCAGGTTGTAGAAGTCCGGGCCGTCGGGAAGCTCGAAGGCGGGATCAAGCCTGAGAACGCCAATATCTAGGCGTTCGTCCAGCCCTTCGAGAGTAACCGGCAGGCAGGTGCCTTCGGTGGTCAATCCAATCTCCCAGTCGAGAGCGTCGCGCGCCGCTTTCTCCTTCATTGGAGCTGGAGGTCTAAGCCAAAAGCGAAGCGATTCCGGGGCACAGTCCCGAATCACGTGAGCGGCAGTGAGAATGCACCGGTTTTCATTCTGCCGGACAAGAACCCCGGTGCCAATGTTGAGGTTGTTGTTGGCGGCAATGCCGACGGTGAACCGCGCGATCCGCTCGTAGGCGGCAAGGCGAGACTGTTCATCGAGCGCGGTCCAGGGCATTCAGCAATCATAAATAGCGCACAGGCATTCTTGGGTAATGAGGCCGCTACGTGGGCTCATTCCGAGTTGCGAAGAAGGCGAGTAAAGCGTATTGTCCGCCCTGCCTATCTAAAGGGGTGAAAGAGTTCAATCCTCTCAGCGATTGCGCTCAGATGTTCGACGCCTTGAAGTCCAGGCGGCATGGGCGTCTGATTCATCTCGCGCCAATGTGCAGGCGAAGGCCATAGTGGCGTAAAGAGCGACTTGACACGGCGGCATTCAAACGGAATCGGCAGCATGGGAAAAGCGCATATCAATGCCAGATTCGGAATGGCGAGCACGATGATGTTCCCGGCTGCCTTTCCTCCTCCGATCAAGTCATGGATAACTCCAACCTGCATATGGGCAAAGCTTCTCTTTCCACTGATCGAAGCCACAACCGCGAACCGGCCGGGCATTCTTCCTCCGTTCGCGCGAATTTCCTTCAGATAATTGCCACTCACGGGGCATTCAGCGCCAACAGAGTGTGATTCAATGATTGCGGTCTTGCCAGCCCAGGCGGCTACGATTCCACACTCTTCCTCGGTTAAATCGGAGAGAGCCCGTTGCTCGCGGCTCAAGGCAAGAAGCAACGGCTTGGCATGGACTTCAAGCTCGGACATCCAGCCGTTATTGCACGCTTCGCAGATCGCTCCGAGTCGGAAGGACTCAAGCTTAATCTCGCAGCGGATCTGCATATGCGTGCCGTCACCGAATTGCCGGTAGAGCGGCATCGAAGCGTCGGGTTCGAATTCCTTGAGCATCCACCTTGCGAACACATGTTCGTTCGAGGGGCTCGAACTTGTCGGGCCGCAAGCAAGGCAGTCCATGCAGAAAGTCTATTCGACGCACCGTGTCGGCTCATCCGAATGCGCCCTCGCACTGGCAGACGAGTCGCTTCCTCAATCCGGCAATGTGGTCGCGAGTTGCGCAGCCTTCCGCATCGCGACTCAGCCCTTCGTCCCGTCGGGATCGCGGGTCCAGAGCTTGACTGATTCCGGCACCAAATCGGGTCGAAACAGTTGGGCGTGTCCGCACTTGTTGCAGATCGCGACCATCCAGTAGAAATTGGCGCGATTAGTAGGTCGAATCTCGAACGCGGTGAGTCCGAGCTCGTGGGAGATGTCGAAGTTCTTCCGCGTATCCTCTGGGCCGTTGCGAAACACATACTTACCCTGCCCACAAAAGGAGCAGCGATGGAGAAAATTCAGCAAGATGGGCCTCCCTCCAGCTTGGATAACATCGACCAGATTCCTGAGCGCCTCGACCGTGAGCTCCGCGCTCTGGTAGCGCTCCAGCGGGTCGAGGGTGATCATCCGGTCCAGCAGCTCGTGGACGAGTTCGTGCTCGCGGCGGTCGGCGAGACCTTTACCTAACATGTTACGTTCAGACCGATGATCTTCGCGGTCGAAGACACGGCCGCCGCTCAGCATCCAGTGCAGCAGCTTCCCCAGCGAATAGACATCCGCCGCCGGCGTGACGTTTTCCATGCGCCCATCGCGCGCCTCCGGCGCACCGAACCACCGCGCCGTGGCCACTTCCTGCGTCTCCGTAATACGATCGTCGGCGTCATCAGGTCCGTTGAGCAGAAAGCTCAGACCAAAGTCGCCCACGATGGCGGTACCTGATTCGTTGCGGAGAATATTGGCCGGCTTCAAGTCGCGATGGATCACGCCAGCATGGTGCGCGGCAGCGACGCCTTCGCACGTCCCCAGGAAAATGCGCAGCGTTTCAACGACCGTGCCCAGAGGCAGAAGTTCGCGGCGCAGCGCCCCGAGTGAACAACAGGGCGTTACAAAGTAGGGCAGACCGCTTTCGTCTTCGCCGTGATCCTCAAGGCGAAGGATGTGGGGATTGTTCAGGCTGCCGAGTATCCGGATCTCCTGCTCGAAGCGTGCGCGCCGCGCGGGATTGCGGTATTGCTCCGGGCGCATGATTTTTAGAACGTATTTTCTGCCGTCCCTGGCTCCGACTCTCTCCACCAGATGGCACTCGCCCTGACCGCTTTTCGCAAAGGAGTGTCCCAGCCGTTTCCAGTCCAGGATGTTGCCAGCCATTGCTTGTCTCTCTCCCCTCAGCGCGACCACCGATCTAAGGCACATCCGCTCGCCAAAGCCGTCGCAAGTCGGCAAGACGCCATTCCAGCCCTGGTATCAGCCAAGCAAAGGGTCCGTCAGTTGAAGGCAAACATACGCTCTCAGCCTAACAATCCCGGCCAACCCTTCGCGCCGCCGGCCGGTCAACCTTGTCACTCGCCCCGGTCTCATCGCCATAGGCACTTGGAGGTGTCGCACCGGATATGAGGAGTGGCGAGAGGCAAAGAGTGCTGCGGTTCCTTGTCATTCGCACCACTCCGGCCGGATCTTCCAGCTCGTCCCGGGTGGAAACACTTTATCGGTTGTAGTCCACATTGTTGTTCGCGGATCTGCTGTATTCATGCCCAATTCAGATACCTGCGACCACGAGGGCACCTTGTCCTCAGGCGTCAACTTGAAGAGGACGCGCAGGAGGAATTCCCGGGCGATAATTCCCATCTCATCGACCCGCTGTTGTATCAACTGTTCATGACCTTTGTCGAGAAGCGTCATGCCGCCGTGGGCCAGTTCGCTGCGCAAGTCCGAGAGAGACGCTTTGCTTTCCGGTGGCTTGATAAAGAGGGCTTCGAGATACGGGTGTCCTGCTCCAAATGTTTCGATGGCGACGGCCTTGGCTTTCACCTTCAGCCCCTTGATGCATTCGAAATAGGCCTGCTCGACAAAGTGGATCGGATTGCTTGCGTAGAGTTCCGAAAACTTGTCCGCTATGCAGGTCGCAGCATGAGCTCGTCGTTCCGCCTTGCTCGGCCGCTCGGGCGTGAAGGCACCCAGCTTTGCACCGTCGAAGACGGCGACTGCAACGCTTTCGAAGGCAACGTAGTAGCAAAGAAACCTGGTAAACGGATTGGTGGCGGAATTGCCCATGTTGTACCAATCGATTCCACCCGATAGCACGTTGCCATTCTCGCCGTAGGGAAACTGCTTAAGGAGGGCATCGACGGTTCTTAGCTCATCGTGGGTGGGTTTGAGGAGGCCAGTGCCGCCCAGGATCATCCGATATTTGTTGCGCCAGCTGTAGGTAGCCCCGTATGGGAAGAACATCATGCTGATCAGCCAGTTTAGTTGGGCAAGACTCTGTTCGATTTCGCCGACTTCTCCCGATTTGAGGTCAAGGACACCGTCGTAGACTCGAACGTTCAGGTGCGCCGAATCCTCATCCGGGGGGCATTTCCAGATGAGGACATCGTTGCTTTCCGTTCCGGTCCACTCCCCCGGCAACTCCATGTTCGATCGCAGCGCGAACTCAATACACTTGTGCCCTGTCAGCCGAAGATACATGAGGACGCCCTGAACATCAGGATCGTCGGAAAGCCCCAGACATTCTTGGATCAAATGCTTCGCGTCGCCCGGATAAATCAGCGGCTTCCACTCGCCTAGCTTGTTGTATCGTCCCCCAAACTCTAGCTCGTAGAGCCTTTTTCCGTTCACCCGGTACTCGTTCGAACTTGGCCCCATCGACATCATCAAGAATGCCACCGGTGGGCCGAACTCGACGTTCATACCTCCGATGCCCTGGGGCGTCCGGAAAAAATCTGCGCTGCACTCCTGCTGGAAATGAACGCGAAGACCATTGAGTCCACCCATCTCTTCGTCGCTCAACAGCTCGAGTACGTCAAGCGAGCCGGGAAGTTTGATGTACTTAGGATTCTTGGCCGCGAGAGCGATTTCCTCGAAGTATCGACCGAGAAGGTCCTTTAGAAAACTTGTCAGATGGTCGAAAGCGGACTCTAATTCATGGGAGGGACCAGCTTCGCTTTCAAACAACTCGGCTCGATAGCTCTTCTCAAAACGTGCCGCCACGGAATCAAATTGGCCATCGCGAAGGCGATTGGCGACAAACGCCAAAATCTCGGCGCCGGAGGGCTGAATCATGTTGGGATACGAGCCCGTGACCAAGCTGCGTAATGGGCTGATGTCGTAATGCTTGCTCTCAGCGCAGTTCACCAGATTCAAAAGGAGTTTGCGAGGGCCGGGGAACGAAGCGAGCTTCCGATAATTATCGAGAGTCGGCTGGAGAGCCGGTTGAGCGAGCTCGCGGCGGATAGCCAGAAACTCGTCCTCGTACCCGTCATAGGATTGAATTCCGTCGACACGCACAAGCGTCAAAAGAAACTCGATACCGCCGCCTTTGCGGGCTTTCTCAAACAGCTGGTCGAAGTCTGAAGCGTTCTTCGGTTGTTCCACATTCATGGGCTAACCTTCTTCGCGATGCATTGACATTATGGTAATCGCCCAGAATTGGAGGTCACGCGAAGGCGCAAGCTCATTACCCTAGCCCGCCCACGCCGCTCGCCGTCCGCGCGGCGGGCCTGTCTGCCTTGTCAACAACGGCGATGAAAGTGCACCGGTCAAAGAAGGTGAGTATCCAGAGAGAACTCAAATCCTTTTCGCTTGCGTCCCCGTAGCTCCTGAACCAATAGCGAAAAATATCAGACTCGCGCTCATGAAAGGTTCCCTCCAGCCAGAGATCTTCGGGCACCGGATAACGGAGGACATCGGCAAAGACCCGGGAAGGATCGATCTGGCTCTCGATCCCGTGATGGTGGGAGAGGCCACAGACAATCTTCTTGATGATTCGAATTACCCGTTCATCCTGTCCGGGATAGATCATGTGCCGGTCGACATCTTCAACTTGGACCGGCACTAGGCGTTCGTAAACATCTAAGACCCGCCGCTGCCCATCTTTGTGGGAGAAACTCGGCGCGGCTTTGGTGGTCCAAAGCTCTTTAACCGAATCATTCGGTTCACCGGCCAATAAGAGGACAGTGCGAAAATGGACTTCATCGTCTGACCATCCGCGATTGCAGGCGGGGCACTCCGGTACGGTGATCAGCTGCAGGCGGGAGGTCTTTCGGGAATCCGGGTAAAGGCTCTTGGGCACGACATGCCCGCGCTCCAGCGGAACACCCGCGATGCCGCAGAAAGTGCAAACTCTATTTCGCCTGCGCATTCCTTCCTCATTATCGGGCATCGGGTTTGAGAATTGCACGAGGTCCCCGTTCCCTACAATAAGGGTATGCGGTCGGAGACGGAGATTTTCAGCGAACTCGAGCAACTGTGCGGCTCCGCCGGTTACATCCATCTCTATGCCGACTTAGTTTTTCGGAACACCTTTGTCCGTTTTGCGGAAGGGATCAAAGGGGAGGATTTCCACGAGAGCTTCGGCAGGGACCATCTCATCCGAACCGAACTCACGACGCTTCTCGGGATGATCCTCAAACAGAAGATCGATTTCACCATCCCGAGTGCGGACCGCATGGCGGAGCTTGGGACGCGCACACTGACCCTGCTTGAAGAACTGCACACCGCTCTGGCCGGTCCTATGCGGCCCACTCCCGATACCGCCACCGCCGATGATTTCATGAAGATCGACTTCACCCGCGGTGCAGTGCTCCGTGAGCCGATCTTCTACACCGGCGAGTCCGCCTACGCGTCGCAGTACCGGGATTTCGCGTCACGCAAATACAGGGCAGACGAAGAGTGGCTAGAGGCCAATCGCGGCTTCACCATCGCCCAGGCTGCCAAGGTTGGAGCGGCGATCCTTGCCCTCGAACAGGTTCGTCTTGGAGAGATCTACAACGGCCTCCGCGCCGGGATTCCGGAGAATTTCACGCTGCTCCTGGGATTCACCTTCACGCCGCAGGAGGTTACGGACCAGAGCGGCGAAAGCGAAACCACAGTCCGCAATGTGCTGAACGCCTTCAGCGTCGCTGAAGCCGATCGCAATGGCACGTTTCAGGCGCTGAATGACTTCAACCTCGCCAATGCACAGCCAATCATTCGCGGAGAGTCCGGCACCTTCATTCTCTTTCAGGCGTACAGCTTCTACGAAGCCATCTATGAATCTCCGTTCTACTGGATGCTCCAGGACGCGAACTATAAAGACACCGCGCTCCAGCACCGCGGAGAGTTTACCGAGGAATTCTCAGCACAATGTCTGGCTCGCGTCTTCGGAATCGAGCACACACACGGGAATGTTCTTATCCAGGAAAACGCCGCCACGACCGCCGGTGAGATCGACAATTTGGTTCTCTTTGGCAATCGAGCCATCGTCGTGCAGGCGAAATCCAAGCGTCTGACAATGGAAGCGAGAAAAGGAAACGACGGCGCCATCCAAAAGGATTTTTCGGCAGGCATTACGGATGCATACCAGCAAGCTCTGCTTTGCGCTCGATATCTTCTGCGTAGGGAGAAACGCGTGGTTGGCAAAGATGGAAACCCGCTGGCTATTCCGAAGCTCAAGAAGATTTATTTGCTGTGCCTAGTTTCGGACCACTATCCCGCACTTAGTTTTCAGGCCGGGGAGCTCCTTACTCCGGTTATCTCGCCTGAGATTCCGGCACCGTTCGTGACGGATCTTTTCACGCTCGATGTCATGACCGAGATGCTGGTTTCGCCGCTGCATTTCTTGAGCTACATAGATCGCAGAACCGGATATGGAGACAAGGTCGTCGCCGGTCACGAGCTGACCATCCTCGGATATCATCTGAGTTCGAACCTATGGCTTTCGAACGACACGGATAGGATCTGGCTCTACGACGATCTCGCCAGCAGCCTCGATGCTGCGATGGCCGTCCGTCGTGACGGAGTGCCAGGCGAGCGGATGCCACCCGGGATTCTGACCCTCACTAAGGGATCGGCCTACGCCAGATTGATCGCACAAATCGACAACGATCCGCGAGGCGATCTTGTCGACCTCGGATTTATGCTTCTGCAAATGAGTGGTGAAGCCGCGGCGCAACTGAGCCAGGGAATCGACTATGCGACGCATCGAGCCCGTGAGACGGGCGCCGTCCACGATGTCAGTATGGGCAGCGGCAAGGATGCCGGGATCACGGTCCATTCCAGCTACCGCCCGTTTCAGGAAGGGATCGAGAGGCTCCAGGTCCATGTCCTGGCCAAGAAATACCAGCAGAAAGCCCCCTCGTGGTTTGGCGTCGCGGTCCATCCCGACGATCAATCGCTCCTCTATGGATACAACGCGCAATTCGAGTGGGAACACGATGAAGCTCTGGAGGAGGCTGCCCATTCGATGTCAAGCGGCCTGGGGATGAAATTTGAAAATGGAAAACCGCGCAAGCGAAAGATCGGCCGCAACGATCCGTGCCCATGTGGCAGCGGGAAAAAATACAAGAAGTGTCACCTGAACGATTGATCCGCTATTCTTCCCCAGTCACACGGTAGGCTCGGGGGCCGCTTCTTCTTTGAATGATCGCGCTATGGATCTCCGCGATTTCATGCTGATTCAAGATGCGCCGGCCGTTAAAATCTGGCGATTGAGCTTGGAGAGCCTGGGCAAACTCGCTCACGCAAGGCCAGAGTGCTGTGACCAGTTCGAAAGCCTCGCCTTCAAATTCCTGGTACAGCGCTTGCCTGCTCGAAGCAGAAAACGCGAGCAGCAATCTGCGGACTCGATCCATGTCGCCTGTGGCACGGGGATCGCGCTCAGGATCATGTTTCAGCGCAGCGGCAATTCCCGACAACCCGACGATGCATGCTTTCCGGTCTGCCGAGTCTTTCGTTTCAGATCTGGTGATGTCGAATTTAGTATCGCCCGCGTAGGAACGTCGCGCGTCGTAAATGTAGACTTCGCGTACGATGCATCCCAAGTGGAGCGCAACGGCGACGTGGCCACCTTCGTGAAATGCGCTGTGGCGCAGATCTAAGTCCGTGGGGGCTGTCATGAACACCTCAAAGCGCATTTGCCATGCAATGGCCGATTAACTGACTTGGGCGTTTCTCGCCCAGAGATTCTAGGCAAAGCTACTCGTTTTCCGCCGACCCTGGTAAGCTGCCGCGCGACAGCTTCGCATTGAGCGCCGAAGCAATTGCCGCTGACCTCCTTTCGACGAAAAGCTCGTAGTTATTGGTATCGACTCCGAAGGTTTCCAGATCGCCGATCAAATGACTTCTCAACGTTTGACCGATCTTCTTGTTGTGTTTTGCGAAGGCGCCTATGTAGGATTTCGGCGACTTCTTGCCGATCTTGTGCTTGTTTGAATATCCGTCAATGAGCGTGATGTTGGCGATCAGATTCGGTATACTCCCCGGTTCGCGTTCTTCGAGGTACTTCTTGGGGAAAAAGTGATGATAGTTCCGGCTGGTAGCGATCTTCAGGTTGCTGTTATCCAGGATGACTATACCGTTGGTATCGAACGACTTTGGCATCTGGTAGGCAAGCAGGCAGAGAATGGTCTTGCAGAAAGCGTTGCCGGCCCTGAAATCTGTTTCGCGGATGGTCTCGGCGCTGACTTCAAGTTCGGTCAGCGGGTAGCTCGGTTGCTTCCCCTCAACAATCTGATCGACTCGCAGGAGGTCTTCGGCAATTTTCGATTCCGTCGCCGAGCTATACCGGTATGTAATCCCGGCCCAGTAAAAGAATTGTTCAAGGAAAGACACACGAGTCAGATCCGGCTTCTTGTTTACGGATTGGTGAAAGAAATAGGTCAGCGGCACCAAAATGGCGGGATAGGGTAAGAGCTGGGATACCGGTATGCGCAATTCGGTTCGGACAAAATCCACAGCCATAAACAGGGACTTCTTCATTGGCTCCCAATTTGCAATGAAGGTCGGTCGTGAAATCTTTAGGATGTCTCTGCTGCGTACCGCCTTGAGAATGATGGCCGCCACACACTGCGTGACTACGGCCTCGGAGATGGTCTCGAACTTGGCCTCGGAAAGGCATTCCTTCTCCTCATCGTTCCCGCCCACCAACAGGTCATATTTCTCGGCAAGATCGAACGATTGGGTTTCGTCGTAGGTTTTGGCGACGAGGATCTCAAATAGCGATAGAGGCTTGCCGCCGGTATTGATTCGGGTAAATACCTCGCAGGCAATTTCGATCGGATAGTCCTTAATGGTGATCGAGGAGAAATCGTAACTCGTCAACTTCGTCTTGTAATGTTCAAGCTTGTCGGCCAGGAGATGAGGGAGGGTTTTGTAGAACTCACCCAGTGGACGGCTCAGCAATCCATGGACAGATTCATAACGCCTCCCATCCACCCGTTCTGTAACGACAATCTGATCGTCACTGGACGGATCGTAATCAAGGTCGATGAAGATGTCCTTATAGTCGATCTCCCGCCCCTCTTTGGACAGTCGGATTCCTTTGCGAATAGCGTACAGAGACGTGATGCGCTGCTGGCCGTCCAGAACATACTGAACGTAGTCCCCCTTCGGCGTATTCGGAAGCTTGTGATTGCCTAGGTTTCTGTAGCTGCGCAGCTCGTCCTTGGTCTTCCAGAAGATGAAGGTGCCTATGGGATAGCCCTTCAAGATGGAGTCGATGAGCTTCGCCGATTGCTCCTTGTCCCAGACAAATTCGCGTTGGAACATCGGCAACTTGATCTGGCCAGTATCGATCTCATTGAAGAGCGACTCATATTTCTTGTTGTGATTGTCAGGCTGAAGCAGTGTCGGCTCCAGCTTTTTTGACAACACTTCTTGATCCATCACAGGCTTATTCATTTGAAGGCTCTCACTTTGCGCGGTGGTGAACGGCATTCCAAGAGAATAGCTGGATTCCGGGCGCGGTTATGAGAACCAGATGGAGCCACCACCGGAACGCAGGCCTGGTCACCCCGAATGCGTCATCTTTTGGATGACATCATTCTACTAACGATGGAGAGGGACAGCGCGGCCAGAGGTCAAATCAGGCGCACCGCCAAATTACGGTTCATTCGTGCCGCGTGGCGGATTCCTGCGCTAGCGTGAAAGACAGAACCATGTCGGTGCATCATTTCCGCGGAACTCGGACTCGCTTGCATCTAGAGTTCTAGCCATGCTTCGGCTTAGAGTCAAAAAGCGACGGATAGATCGCATCCTGGCGGTAGCAGAGAATAGTTCCTACACGAGCGCTGGGAAGTCGCTTGAATTAAGCGAAGCCGCGATCCGAAATATCTCTTTGTTGAGTCGCCAACGAAGATGCGACAAAGTGAACCCCCACTCATACCACATTATGACCTGATCCGTACACGGCGTGTACGGATGTACGGATTATAGGCCCGTACATGGCGGATGTAATGCTCTGATCGTTCTGCATGGACGATACGCCCGAAAGACGCCCGCTGATTCTTAATGAGTTAAGGAGCGGGGCTTTGGTTTGAAGGGAATATTCTGTATATGGCGGAGAGAGGGGGATTCGAACCCCCGGTACAGCTTTTGACCGTACAACGGTTTAGCAAACCGCCGCCTTCAGCCACTCGGCCATCTCTCCGCTATTTTGGACTGCCTTCTTCAAACAGCGTACGAGGGAATCCTTCCCCCGTCCACCCGCTTCCGCTGCAACCCTGTTGCAACGTCGCATCTTGAGCGCCCACATTTCAGCAGGCACTCGGCGAGTCCGCGGCAGTCATGATTATATATGACTCCTGGGTCGCAACGGCGCTGCCCTTCAGACGGGTGGTCCGGCAAACCTCAATTTTCCCATAGCGAAAGATGACACCCAGCACTCGCCGCACGCGGCCGCGCGGCTTTTCGCCAATCCGCATCCATTCTGAAGGCAGCTTTTCTGTCCCACTCTCCCATGAAGAGGGTACGTGTGTCCTTCTACGAGAGTTTTCCCAGATCCAGCACATGGCCCTCGGTGGCCATTCCGGTACCCGCAAACAGCTTTTTCGCGTCGGCCAGCATCGCATCGAGAAATGCGTCGTCGTGTTCCGGATCGTGATGGAAGAGCAGCATGCGGCGCACGCCCGCGCTCTGGGCTGCCTGGGCGGCGTGGGCATAGCTCGAGTGGCCCCAGCCCACTTTGCCGGCGTACTCCTCCGGCGTGTACTGAGCGTCCATCACAAGCAGGTCTGCTTTGTTCGCCGCGCGAATCAGCCCCGCATCGACCTCCGCATTACCCCACTCATGATCGGAGGCGTGCACCAGTGCCTGCCCGTCTGCTTCCACTCGAAACCCCACCGCTCCCTGCGGATGGTAAAGAGCAAAGGCCTCCGCCCTGATTGAACCTGCCTGGAACGCTTGACCACATTCGATGTGCCTGAACTCGGTGTTGGACCCGACCTCCGCGAAGGGCACCGGAAAGAATGGAGGGGCCATCTGGAATTCGAGAAGCCGCCGCACCTGGTCGGCAGGGCGAGTGGCGTAAAAAGTGATCTCCACACCTGGCTGGAACAACGGAGCGAACGATGGCAGGCCCTGCAGGTGGTCCCAATGAAAGTGGGACAGCAGTATATGGATGCGCGAAACCTGGCGCCGTACAAGCTCCTCCCCCAAGGCGCGAATGCCGCTGCCGCAGTCGATGATGACCGCCTCTTTTTCGCTGGGGCAGCCGATTTCCAGGCAGGTCGTGTTGCCGCCGTAGCGCAGCCGGTCTGGCTCCGGCGTCGGAATGGAACCGCGGACTCCCCAAAACCTAAGATTCATCGCGGACTTCTCTTTCCGGTCTCAAGCCTGCTCTTCATCTTCCCTCGGGGAGACATTCCGCTCCGTCTCCGCCGGCACGAAAGGGAAGAACACGCTCTAATTTACACGCTCAGGGGATGAGGAACGGAGGATATAGCATCCTGCGGCTGGTAGACAAGGACTTTGAGCGGCAGGCGGTCTTCCGCCCGGAATCTGGACCCCGGAAAATCTCTTCTCCACTTTTCCTGTTCCATGGCGGTATGATGAATCGGCACTCCCCCGTTGAAAACTGAGAATGACGATGCGCCGCAATTACGTTAAGACGGTGTAGGATTCGAATCCCCTGGCGTGGAAGAGAGGTCGTATGCGGAGGCAACTGGTTTGGCTTGTCGCGCTGCTTGGAGCGGCGTCGCCGGCATTTATGGCCGGGCAGGGCTCCACGGGTGTGAGCCTGATCTCGATTGTTCTTGAACAGAGGACTGGCGACGCCGACCATCGCGTCGTCCAGACCGTCGATCCCACCCATGTGTTCGCCAGCGGCGACACGGTGCGATTCCGGCTGAAACCGTCGGTGGACGGGTACCTTTACGTCATGGACCTGAACACGTCAGGCAAATACGAGGTCCTATTCCCGCGCGCCGAAACGGGAAACGACAACCGCATTGAGCACGGACGCGAATATCCAATCGGCTGGTTTGAAGTGAGCGGTCCGGCAGGCTATGAGAAGCTCTATTTCCTCGTCAGCCCGGTGGCGCTCAGCCTCAGCCAGGTCCAGAACCACGCCACCAATATGCCTCCGCAGGGTACGGCCCCCGCGACCATGAAGCCGCGCTGCAACGATGAAGTATTCAAGGCGCGCGGCGAATGTGTTGATTCAGGAGCAGGCCCGAAGGCGCTTGCTCCCGGTGAAGCCCTGCCCCGCGATCTGACTGAGGCGGCCAACGGCGCCTCGCGGGACCTGAAATTCACCAACGATGGGTCGGGGACTACGGTCACCAGCGGCACTCCGCTGGGCGGTCCTGTAGTCTACGAATTCCTGCTCGCACATAAGTAGCAACCAATTCGAATTGCATCTTCCGGGGTTCGATCCATGAAACGTAGAACCATCTCACTCTTCGCGGCTTTGGCGCTCACTGCCGGTCCGGCTTTGCTGGCCCAGGCCGCTCCATCGGCCGCTCCGCAGCAGACCACGGCGCCGGATCAGCATCGCGACCTGACCTTCAAAAAAGAGGCGCCCGCGCAGCCGGCCACAACCACCGTGCAGATTCCGCGCAGTTACGCGCTGGTGATCGGCATTTCCAAGTACAAAAACCTGCCCCAGGATGCGCAGTTGCAGTTCCCGGATATGGATGCCGAATCCGTCTATACTGTGCTCATCAGCCCGGAGGGCGGCCAGTTTCCAGCCGAGAACGTGCACAAGCTCATCGACAGCCAGGCGACCTTGGAGAATATCCAGCATGAACTGGAAACGTGGCTTCCATCGGTCACCCATCCCGACGATCGCGTACTCGTCTATTTCGCCGGCCACGGTTTTGTTTCCAACGGAACCGCCTACATCGCGCCGCACGACATCGATCTCAAGAATATTGCCGGGACGGCCTATCCCATGGAGACGCTGGGCAAGGACATGGGCTCGCGCATCAATGGCAAGTGGAAGGTGCTGGTCACCGACTCCTGCCACTCCGGCGCAATTACCCCTGAGGCCGATCGCTCCACGGTCAACCGCACGCTCCTCGACTTGGATAAATCCCTCTTTTCCATCACCGCCAGCCGTGATCGCGAACAGAGTTTTGAGAGCGACAGGTGGGGCGGCGGGCACGGCATCTTCACCTACTACGTGGTCAAGGGTCTCGAGGGCGAAGCCGACACCAATGGCGACGGCATTGTGAGCGCGGACGAGCTGGCCGAATACGTTCACACCAATGTGCGCGACGCGACCAACGCCGCGCAGAATCCTACTTCGGAGCGCGGCAGCTTCGATCCCAACATGGTGCTGGCCTACAATCCCACCCACGTCACCGCCGCCAATCTGCCCCCGCCCAAGTACGGCACCCTGGTGATTGAAACCAATATGGACGGCGTGGAAGTCTTTGTTGACGGACAAAGCGTGGGCGTTGTGAACAAGGCCGCGGCTCTGCGGCTGCCCGGCATCTCGCCCGGCGCGCACACCGTTCAAGCGGTCCACCTGGGTTACGAGCCGGACGGCCCCCGCCAGGAAGAAGTTTATCCCGGCCAGGACACGACGGTGACCGTGCGCATTCTCATCGCGCGCAACCGCAACCATGCCGCCGTCGACCACTTCAATCACGGCCTCGAGTTCTACAACAAGGGCTACGAAGAGAACTACCGAAAAGCCGCTGCGGAGTTTGAAGCGGCGCTGGCCATTGACCCCAAGTACAGCCAGGCGGCACTCTACGCCGGCCGCACCTACAACGCCCTCTATGAAGACAAGAAGTCGCTCGAATACTTCAAACAAGCGATCTCGATTGATCCGGATTACCTTGAGGCTCGCTCCAGCTACGCCGGCGCGCTGCTCGATGCGGGCGATATGGATGAGGCCATCCGGCAGTTGAATGTTGTCACCCAGCGCGACGCCAAGAGCGGCATGGCTTACTACCTGCTCTCGCAGGCCTTTGCGCGCAAGGGCGATTACGACGACGCCATTCAGGCAGCTCGCCAGGCCATCGACCTGACGCCTGGCAACGCCGAGGCGCATTTCTGGCTGGCTGAATCCCTGCGCCAGAAGCATCAGTCCCCGGAAGCAGAAGCCCAGTACAACCAGTACCTCGCGCTCTCCAACTTCGATAGCGGAATGGCCGGTAAACTCAGCTACTATCTCGGTGGATACCTGCTTGGCTACGGCGTCAAAAAACGCGCCGCGCAAGCCGACATCTGGAAGGAATTGCGTGGACAGGCCAACACCGGCCTCTGCGACTGCGAGTGGCTGCAGAAAAAGTTCGACTCGGCCATCCATTATTGCCAGACCGCGCTCACCTTCACGCCAACTGACCTTTTCACCAACTACCGGCTGGGCATTCTGTACTCCGAGCAGTACAACAGTTCGGGCAGCGTGGCCCTGCTGGCCGCCGCGCGCAAGCACTTTCAGAATGTCATCGAGCAGAATCCCGACGCGAATGAAGCCGACCGCTCCCGCAAATACGTCCGCAACATCGACGCGGTGCTCGCGCAGCAATCCTCCCTCTCTCATCCATGATCTTCTCAGCCAAGTTCCGAGCCCAGTTCCGAGCCAGATTCCGCCGCCCGCCAGAGCACGTCATCGTTGCCGCCATCGTGGCTTTGGGGCTTACCGTTCTCGTCTCCATGCTCGAGGACTGGACCTCGTATGGCGATCTGACCAACTGGACCTACGACTTCCTCGTCAATCACGGCAGCTACGCGCCCCAGTCGCAAGACATCGTCTTTGTCGACTTCGACGACGCCTCGTTTGAAAAAATCGACAAGTTTCCGATCCCGCGCTCCACGGTCGCCGACGTCATTGAGCGCGTGGGCAAGGCGGGTCCGGCCGTCATCGGCCTCGATATTCTGCTCTCTGAAGCTCGCGGCCCGGACGAAGACGCGGCCATGCGGCGCGCCCTGATTTCCGCGGGCAACGTGGTCATCGGCGCGCAGGCCGCAACCGGCCAGCTTCCCGCCGTGTTGCCCTTGACCATGTTCTGCCAGCCTGAAAATCCTGCGCTGGCCACCGGATTCTGCGCGGAAGGCAAGCCCGGCGCATTCGGCTACGCAGCCGTCAACATGCCGTTTGACAGCGACGGTTATGTGCGCGATGCCGAACTGCTCACCTGGGGCAAGCAGAAAGCGGAGAGCTTTCCCGTCTTCCTCGCGGAGCAGTACCTGGCGCAGGTCGATCCGCGGTGCAGGAACTGCACATTGCAACCGCTCAACCGCAACACCGCGCTGTTTCGCGGCTATCGAGTTCCGTTTCACGACCCGGATGCGGGCACGTTTCGCATTGGTGACTGGTCGCCGCACCCCGCGCGGCACATCGCGGCGTGGGACATTCTCTCTGGAACCGTCGATCCTGCCCGCCTGCACAACAAGCTCGTCCTGATCGGGCAAAGTAGCGATGCGGCCCGCGACCGCGATCTCTCCCCGCTCTTCCGCGTCCGCCAGGCCGACGGCAAGCGCGAGCAGATTGGTGGAACCGAACTTCATGCGGCCGCCATCGCCACCCTGCTTGACGGCAACGCCATCGGCGAAGTCCCAGTCTGGCTGCAGGGTTGCATCAACTTTGTTCTGCTGTTCGGCGCCACTTGGATCTTCACGCGGATTCAACTCAGGATGGCTTTCGTCCTGGCCGCGGTCTTCATGCCCGTCATTTACGCCGCCGCGCAGATCCTCTTTACCGCGTTTCATCTCTGGTTCCCTTACATGGAGACGCTTCTCGGCGTGGCGGCGGCGCTGCCCTGCGGCGTGGCCTGGCAATATGTCAAAGCCAACCTGCTGCGCTCCGAGACCGAGCAGCAGCGCAAGCAGTTGATGGAGATGTTTTCGCGCTACGTCGATCCTGAAGTCGCGCGCTCCATCTGGCTCCGTCGCGATGAAGTCAGTCTCGAGGGCAACGAGCGCATCGCCACCGTGCTCTTCAGCGACATTCGCAACTTCACCGGCATCACCGCCGGCAAGCCCTCGCGCACCGTGCTTCGCTGGCTCAATCGCTACTTCACCGCGATGGACGAGGTCATTCGCGCCCACGACGGATTTCTCAACAAGTTCATCGGCGACGGTCTTCTGGTGGTTTATGGCGTTCCGCTTTCTCAAGGAGAAACAATGGACGCCTGCAATGCCGTTCGCAGCGCCCTGGCCATGCTCAAGCGGGTTGAGGAGTTGAATGCGGAGCAAACCGGCGACGAGGACTTTCCCGACATCCGCATCGGCGTCGGCATTCACACCGGAATGCTCACCAGCGGAAGCGTCGGCTCCTCCAACCGGCTGGAATATTCCGTCATTGGAGAAACCGTCAATCTGGCCTCCCGCCTTGAAAGCCTCAACAAGGAATTTGGCACTGAGATTATCCTTTCTCAGGGCACTTATGAGAGAGTGAAGGACAAGATGGCCGGAATTTATCCGCTGGGCGCTACGGATGTAAGAGGATTTGACGAGCAGATTACGATATACGGTATAGGGCCGCGTAAACAGGTAAAATCCCCCGCAGGCGGGGTCAAGCAACCGGAGATTCTGGCATGAAAGCACTGGTCATTGCAGTTGTAGTCGCAGGATGCGCGGCACTCGGCAACGCGCAGAGTATAGCTCCAGCCAAGCCGGGAGCCTCTGTCCCGCCCCCACCCCCATCGTCGCAGGGCCAGCAGACCCATCCCCGCCGCGCCCTGGCCAAGCTGGACGGCTTCGACCTGGCGCCCTCCAAGGCGACCGCCAACCAGATTGGTGGAGCGTCGCGTGGGGTCGGCTCCGCAAAGCTTGTCCTCTATGCGCCGCACAAGGCCAGAATCTACACCCTCCGTCCCGCCTTCTGGTGGAAGGGCGACCCGACCGGCCAATACAAACTCCACATTCAGGATTTGACCGGCGGATTCTCATGGAATCGCGAAGTGACCGGAACCAGCCTCGCCTATCCCTCTGACGCGCCGCCGCTCGAGCCCGGCGTTACCTACCTGTGGAAGGTCGAACCCATCTCGCCTCTGCTGGGACCTCCGCCGCCGGCAGCCATGGTTGTCGTCGTGGGCGGACCCGAGCGCGTGCAAATGGAGGCCGATATCAGCCAGATTCCTGGCAACGGCTTCGATGCCGACCAGGGGAGGGCCAGGTACTTCTTCGATCATCGCCTGTGGTACGACGCCGTGATGGTTTCCTCCGACCTCATCGCAAAATACCCTGATCGGTCGAACCTTTACGAGATGCGCGCCATGCTCTACTACCAGTTGCCGGAAACCGAGTCGCTGGCCGATGCGGACTTAGCTCACTCGAAGTAGGCGATTTCTCTTCTAGATAGAAATCCTGTTACACCGTGCTAAGTGGCAATTTCCTCCGGGAGATTGCCACTTGGCGGTAGCACCAGCTTACCGTCACGCCGAAGGACGGGTACGAGCCGCTCCTTGAGCAAGCGCCGCAATGCGCCTCGGCGTGAAAATTCAACGCTTCTTTGAAGTATTTTCGGCCCCAGGTTTCACGCGCTCGAACTCTCACCGTACTTTCATCTGATTCTGTAAGAAATGATTGACGGCAGGGTCACAAACAGGTTAGAGTTCCGGCATTCTCTGCTATTCCTAACTCCAGGAAGCCCCCGTTTCCGGAGCGCAATTGAAGGACGGTTGACCCCTTGACATCGCGTTCTCACCCGCAGCGCTTAGTTCGTCGTTCTGGAGTCATGTGCCTCGCATGCCTGTTGGTTTCCGGCTGCGGCACCAATGCGCCAGGTTCCTTGACCAAAGGACTGGGAGGTGGCGGTTCCGCCGCGACGCCCAACGTCTCCACCGGCGCGCAGATGGGCCTGGTCTGGAACTCCGCCGATTCGACGCTCCGATCGCTGGTCGGCGTGCCGGGTTCCACCCAGCTCGGCCCTGCCTTGTTTCCCGCGGGAGCATACACCGCGGGAGCCTTCGCAAGCCCCACGCAGACCGCGCTGCTGATTGACCCCAAGGGCAATCTGCAGAGCCTGGTCTTGCCCGCGACGCAGCCGGAAACCCTCACGCAGAGCGTTTCTCCGGCCTCGTCAATCGTCTTCGCTCCGCGCGGGGCGTATGCGGCGGTCTTTGTTCCAGGGTCGGCCTCGGTTCTGGTGGTCGGCGGCCTGCCCCAGGCGCCCACTGTGAATACGCTCACCGCGGCCGCGGCGATTCAGGGCGCCTCCATCAGCGACGCAGGAACGTTGCTGCTCGCCACAGGCAAGGCCAGCATCACCGTTACATCCTTCACCGCGGCCGGAACCCACTCCACCCTGGCGACTCTGGCCGGCTTCGGTGGCATGAGCTTCATCGCTGGTTCGGAAGATTCGCTGCTTGCGGATTCGGCAGCCAACACTCTCACGCGCTTTCACAACGGAACCGCTTCCATCCTTGCAACCCACGCCAACGGCCTCAACCAGCCCTTCGCGGTCGCGGCTTCGCAAGACGGCCACTGGGCGGTAACCGCCGATCAGGCCGACGGCACGCTGTTACGCATTGACCTCACCGGGACGACTGCTCCCACTCAATCCACCTGTGCCTGCTCACCCAACCAGTTGTCGGCGCTCAACGGCAATGCAGTGTTTCAACTCACTGCTCCAGCCGCTGCGCCGGGATGGATGATCGAAGCCGACGGCCCGGCGTCGCGTGTTCTCTTTATTCCCCCGGTTCGGAGTGGGCAATGATGCGCCGTCTTTCTCTACTCGCCCTCGCGTGGATTCTGGGCATTGGAATTCCCACCTCGCTCTACGCCCAAACCACCCCGCTCACCGCTTTTACCCTTGGAGCCTCGCCCAATCCGGTCGGCGATCAGTTTTACACCACCCTGACGTCCTTCGTTTTGGGCTCGAACAACGTCGACGGCACCTACATCCCCCCCGACGGCTCTGTCGCCTTCTATGTTTCAAACAGTTCGACCTCGTGCTCGGCCTACAGCGGCGGCAGCAACTACGTCGCGGCAGTCGGCGCCAATGGCATTGCCACCGTGAATTACTATGGCGGCTCGGCGGGAACCTTCCCAATTTGCGCCAGCTACATCCCCGGGGTCAGCGACGTCTACGCGGCAAGTACCGCCGGCGTTTACCTGCTTACCGTCAATCAGCCCACCATCTTTACGGTCAACGTGCCTGCCGCTGCCATCCAGGGAACCCCGATTACCTTCACCTTCGGCATCACCACGCCTTCCGGCCAAACCCCGCCCACCGGCACCGTCACCCTTGAAGACCCCAACCTCGGCGGCTTGACCATCGGAACGGCTACCGTCACCGGCGGCGTGGTTTCCCCCACATCCGTCTCGGCCACCCTTTCCAGCAACAGCTATTACGCCATTTACAGCGGAGACAGCAATTACGCGTCCGAATCGGTCTCCGGCACAGTCCTGATTGAGAATGCCCTCAGCTCCATTGTCCCCGCTGCCGTCACCGCCGGCTCCGCCGCCACCAGCGTCACGCTCAACGGCCTGGGTTTTACTGGAAACTCACAGGTGGAACTGCTCACCGCCGCCGGGCAAGTTGCGCTTCCGGTCACAAGCCAGACCACCACGCAGATCCAGACCACCATCCCCGCAACCTACCTCCAGAATCCGGGCCAGGTGAGCCTGGAAGTTGTCACTGGAACGGTGATCGGCGGCCCTGTGCAGTTGCAGGTCTACGCCCCTTACACTGACTCGATTGCAATTTCTTCGCCCCCCACGGCGATTCCCTACGGGTCCACCGCATCAGCCACTCTGAACGCGATCGTTACCCGCGGAGTGCCCACAACCGACGCCGCTGTCCCCGCCGGCCAGGTCAGCTTCAACCTCACCGGCGCCGGCTACAGCGCCACCCTCGGGACCGCCCCGCTTTCCCAGGTCTCCTCGCAGGGAACCTACCTGAATCCATTCACCGAGCCAATGGACACCTTCGGAACCGGGAAGCTGATTGCGGCCGACCTCAATAACGACGGTTTCGTGGATGTGGTGGGCCTGCCCTCCTTCGGTCCCAGCCAGGGGGCTGCCTCGCCCTTCCTTCAGGTCATGCTCAGCACCGGCGTCAATGCCTTCCAGACGGAAGCCCAGGTCTTTACCGGATGCCAGGAGAGCGATTTCGCCGTCGGCGACATCAATGGCGATACCATTCCCGACCTCGTGGTCGTGTGCAACAGCACTGGATATGCCAGCGGCTCCGTCAGCAACCTGGTGGCCTATTACATGCTTGGCAACGGCGACGGCTCCTTCCAGCAGCCTGTCGCTTTCGGAGCCAATTCATTCATCGGCTCACCCACCCAGGTAGTCCTGGGCCAGTTCAATGCCGATGGTTATCTTGACATCGCGGTCATCGACGGCGTCAACGGACTGGTACAGGTTCTCAGTCCGTTCGGCAATCCGGGCAATCCGTACGGGCCGGAAGTCGGCTTCGACGTCTCGTATGGCAGCGTGGTCACAGCCGGCGCAGCCGACTTCAATCAGGATGGGCTCAGCGACATCGCGGTTGAGGAGTACTCCTACCAATACGGCACCGGAGCGGTTTTTGCGCTCCTCAGCCAGGGCAACTTCAACGGCTTCTACGTGCCCAGCGAGTCGCTCTTCTCGTCCAACGCCTATTACCTGGGGAACATGGCCATCACCGACGTCAACGGCGATGGGTACCCCGACATCGCCATCGCCGACCCCGGCATTCCCTACAGCGATGGGGATACCGGCAACCTGCTGGTCTTCGAAAACGACCAGTCCGGCAATTTGAATGAGACCTTCGACGATCCGGTGAACTCCATCTTCTCGGTGGCCGGCGTGCCCTTCCCTGCCATTGGACAGCCCGCTCCCGGAGCCGCAGTGGCTCCGGGCTGGAACCTGGTGCTCACCTACCTTGGCGCCAATAACGATCTCTGGGTTTCAGAGCTGCAGCGCCAAAGCGTGACCAGTTGGACCGGGATCGGCTCCTTTGACACAACGCTCCTGGCTTACAACAACGACAGCTCAAACCTGCCGGACTACATCGTAACCGGCGACATGAATGGCGACGGCTACCTGGACTTCGCTCTGAACGGCACCACGTACACAGGCATCAGCCAATGCCCCGCAAACGATTGCGACCTGCAGCCCTGGTATTACAGCAACGACGCGCAGGCCAGCCTCACCAGCTCCACGCAGTTGCCCACGCCGGGCGCCTACACGCTGAACGTGAGCTATCCCGGAGATCAGCTCTATCAGCCCAGTTCGACAACCACCGGCAGTACGATCCAGATCGTCCAGGCTACCCCCACCGGCGTTCTGCTCGGTCCAGGGACCATCACCTTCGGCGCCACTGCCACCTTCTACGCAACCGTCAACGGAGTGAATAACGGTGTTTCCCCCAGCGGAGTGGTCACATTCTATGACGGCGGAAATCCGATTGGAACCTCCGGCTTGACGCCAGCCGGCGGAGGAAGCGCTACAGGACAGTTTTCAACCACTCTGCTCGCGCCTGGACCACACACCATCACCATTGGCTACAGCGGTGATGCGAATTACCTTACGGCGAATCCGATCGCATCCACGTTCATCCAGGTGAGCGCAACCTCCATTTCGCTCGGCCTCACCAGTTCAACCACCGCAACTACCTCCGGCGCGATGGTCAACTTCCAGGTGCAGGCCAGCGGCCCGGTTCTGCCCGCGGGCCAGTCCGTCTCCCTCACCGGTCTGCCCTCAGCAGGGGCTATCACCGTCACGCTAAACAGCGTCGGCTTCGCCAGCTTCAACTACGGCCTCTTCCCGCCCGCCAACTACACCATTGGAGCGGCCTTCGCCGGAAACACTTCCTTCACATCCGCGGTTTCCAACACGGTCGCGCTGCAGGTAAGCGCGACGCCCGTCAGCGTCTCTCTCGCTTCCGACGCCAACCCCGTCACCTACCCTGCGACATTCGATCTCACCGCCACCGCCTCCACCAACGGTCTCGGCGTGCCCACCGGCGCCATCGGCTTCCAGAACAACGGCGCCCAGTTCAACACAGGCACCCTCGCCACAGTCGAAGGCTCCAGCGGGCTCACCAGCGTGGGAACCATCGATCCCGTCACCGGGCAGACGGTCATCGCACTCGCCACCGGTCACTTCAGCAATGTAGGCAATCAGGACATCGCGGCGCTCGAGACCGGCGGAGGCGCCGCAACCCTTCTCATCTCGGTCGGCAACGGGGACGGAACCTTCCAGGCGCCGGTCACCTATAGTTCCACGACATTTGGCTTTGATCCCACTTCGGTCGGCATGGCAGCCGCCGACTTCAATGGCGACGGCTACACCGACCTGGTCATCATTGCGTCGAACGGCGAGATTGCAGTCATCCTCGCCGCCGGGGACGCCGCGGGCGATATGAACATCGCCCAGGCCCAGCTCATCCCGGTGTCCTACACGCCCATCGCTGTCGCCACCGGCGATTTCAACGGTGACGGTAACCAGGATTTCGCGGTGATCGGCTCAAACTCTGTCACCGCTTACTATGGCACTGGCAGCACGCCGGCTAACTTCCCGGCCGCAGGTTCCTGGTCCTCAACCAGCAGCACCTCCAGCTTTACCGGCATCGCGGTGGCCAACTTTGACCAGGGCATCCACGCCGAAATTGCGGTCAGCGATAACAGTGGCCCCGATGTTGCGGTTTACCTCTGGAACGGTGCAGTCGGCACCTTCGGTTCCGCGCAAACCTATCCAGTTGGAATCTCCGCCACCGCCATCGCGTCGGGCGACGTGGATGGCGACGGTTTCCCCGATCTGGCTGTCGTCAGCAACCTCGACTCCACCGTCGATGTCCTGATCAACATCGGCACTACCCAGGACGGCGGCGCCGGTACATTCGGCCTTGCAACCTCCTACGGAGTGGCCACGCAGCCCGCCGCAATCACCATGGCCGATTTCAATCAGGACGGCTACGCCGACATCGCGGTCTCCGGCACCGGCACAGGCCAGGGCGGCGGTACAACCATCCTGCTCGGTTCTTCCACCGGCGCCATGGGTGGAGAGACATCTCTGCCCACTGCCCTTGGCCAGGCTATCGCCAGCGCCGACTTCAACGGGGACGGCAATCCCGACCTCGTGGTTGGATTGAGCGGCGCCGCCAGCGGTGCGGCAACCTTTGTCGATAGCGCCGCCCAGCTTACCGCAAGCGCAATTGCCCTGCCCGCAGGCACCGCGCCGCTCACCGGCGTCTACAGCTCAACCTCCGGCCAGTTCGCCGGAGCCACATCCTCCATCCTCAATGAAGTCGTCAACCAGGCCACGCCCCTCATTGCCTGGGCAGCCCCGGCGCCCATCACATTCGGCACGCCGCTCAGCCCTACCCAGCTTGACGCGGTACCCTCCGTACCCGGCACTTTGACATACTCGCCCCTGTCCGGAGTCGTCCTTCCCGCAGGCCCGCAAACCCTGACGGTGAGCTTTGTGCCCAACGACGCGGTCGACTACGCCGCCACAACCGCACAGGTGCCCATCACCGTCAATGCCGCCGCAACCACCGTCACATGGGCCAATCCCGCCCCTATCACCTACGGGACCGCTCTCGGCGCCGCGCAATTGGACGCGACCGCTTCAGTCCCTGGAACCTTCACCTACACTCCGGCTCTCGGAAGCATCCCTCACGCCGGCCTGCAGACCCTGACGGTGGCCTTCACGCCGAATGACTCCACTGACTACACAGGATCGACCGGAAGCGTAAAGATCCAGGTCAACCAGGCTATCCCGCTCATCACCTGGGTCACGCCTGCGGCCATCACCTACGGCGCCAGGCTGACCGCCGCCCAGTTGGATGCTACCGCCTCTACCGCAGGCACTTTCACCTATACACCGGCTCTCGGAGCGCTTCTTACTGCCGGAGCGCAAACCCTCAAGGTAAGCTTTGCACCGGCTGACGCGGTGGATTACACCACCGCGAACGGCTCAGCACAGCTCCAGGTCAATCAGGCTGCCCCGGTCATCACCTGGGCCAACCCAGCCGCCATCAGCTACGGCACCACGCTGAGCACAACCCAGCTCAATGCGACCGCGACCCCCGCGGGCGGCACATTCACCTACACCCCGCCCGTAGGCACCACTCTGCCCGTGGGTTCGCAAACCCTGCGTGTCAGCTATACGCCTCCCGACACGGTTGACTACGCCGTAGCAAACGCGCAGGTGCCAATCACGGTCAATCAGGCCACAACCACCGTCAACTGGCCCACCCCGGCAGCCATAACCTACGGAACGCTGCTCAGCGCCGTCCAGTTGAATGCCACCTCCTCGGTGCCTGGAACATTCACCTACACTCCCGCTCTCGGAGCCCTGCTGACCGCAGGAACGCAAACGCTGAGGGTTACCTTCACGCCAAACAACGCCGGCTATTCCGGCGCAACCGGCAGCGTCCAGCTTCAGGTGAACCAGGCAACCTCAGTCATCACCTGGGCTACGCCTGCGCCTGTCCCCTATGGCACCAAGCTGGGCGCAACTCAGCTCGACGCCACTGCATCGACGGCGGGCACACTCACCTATACTCCGGCTGCGGGAACCGCGCTCAGTGGAGGGATCCAGACCCTCCGGGTGAGCTTCACTCCAAACGATACCGTCGACTACACCACCGCAACCGGCTCCGTCCAGATCCAGGTCAACCCGGCCACGCCGGTCATCACCTGGGCCAACCCCGCCGCCATCAGCTACGGCGTGACGCTGAGCGCAACCCAATTGAATGCGACGGCAACCCCCACAGGCGGCACCTTTACTTACACACCGCCGGTGGGCACCACCTTGCCCGTGGGCACGCAGACGCTGAAAGTCACCTACGCCCCCTCCGCGGCCGATGCAGCCAACTACACATCGGCAACTGACTCGGTCAGCATCGTGGTGAACCCTGGCCTGGTGCTCACATCGATTCTGCCCACCAGTGCCAGCTACGGCGCCGCCGCCACCACCATCACCCTCACCGGCACCGGCTTTAGCGCCGGCTCCATAGTGAACCTCAATGGCGCCGCCATCCCCACCACGTACTTCAGCGAAACCAGGTTGACCGCGGTGATTCCCGCCAGCTTCCTCACCCAGACCTCGCCCGGCAACATCACTGTAACCGGCGGAGGTTTGACCACATCTCCGGTCCCCTTTACCGTCACGCTGCCGAACATTCAGTTGGAATTTACCGGCCCGGGCACCGAACCGGCCGGCCAGCAGCCTACCCTCAACCTCGCATTCCTTGAGGGGTATCCGTTGCCCCTGCAGGTCTCGTTGACGCTGGCTGTCAAGCCCGCAACCTCGGGCGGCCCAGTCGATCCGGCGGTGCAGTTCTCCACCGGTGGCGGCACATTCAGCTTTACGCTGCCGGCAAACTCCACCACTGTCCCAACCATTCAGTTGCAAACCGGCACACTCGCGTCCACCATCACCGTGACGCTCACCCTCGAATCCGACGGTCAGGACGTGACGCCAGCCGGCCTTGCGCCAGTCGTGATCGTCGTCCCCCCAGCCGCCCCAGTCATCACCAGCGTCACCCTTGAGCGGAACGGCACCACGCTCACCGTGATTGTCCTGGGCTACTCCACCACGCGCGATATGACCAGCGCCGACTTCACCTTCTCCCCGGCTTCAGGCGATACCATCAGCGATCCGCAGTTGGCCGTCGACCTGGGCACGTCCTTCACCGGCTGGTACGGCCAGGCTGACTCCATCCTGTACGGAAGCGCCTTCACGTACACGCAGAACTTCACGCTGAACAACGCCGCCACCACCATCGGAAGCGTCAGCGTAAAGCTCACCAACTCAATCGGCACATCGGCTGCCGGAACCGCAAATTAGGCCCGCAAATCAGGATGAAAACCTCTATGTCCAACACGACTCATACAGGATCCAGCGGGCGTCTGGTCGCATTGCTGGTAGCTTCGCTGCTGTTTCTTGAACCGGCCGCGGCTCTCCGTGCCGAACCCCTGCCGCTTGCCGATGCGCCGCCGCAAAGCCTCCAGATCGTGATCCTCGAAGGCGAAGGCGCGCTCAACAATATCAGCGAGCGCACCGCGCGCGAACCTATCGTCCAGGTACAGGACGAGAATCACAAGCCGCTCGCCGGGGCCGCGGTTCTCTTTGCGATTCACGGCGGCGGTGAGGGCGCCGGAGGCGCCTTTGGCGGCGGAGCCAGTTCCCTCTCTGTCGTGACCGATGCCAACGGCGTCGCCCACGCCACCGGTTTGGTTACCAATGGAGTCAAGGGAGCCTGGCAGCTTCAGGTCACCGCTTCCTACGGCAAAGTGACCACCACCACGACGATTAACGAGAGCAACGTCACACCCACCGTGCAGAGTAATCTAAAACCGCAAAAACCGAATTTTCACTGGCCGCTCTCCAAGCCTACGACCATTGTCGGCGGCGTGCTGGTGTTCGGCGCCATCCTGGCCATCGTGGTTGTGACCAGCAATAGCAACAATTCGACCACCATCACCACCGGGACCGGAACAGTCGGCGCACCCGGCGGAGCCGTTCGCCCCGGAATCCGCATTCATTTTTGAGGCGCTCTCTCATCGACGGCAAAATCGTAGCGCTGCTCTCCAGACCGGCTGTCCTGAGCGTCTCCTGACCCTCAGCGACTTGGCCGAGTCATCCAAGTCGCTGCCCTGAAAGGGCACGATAAAGACGAGTAGGGTCTCAACCCCTGCCGGATGTTTCCTGGAACGCGTTCGACGACGACGCTACTTTCCTCAGCCCTGCGCCGCTGCTTCCAGCGACGGCGCCTGCCAGGTCTGCACAAACTTCACTGCCGCATCGAACGGCAGGGGCTTTGAGAAGAAATAGCCCTGGATGTACTCACAGCCCAACGCCTTCAACCGCGCCGCATCCTGCGCTGTTTCCACGCCCTCCGCAATCACGTTCATGCCCAGGTTCTGTGCCAGTCCAATGATGGACTTCACCAGCACCAGGCTGCCCGGATGCGTCGACAGCGAACGAATGAAGCTCTGGTCGATCTTCAGCGTATCGATCGGGAAATAATGCAGGTAATTCAGCGAGGAATAGCCGGAACCAAAGTCGTCGATCGAAATATTCAAGCCGATCGCGCGGCACTTCTCCAGCTCCGCCCTCGCCATCTCCGGCGCGTCCATCAGCAGGGTTTCCGTAATCTCCAGGTGAATCTGCTGCGGTGCGATCTTCTTCTCCGCAAAGGTGGCCTTCACCTGCTCAAAGAGATTGGCTCCCGCAAAATCCTTCACCGAGAAGTTCACTCCAACAAACAGCGGACCGTCGCCGATCAGGTCCTTTGAGGCCGCCGCCTGCAGCTTGATCGCTCCATCGCACGCCAGGTTCAGCGCCAGCCGCGAGAGGTCGGTGATCAAACCGCTCTCTTCGGCAACAGGAATGAACACCCCCGGCGAGATCATGCCCTTTTCCGGATGGGCCCAGCGCATCAGCGCCTCGAACCCGCCTATTTTCATGTTTTGGACATCGATAATCGGCTGGTAAAAAAGCAGTAATTCGCCGCGCTCCAACGCCAGTTTCAGTTCGCTGTGCAGACGGATCGAGGTAACCGCCGTGTCGTGGCTGATGTCGCTATTCTCGGCGGCTTCGGCAGCGGGCGTCGGGCCCACTACGCGAATCGCGTTGGTCCTCCCGATCATGTCCCGGTAGCGCGCGGTCACCACACGCATCACCATCTTGATCACCGGATCGGCGCTCTCTACCCGTTGTGCAAATTCCTCGCGCGTAATCTCCAGCACGGTGCAGTCGTCGAGAGCCCGCACTGTCGCCGTGCGCGGCTTGTCGTCAATCATGGCCATCTCGCCGATCAGAGAGCCGGGACCGCGCGTAGCCACCTGAATCAGCTGACTGTCGCGCAGGACAACAATCTCCACGTTGCCGCTTTCAATGATGTAGGCGCACTCCCCGCGTTCCCCCTCGCGGATCAGAGTCTCGCCTTTGCTGAAGCGCTTTTTCGTTGCGCTGGGCATGTGTTCCTCGCTCGTGGCTCCATATTACGTCATATGCGCGGCCGTCATCCGCCAAATTCAGTTTTGCGCAGCCTGCGTATCTCCTTGGTGGCGCCGCGGCAGCTCTTGTGACACGACGTCACCAAAATTCATCCGCGCCGCCGCCAATTTCCATCTCACAGCGCATGAAGCTCCGTGCCCCATCCATTCCGCTTTTCTGCGGAATGGGCGGGAAGCAGTACGCCAGTGCGAGCCTCCCGCGAGCTGCTGCCCCACGCAGTGGTGCGAGCCCCGCGAGCGTCTGCTCCATGCAATGGCTCCGTGCCCCATCCATTCCGCTTTTTCTGCG
>Ga0302149_1000028_pt1 | contig 50041 bp, 47 predicted proteins | sample I_Bog_N1_1_FD_192435 | JGI IMG/M metagenome (GOLD analysis project Ga0302149, IMG submission 192435) | Peat permafrost microbial communities from Stordalen Mire near Abisko, Sweden - I_Bog_N1_1 | ecosystem: Environmental > Terrestrial > Soil > Wetlands > Peat | place: Sweden: Abisko, Stordalen...
TCTGGCACTTGCTGCTTAATTAAATAGGCAGCCGTCCTCCTCATCTTTGCCTGTGGGCTGAGAGCGGGCGTCGCACAGCAGGCTGGTCCAAGACTCTCGGTCCGGGGGTTGAGGATAAGATCAATCGGACTAGTCACACGCGTTTCTTGTCTGTTCTGAGCGCGGGTGGCGAAATTTCTGAACAGACTACGCATGGAGTCTCTCGGCTTTCCACGGTTTCGGACGCGGGTTCAACTCCCGCCGCCTCCACCATAAACAAGTCGTTTATTCCTAACGACTTGCATCTTCGGACTAAAAACCGGATCGATTTTTGTACAGTATTTTGTACAGTAGCCGGTCGGGTTTGACCCATTTGGGCGAATCGAGCAGAATCCCGTCTGAAGCGGGAGAGCCCGATGCTGTCCGTCTACACACGTCATTCCGCAGACTGCAAACACTACGGCGACAAGCTGTGGCGCCGCTGCAACTGCCCCAAATGGATTTGGGGTTCGCATGACGGCGAGTTCTACCGCCTGAGCGCAAAAACGCGCCTCTGGGACGAGGCCGAGCAATACCGCCATCGTCTGGAAAATCCAGCGTCCGTTCCCTCCCAGCCGGTTTCGCAGTCAGCACCGATGCCCGAGCACCCGGCTGTCGTTTCTCCCGCACCAGTTGCTTCGGTTCCCGCCGCCCAAATCCCAACTCAACCGCCGCAAAAGCCCAGAGTCACCATCGTGAAGGCCGTTGAGTCTTACCTGGCTGACGCCCGCAGTCGGGAGCTGAAACCCGCCACGCTTTCAAAGCTCGATACCATCTTCCGCAAGCAGCTCCTTGCCTGGACCCGAGTGCAAGGACTGGATTACCTCGATCAGATCGATCTCGACTCGCTGCTCTCCTTCCGAAGTACCTGGAAGGATGGCGGCTTAGCCAAGCAGAAGAAACAGGACCGTCTGATCGGCTTCTTCTGGGCCGGCGTCCGCCGCGGCTACATCAGCCAGAATCCAACAATGGGGCTGGGCAAAATCAAAGTCGTGCAAGTCCCGACCGACTACTTCCCTCGCGACGAGTTTCAGAGAATACTTGACGCGACCTCCAGGTGTGGAGACAAGCGAGGCGGCGTCGTTCCAGTAGAGGACAACCGGACCCGCCTCCGCACCATGACCCTGCTGATGCGCTGGAGCGGACTCCGCATTCGCGACGCGGTCACTCTTGAGCGGGATAGGCTGCACGGCGATAGCCTGATGCTCTATCAGGCCAAGACCGGAACGCCAGTCTATGTGCCGCTCCCGCCACAGGTGGTCGAGGCTCTCCAAAATGTTCCTCCCGGTCCGAAGCCGAATCCACGCTACTTTTTCTGGAGTGGCAATGGGCAGCCGAAGAGCGTCGTTGCCGACTGGCAGCGTAGTTACCGCCGCCTCTTCAAACTGGTCAACCTGACTCAGGCCGATGGGTCTCCGAAGCGCTGCCATCCCCACATGTTCCGGGACACCTTCGCCGTTGAGATGCTGCTTGCCGGTGTGCCGATCGACCAGGTTTCGCTGCTCCTTGGACACGCTTCGGTGAAAATTACCGAGAAGAGCTACTCTCCTTTTGTGAAGGCAAGGCAGATCCAACTTCAGGACAGCGTCCGTAACGCGTGGGAAGTCGGTGCGACCATCGTGCCGGATCCAGAGAACAGTCCGTCGAATACTGCGAGTTCCGGTCGCAGAAAAGCTGGCTGGCAGCTCATACGCTCGGCAGACCGACCGAAAGTCGATGAAGAACGGACTACTGCAAGCGGGGACCGGCGTACTTCGACCTCTGACTCTGAACCCGTGCATGAACCAGTACCCAGTTCCGATCGAGCGTCTGGAAAAAGATTTCGGGCAACCGGTCGTTGAGAACGAGTGTCCGCAGCCAGAAGCGAAAGAACATTGACTCCATGACGTCCTCTGGAACCTGCGCGGCGGTGCAGAACTCAATTGCGAATTGCATGTGCTCGAAAGCGGGAGTCATCTCGCACTCTGCATCGCCTTTGGAGGCGGGCGGCTCCCCGAGCCAGGTCTCTTGGACAGTCCTCGCGGCCTCGATTCTCCTCGGTCACGACCAGCCCTGTTTTTGAAAACGCATAGATGAGCGCGGGACTCACATTCGCTCTGCGGAACATTGCAACGATCTCTTAGCTGAATTCGCACCGAAGCGATTCTGCGATTGGGCCGGGGATACTGGTCAATGAGACAACTTCGTTGCCTGAGCCATGGACGGGTTGCAGTCCATTTCTGCTCTTTCCACCTCGTCCGCCATGCTGAATGGTCATCCCAGGCTCCCGCGAATTCCATTGTACGTTCCGGTTCGAGCCTCTCTCTGTTGTTCTCAAATACCTCCTGAAATTGGCTGATTTGACCGAGTGTCTGAGCTGGGCTACTTGTGACACAAGCAATTCTGGATGTTCATGGTTGAATCCGTATCTTCGACCGATGCCATCCCTCCCATCTGCGCAAGTCCAAATCTTAAGAGGTGCCAAATGGAACTCCCACATGAACTGCAAAACAATTCGACCAACCATGGCTTCCACGAGGGAACTGCTGGTGTGTCCGCACTGGAGAGGCACTACACCGTGGCTGAACTTTCCAAACTCTGGTTCTTCAGTGAAAACACGATAAGGCGTCTTTTCACGAAAGAGCCTGGCGTGATTAAGATCGCTCGCCAAGAAACCAGAATCAAGAGGGGCTACACCTCCTTAAGGATTCCCGAACGAATCGCTCAGCGTGTTCACAGGCGTATGCAAGGAATTGCCTGAGAGTTTGATCTACAGTCTCTGGCAAGAGGTTTGCAGATCGGCCTTTCCACACAAACTTCGCTGCCCTATTTCGGCAAGCCTCAAATCAGCGCGTTTGACCGAAATTGCGAACCGCGTCATTCTCGCATCTCTGCTGGAATGGTGCCTGATGTGGTGCTTGGTCAATACCAATTTTCGGCAATACCCCGCTGAACACGGGCACGAACTTTCCTCGATCGAGTTCCAGATCAATACCGTATGAAAGGGACAACGCAATGTTTGAATCCCTCGATGATCTGATGGAACGACTCAAGGCGACCGGGTACTTCATCGACCCCGTGATGATCCAGGTTGTCTTCCTGGCCGCGAAGTTGCAGAAGCCGCTGTTGCTCGAAGGACCTGCGGGCAGCGGCAAAACGCAACTCGCGGTTTCGGTTGCGCAGGCGGCCGGGACGCATATCGAGAGGCTGCAATGTTATCGCGGGGTCACTGAGGACAAGGCCATCGGGCGCTTTGATGAGAGCCTCCAGCGGCTTTACATGGAGTTCTCGAAGGGGAACGGCGAGAGCGTGAGCTGGCGCGAGTTGCAGGCCAACCTCAAGGGGCGCGATTTCTTTCGCCCTGGTCCGCTGATGCGGGCGCTCGAATGTGAAAAGCCATGTGTGCTGCTGATTGATGAACTCGACAAGGTGGATGAGGGGTTCGAGGCGCTGTTGCTGGAGATTCTGTCGGCGTGGCAGCTCTCGATCCCTGAGTTTGGAACGGTTGAGGCCAAGAGCATTCCGTTTGTGGTGCTCACCAGCAATGAGGAGCGGCGGTTGGGCGATCCAATCCGACGGCGCAGTTTGTATGTGCGGGTCGAGCACCCTACGCCGGAACGTGAGGCAGAGATCATTGCCAGCCGCACACCAGGAGCCGGTGTGGAGTTTCATCGAGAGATCGCCGGCATTGCGCGCTCGTTCAGAAATTATTCTCTGGAAAAGCCGCCTTCGGTCTCGGAGATGATCGACTTCGCCAATGCGCTGCGGTTGATGGGCAGCGATCATGTGACGGAAGAGCAGCGGGATGTGCTGCTTCCCTTCCTGGCCAAGACGGAAAAGGATCGTCGCCATCTGCTGCTGCGCGAAGGATTTCAAAGCCTGCTGGTCGATGGGGCGCGGTATGCGCAGGATCTCGATCCTTCAGGAGGCGCGACGTTATGAAATGGTTTCTTGCGTTTCTTATGTTTGCGCCAACTGTTGGCTGGGGTCAAGCAAACACTGCTCTTGCCGAGAACTGTGTGCGGCACTACGCCAGCCATTACGGCGTGCCTGCGGAGTTGGTTGCTGCATTCATTGATGTCGAGTCGCGCTGGAATCCGCGCGCCGTCTCCAGCAAGGGCGCTCTTGGCTTGATGCAACTGATGCCATCGACTGCGCGGCGCTTTGGCGCATACCAGCCTTTCGATCCTGAGCAGAACATTGCGGCAGGAACGCGCTATTTGACCACGCTGATGTGGGAGTTTCACGGCGATCTGAGGCTTGTGGCCGCAGCCTATTACGCCGGTGATCGATGGGTCGGCAAGCGGCAACTCGACTACAACAACCCGGATGTCATCGCTTACGTCGAATCGGTTCGACGTCATTATGTGGCGCGCAAGCTCGCTGCAAAATCATTGCACAGGAGGTAACTCGAAATGAGACTTCGCTGGTTTTTCCCTTTCGCAGTGCTGCTTCCACTGCGTTTGTTCGCCGCTGACAACGCCGTCATGCCACGCGTTGCGACGATCACCATCAACCCGTCGGAGGTCACCACGTTGCACCTGCGGCCAGAGTTCGAATCGACGATCCATATGCCGGAGGAGATCACATCGGTGATTCTCGGCAGTCCAGGTTCCTTCAAAGCGGAACACAACGAGGGCGAGCCGGAGTATGTGTATGTGAAGCCCATCACGAAAGAGGCTGCCGAATCGAATCTTCTAATCGCGACGAAATCCGGCCTGCATGTGACGCTGGAGTTGATCAGCGATGGGGTTGGCACCAACGGGTCTGCGCTGCCGGTTGACTTCCTGATTGAGTACCGCACATCCAGAAGTTTTCTGATCGCAGGCAGTGCAGGCGCGGAGCACGTGAGAGTCAAACCCACAGGAATCGCGTTGCCCTCTACTCAATCACGGATTCCCGCAGCAGCGAAACCGCTCTCTGCTATCGACGAAGAGTATGAGTTGCAGATGCGCGTCAATGCGCCAGGATGGACGAAATGGGAAGGCAAGCAGATTGAAACTTCGCTTGGCGATATACGCCAATGGAGCAATCAGACGGTCATTTCGTTCTCGATTCTCAACGCCTCCGATCAGCCAGTGGAGGTTGTGCCGCCACAGATTCAGATCAGCGGACGCGCGGTGAAGAAGAAAAAGAAGGAAGGCAAGAGTCTGACTGCCGACCAGCTATTGATACGCGAGTACAGGCTGAGCGCAACAAGGATTGAGGCCGGGGCGCGCGCTGATGGAGTTGTCGTCTTCGATCGCCCGAACTTCAAGCAATCGACGGAGAAGCTCTTCCTTCAGATTGCACAGGCCGACCAGGTGGACCGGCCGATACTTATCCGTCTGCCTTTTACGCCGCCGATTGCCGGCGGAACGCGGTAGGAAGGAGATTCTATGAGCAGCAACGAGAACAATGGATCGAGGATCGCCCAGGTAAGCAGCGAGGATTCAGCGGAAGCACCGCGTCCGCAGCCTCCGCTTCCGACGGAGTCTGTTCTGGATGAAGACCGTGCGGATGCGCAACAACCCACGGGCCATGCGACAAGAGAAGGCAGCGATGGCAAGTCCGGCATCGAGAAAAGCAAGCTGATTATGCTTGGCGGCGGCTTGCTGGCTGCCGTGCTTTTCCTTGGTCTCACGAGTCTCGTCAACCGCTCTTCCACAACGAAGAAGGCCGCCGAGAAGCAGCTAAGCCATCCGGCACAGCAGCAAACGCCAACCCAATCCAAGGGAAGCGTCACGCCTCTGATGGAGACCGTTCAGACCAACGCTCAGGAAAATACCTCCGGGCAGGTGCATCCGGGCGACATCAAGCGCACCAGCACTCCGGCACCGGGCGGGGGGAATAACTCCGGCGCTGCGTTGCCTGCAAAGCCACATGCAGGGAGTGCGGCGGGCGCGAATACATTGGGCGCCATCCCATCGTTCTCCGACACGCAACAAAAGTGGGAAGAGCCGCAACCGTATGGCGATGCCGGTCACGCATCGCCTGTTCAGACGCAGCAAACGCAGAATACTCTGAAGGAAGCATCGCTGGTCTTTGTGCGTGCGCCTGCGCAGTCGCAGCCTGCGGGCACTGTAACTCACGTGCCGGTGGATACGGTACCGGTTCTGGAGATGACGCCTGGTTCGCGGATTGAGGCAAAGTTGGAGACACAGATTTCAAGCGCGGTGCTGGCTCCGGTTGTGGCCGTGGTCGAGTACACCTATGCGATCGGCGACCGCATCGTTGTGCCAGCGGGCGCGCGTGTTTACGGGCAGTTGCAGCAGGCGGACCGGTCTGGGTTTGTTGGCGTAAAGTTCGATGAGATCGAGTTGCTGGATGGGCAGCGTGAGAAGATTGAAGCCATCGGCGCGGGGCTTGATCTTGGGCCGATCAAGGGAACCGTGTACGGGAAGAACACCGGCAAGAACTTCTTGATCAAGGCCGCGTCGGGCGTTGGTTCACTGGCCGCGATGTTGGTTGGCAACAACTCCGGCGCGGCGTTCTCTGAGGGCGACCTACTGCGCCAAAGAGTGGCAGAGAACGTCGGCAACGCAGGCGACTCCGAACTGATGAGCTTGAACGCGACCAGCAGAATTATCGTCTCGGTCCCCGCCGACACGAAGATCTATATCGTCTTTACCAAGCATGATGAGGGCCAGACTAGGCTGCACAGAGTGGCTGGCCAATAGAATCGAGTTATCTGCATTCAACGCCCCGGCCTCAGAACCGGGGCATTTTTTTGTGCCTGCGGGTGCCGACTGGTTGTGTGCCTGGCCACCGCGACTTCGCGTCTCATGCGAGGTTCAGGTTCCGATCATGCCCTTGGCAGCGTGGCCTTTCGGGCGGACGATTGACCAATTATCGGTCCGGTTATGTCATTGTGCGTTTGACATAAAACCGTTCCCAATATGTCACCGTGCGTTTGACCAATAATCGGTCCCGATGTGTCATTGTGCGTTTGACTCAAAATCGGTCCGGTTATGTCGTTGTGCGTTTGACCAAAAACCGTTCCTGATATGTCATTGTGCGTTTGACATATTTCCGCACGGCGCTCTCAGCGATTCTGTGACAGATAAATCTTCACTCTGCGACGCTATGTATGGGCGTCGCAAGAATTTAATAGCGTTTTCTATTGGCGCGTCGTCCGCTCTACGAGTGTCGATTTGAAGTGCAAATGCTTTGTGACCGAAGATTGTCGCCAGGGTGCGCTCATGCTGCTCCCGCGATTCCCTTCGCTACCTCTATATAGATGGACATCACGGGCACCGATCAATACATGCAGGCAATTTGACCGAATCACGGTTTGGCCTCAACTTCACTCCTGACACGGATGCCCCGAGCAGCCGCGTCCAGGAGAGTGAGTCATGAAAACCGCATTGGCCTTCTGGCGGGGCTCGACAGCACCTGCCGTATCTCTATCAACCTTTCAGCATCCCGGCGCGATCAACTGGAAACGCATTTCCCTGCTCTTCACGCTTTGGATCATTCTCGCCGGCAATCTCGTCGCGCCCTTCACAGCGGTCGCGCAGAACCTCGGCACAGCGCCGCAGTTCGGCAAAGCAGTACAGGGCCAGCAGGCGACCACCGTCGAAGGCACAGTGCTCAACATCGTGAACTGGGGCTGCAATGTAATCGCTCCGGTGATCGCGATTGCGTGCCTTGGCATCGCCGGTTGGCATTTCAAGAGCGGTCGCGGCTACATGGGATGGGGCGTCACCGGCGTTGCACTGCTCGTGATCTCTGGACTCGGACGCATGGCCGAGGGCTTTATCACGCAAGCTCAGGGCATTCAATAACAAGGACAATACGCGATGCCTGTGCCGCAATTCCTATCCGATCTTCTTCAACTGCTGTTCGATCTGGCAGTGCCAGCGGCATTTTGCACGCTGGCTGCGGCAGGGGTGAGCCTGCGGCATGAAGGAGGCACCACCTTCCACATCAATGGCAAGACCGGGAAGTGGGTGCTTTGGACTGTGATTCTGCTGACACTTCCCCAGCTTCTTTCGTGGATTGCGGCGCAGGGCATCACCGTTCCATCGGCGAGTGGATCGGTGGGAACGAGTTGGCTCGCCAGCATGGAATCGGTCTTCAAGAACTTTGTCAATCAAATCATTGTCGCGAAGTTGGTACCGGTTATTGCTGGGTATTTCGTACTCAAGGCGACTCTCGATACGGCGGCGGGAGAGAATCCGTTGCCATCCATCATCGCCGCGCTGTTTCTGATGTCGCTCTCGGCTACGATGCAACTTCTTCAGGGCTGGAACTCCGGCGGCCAATACGCGACGACCGACATGCTCGGCTCGCTCTGGAACTACATTGTGGGGCAAATCATGCCTGCGGCGGCTGGACTCGCATGTGTGGGCGCGGTTGTGAACTTCGTGCGGCACAGGCCGTGGACGCGGCTTGTCTTTTCAGCGATCGGGTTTCTGTGCGTGACCGGTCTGCTCAAACTCTTTCAGGCAATGGCGGCGTAAGGAGAATGCGATGAGTCTTGATGGCGCAGTTGTACACCTTGCCTCGTGGGCCGGGAACGTCATGATGCCGACGATGGCCGGCGCGTTCTTTGCAGGGGCCGTTTATCGCTACAGCAAGGGCGGACAGTTCGAACAGCTTCTCTATGGTGGATTCGCATCGCTGATGTGCTCTGGGATGCTGCGCGCACTTGAAGGTTTTGTGCAGAACGCTGGACCAACAAGCGCGGATGGCTATTGGACGGCGGTGATGAATTTGGTGAACTGGGTTGCCAATGTGATCCTGCCGATCTTTGCACTGACGCAACTGGCCGCAATGGCGATGCACATGGGGGGCGTTGTTTCGGAGATCTATCCAGGCTCCACATGGATACGCAAGTTCATTGCGGCTATAGGAGCCCTGATGGTTTCAGGTATCGTCCGTTTCGCTGAGTCGATGGTCACACAGGCACATGGAATTTAAGGAGCTAACAATGAGCCTCGATCTGACACCCGTTCATCGCAACCTGCACACCAAGGTGACGTTCCTTGGACTGGAATTCGAGGACTTGATCCTGGTGCTGGCGCTTGCGGCGGTGATGAACATCTTTGGTCACTTTGTCACCGGGAATGCAAAGGTGCTGGGGATGCCGCTGAGCCTCTTCATGGAGTTCGTTGTGCCGCTGCTCGCTGTGCCGTTTCTGATTCTGTTCAAGTACGGCAAGCCGCGCGGCTATCTCATGGACCTTATCAAGTCTTTGATTGTGCCGCACGCCTGGTGCGCACTTGAGCGAGATTCGGAGTTGGTGCAGCCTTACATCGTCGAGGACGAGGAGTGATTCTATGCGGGTATCGTTCAAAACGCACAACGATGGAACGGTTGTTCTCAATTTGGATGGAGAAGCCGCACGGGCCGTCTTTGCGAGCGTCGTCTTTGCGGCAAAGTTTCACAAAGACTTTGCTCCGCTCGCCAAGGTCGCAGAGGAAGGATTGAGTCGAGAGAAGCGCAACGCCGGTGAAAGGGATGCCCTATGCCAATGACTTATGCGGAGCACGACAAGAAGATGAAGGCCCCAGCCGTGTGCGAACTGTTTCCGCTGCGCGATCTGCCGCAGGGCGACAACGTCATGGTGCGCACGAACGGCGCCTTTGTCGCCGGCTATGAATTGAAGGGCGTGCTCTCCTACTTCGCCACGGATGAGGACAGGAATCAGGCAAAGTCGATGCTGGAGGCACTGATTCGCGGAGTGCCCGACGTGAGCATGAGGATTCAATTCCGCTACGAGATCTCGGAGCATCTGGGCTTTCTGTTCGATGACTATGTGAATCAGCAGCGCACACACAAAGCAGAGGTCATGGCGCTCGACGCACATCGGCTCAAGATGTGGAAGCTCAAGGAACAGAGCGGATTCTACTTCGAGAACCGGCTCCATGTGTACTTTATCTGGGATCCGCGCATTCATGCCAAGCTCTATCACTCTGCGCAGCAGAACCGCGCCATGCATAGCAGACTGCCTGGCGGCTTCACGCTCAGCCAGAAGAAGGCGATCCAGCGGACGCGCAAGGAGCACGATACCTATCTTGCCGAACTCGAATCGATTCTGCGAGGTATCGAAAGCTCGATGGAGACGGCGAATCTTTCGCCTCGCCGGCTTTCGACGCAGGAACTCTTCGAGGAACTGAAATATGCGCAGCACCCGACGCGGCGCGATCGACGACCTTACTATCCAGGCGAGGATCTGATTCAGTACCGCTCCGCGCGCGAGCAGGTGACCGAAGCCAGCATTCTCAACGAGACTGAGACTTACCTCAACATCGATGGGTATCTCTATTCAGTAGTGAGCCTCAAGGAACTTCCCGATGCGACGTTTCCGGGTGTGCTGCAACGCTTCTCGACATTGGGTTTCCCGGTGGTCATCAGTGCGCAGGTGTTTGTTCCCGACCAGGTGAAGGTTCTCAAGGGGTACAAAAAGCGTTTGCAGAAGATGATTGCCGCGCAGAAGGACGCGAACGGAAACTTCAAATCGAACCCAGAGGCCGAGGTCGCGCAGGCGCAGTTGATGCAGGTGCAGCGGGACATCATATCGAGTTCGCTGAAGACTGCGAAGTTGAGCCTGTCTGTTGTGGTGCGCACCTCTCAGCCGGCGGTGACCTTTGGCGATCTCGAACGAGCGGAGCGCGATCTTGCGAATCGCACCCAGGAAGTATTGAACGCATTCACCCACATGAACGGCGCCAAGGCCGTCGTCGAGACCATCGCCAAGCGCCGCCTCTTTATCGGGACGCTGCCGGGAATGGGTGAGAGCGACAAGCGCGAGCAGGACATGCTCACACCGAACGCCGCCGATCTTGTTCCCGTCGAGATGCCCTGGACGGGCACACGCAAGAGTCCCCTGATTCTCTTCGAGACACCGTACCGGCAACTGATTCCGTATTCGATGTTCGATCCCAACCTATCGGACGCGAATGGTCTGCTGATGGCAAAAAGCGGAGGCGGCAAGACGCTGGCAGCGCAACAGATGCTCTTGATGGCGGCCCGCGCGAATGCATTGATCTCGATTCTGGAGCGAGGGGACTCTTATCAGCCGCTGGTCGAGTTGATGGGCGGCGAGATGATTCAGATGTCCTTGGACAGCGATCAGACGATCAATCCCTGGGACCTGCCCAAGAGCGAGGACAAGCCATCGAATGATCAGCTTTCGTTCTTGAAGAACTTGACCAGGCACATGCTGGGTGAGAACACGCCGCCCGACCTTGATATTGATCTATTGGATAGTGTGCTGCTCGAAGCGATTGCGGCCACCTACAAACGGTGCAGCGCCAAGAGTTCGAATCCGATTCCATTGTTTGGAGACCTTGCCGCAGAACTGGCGCACTGGCAGGACCGCGATCGGAACCAGAAGATCAATGCGATGGCGCAGATGGCCTCTACCAAGTTGCGCGCCTGGGTGGATGAAGGGCCGTATGCCAAGCTCTTCGACCGGCCGACGACGATTCAGCTCGACAACCCGTGGCTCTATTTCAATGTCGAGAAGCTGAAGGACGATCCGCGGCTTGAGCGCGCGATGAGCCTGTTGATTGCCCACACGGCGACGCACCGGGCTTCGGGTTGGACCGGTCAGCCAAGCATCGTGCTGCTCGATGAATGCTGGGCGCTCCTGGAGTCGCCAATCCTGGCCAGTGTCGTCGTGCAACTCTTTCGTACGGCCCGCAAACGCAATGCCAGCGTCTGGGGAATCAGCCAGACTCCGGAGGATTTTGTTGGCACGCCCGACAAGCCGAATGAGCATGGCGCGGGCATCGTCAAGAATGCCACGACCAAGATCATCGGCAAGCAACCGGGCGACATGCGTGCGCTCCGGGAGCACGTTCATCTGAATGAGACGGCGCTCAACCAGATCAAGACGTTTGCCCACCCGAAGAAGGGCCACAGTGCGGAGTTCCTGATTGCCATTGGCGAGAAGGCCGAGTCTACGCACGCGATCCGGGTTGTGCCAAGCCCGGTTGATTACTGGATTACCACAACATATCCCCGTGAGCGGGTCTATCGGAGGTGGTGGCTTGCCAGGCGCGCGGGCATTCCGCTGATTGCAGCCTACGAGGCGCTTGCCGAACGCTATCCGCGCGGACTGGCGGAACTGGCTCCGCTTGCAGAAGAGTTATCGGGAGAAGTTCAGGAGGTAGCGACGCAATGAACAACACAAATCGTGAATCACAGGACGACTCTTTGCTGAATGGTGTGCCCTATCAGTCGGAGCCCAAATCGACGCGTAAGAGTAGAAGCTGGCGGTGGCTGGCCCCAACAACCTTGGCACTGGCAATGGCGGTGATGCTTCCATCGCGTGCTCATGCTGGCATCTTCGACATCTTCGGCGAGATATTCGGCACCATTCAGAACGATATGGGAGCTGCGCTCAGCCAGATCAACGCATTGACGCAGGAGATGCAGCAGTTGCACCAGCAGATCGTTTGGCCGCTGGCGCTGGTAAACCAGGCACGGGGCTTTGTCTCGAACTCGATCAACAGCTATCGCGGTTTCATGACGCAGGTCTTCACGCTGAAATCGCCCAGTGCGACGCTGGCCAACCCGCAACAACTGGAGACGATTTTGCACAGCCGGCAGTCGGCTAAGATTCCCGCGCTTCAGGCTAGTTTCGCTGCGAACTACGGGACAGTTCCGCCGGTAAACGCAGCCTCTCCACAGGACCGGGTGATGATGGACATCGACGATGCCTTGGGCCAGCAGAGTTTGAAGACGACCCTCATCGCCGACCAGGGCCAGGACGTCATTCTTGCAACCGCAAACCAAATGGAGAATCAGGTCGCGTTGAGCACTCCTGGCTCCGCTCCGTTCATCACCGCTCAGGCACAGGTCGCCAACCTTCGTTGCCAGGCATTCATGCAGAAGATGCTCGCTGCGGAACTCCGTCAAGAGGCAGGCCGCATCGCTCATGACAATGTGCTGGTGAAGCGGAAATCGACAGCAGCAGGCGCAATCAACAGTCTTATCACCGGCACTCTCAGCCGGTAAGGAGGATCTTTTATGGCAGACATGAACAACAAGACGAACAAGTTGCGGAAGCCTTTCTTCTGGCGCCACAGAGAGCCTATTGTCGCTGAAACAGTGCGGCTGGCGCCGGCAATCGAGGCCGATCAACCCAAGGATCATCCATGGTGGCGGCCAACGGTTTGGAAGGCGGCCGCTTTGGCAGTAGTTACGCTGATGCTTCTCCCTGGGCGCGCCAATGGGCAGTTCGGGATCGACATTGCAGCCATCATGGCGGCGTTGTCGAAGGTTGAGTCGTTGATGAGCACCTATGTGGCAGCGCCGCTCAAGACGATCAACCAGGCACAGCAGACTGTCGCCAAGTATGAGCAGGAAGTCATTTACCCAATCGCGGCAATCAATCAGGCCAGGAACTCCGTCACGCAGTTTGAAAGCCAGTTCAGCCAGGTGAGCAACCTGTTCAAGGGCAACGTATCGAGCGCGACGCTGCCGCAGTCTCAGGCTTTGGAATCGATTCTGCTTTCTCGCAATGCGGGTAGCCTTTCAACTGTCTCTCCGCAGTTTCAGAACGTTTATGGCGTGGTGATGGCGCAGAATGCTGCCTCGTTGCAGATTCGCAACATGACCGACATGACAGACGCGCAGGCGCAGGACGCCATGAAGCGCGCCATTCAGATCGATGCCCTGGCGGATGCGGAATTGGCCGAAGCTGACAAGATGGGCCAGCAGATCTCCGCCGCCGCTCCGGGGAGCGCACCAATTCTGGAAGCGGAGACGGATGTCTGGGTGGTCCGGGCAAATGCGTAACCGGCTCTGCTGCTGGCTTGATTGACGCTCTTCTAATTCTGGTTGCTTATCTTCTCTACCCGCTGGTGATCGTGATCTTCGGTTTTTTTTACATTCTCTATGGGAGCATCCTGTACATCTTTGGGCCGCTGGTTATCTCGCTGATGCCGCTGGGAGCAACCAACCGCATCGCCAAGGCATATGTCGAGAACGTCTTTATCTGGAACGCATGGCCAATTCTCTATGGCGGCTTCGGTGCACTACTGAGCGCGATACAGATGGGCCAGGTTGGCCAGATGCTTAGTCAGAAAAGTTTTCTGGGCGGCCTTGGCAGCCTGGAAGGTTCGGTCCTGATCGGTTTCGCGAGCATCATCTTTTCGCTGGCCATTGCTGTGATTCCATTCATGGCGAAACGAATTGTATCGGGCGACGTTGGCTCGACAGCAGGCGCGCTGATTGGCGCTGCTGTCACGGCCATTACCGCTGGCACGGCGGCAATCGAGGGCGCAGCGGTTGGCGCGGCAGCAGTCGGTGCTGGGAGTTCAACGGGCGCCTCCGGCAATGCGACAAATAGCGCCGCAGCGTCCGGTGCAGGTGGAAAGACGCCTGCGGGGATGGGCAGTGGCAATCAGCCTGTGCCAGCGCAGCGCGGAGTAAATCAAGGCGATTCTTCCTTGAGCGCAGGCAACCAACCCGCGATGGATACGAAAGCCAGTAACACGTCCGCCGGTGAAGACGGCACTGGGCAGATGACTGATGGCTCACCTACTGCTGCGGGTCATGCGGGTCTCATTCGCAGTTCCATAAAGAGTGCTACCGGGAAAGATGAACCTGTCAGTGCGGGAGAGGACAGCGCGGGCGCGCAGGAGAGTCCCGTTCCTGTTCGCGGCTCTGGTGCCGGGTCTGGCCCTGGCTCCAAGTCGGGTTCGTCTGCCCCAACATTTGCAAGTGTGAACCGTGGAAACCCGTGGGCTTGGAGTTCGTACGCTCCTCATCCACGCAGGGATGGGATCGCTACATGGGGCGCCTATCATGCGGCGCGAGTGGCTACGAAGGCCGCTGTGATCGGAAGAAAAGCAATCGACAACGCTGGAAAAGCAAGTGACTGAGTGAGTCTTCGAGAGGAGAGCAACGATGGCAAATGCAAAGACTGTTACGCAAGGGAATGAACTCGATGTACGCCCCAAGTATTACGAGGTGGATGGAGCGCTGACGGCAAACGCGAATCGGGCGTGGCTTCTGGCATTCTTGACGATTCCAGTGGCTTTGGTTGCGCTGGGGCTTGCGGTCTTCGTTCGCCTGCAACCGCCCACGGTGATTCGCATCGGCGCGAACGGCGAAACGGTGGTCGTCGGCCAGCCAACGAAGGGAGGCGCAGCGTCCGCGAGCACTGGAACAGATGCCTTTCTCGATCAGGCATTTGTAAAGCGGTTTCTCGATAGCTACCTCAATTACGCGCCATCCAATGTCGATGAGCGTTGGGCCGCAAGCCTCAACATGATGACGCGCAACCTGCGCAGCTACACCATGAAGGCGATGGGGGATGACAACACCAGAGGCAAGGTCGAGGCCGACCAGATTCAGTCCGTCTTTCATCTGCGTGAGATCGACACCGAACCCGGAGAGCCGCTGACCTACCTCGTGTATGGGGTCAAGGACGTACACCACGTTTCGAATGGGTCGGAGGTCACAGACCACTTCGTCAATGAGTATCGGATTCGCCTGATCGCCGACCGCAGGACTGACGTGAACCCAGACGGTCTTTGGATTGCCGAGTACAGTGAGCGGCCGATTGATGGCGAGCGCCGTGACCGCATTCTGGCCGCGCCAGACCGTGTTGTTGGACAGGAGTAACGGAGGAACGAGATGGAGACAGTAGCTGCAAAGTTGACGCCGGACCACCCGCAAAGCGACAGGCAGCGGTTGGCAAGCACTGCAACGCCGAAACGCCCGCGTAAGCCGCGTGCATCCGAAGAAGTGGCTCGATACTTCCTGGCCAAGGATGGATCGACGCCGACAAAGCCGGAACTTGGCGAGGAGGCACAGAGCGAAAGTGACGCCTTGATCAAGGCCTTTCGGTCGAAGGGCGGCGTGATCTATGTGGTTACAGCCTTCCGCGCTGAAGCAGAGGTGCAGGGAGGCAATCCGATTTTGGTAAAACGGCCACTTGAGAAGTAATGGGTCGAAAAGTAGCGGGGACATAAGGTCAGCAACGAGTTTCAAAGAGGAGATACACCTTCAATCAAGGTCACTGTCAACCTCTCTTGAACCCTCAACGCATCGGCGATGAGGAATTCCATGCTGACCCGGTTTTCATTCCTGAAACTTGGGTTCGGTCAACATTCACCACTGACACGGGCAACCAGGCGACAAGGAATGACAGACAGGGTTAGTTCAACCTCTCAGTCACTCGATTGGCACTCAACTGGCGCGCCAGACAAGTGAGGAGAAAAGATGACAGCGACAAGGCCACAAAACACGACAGGCGAATCCAAGCTCATTCTTGAGCTGAAGATCGATGTGACTGGAGAAGTGACCCGCAAGGCCAGCAAATTGGGCCGGAAGGATACGCTCGAGGGAAAGCTCCTTGCGCAACTCTATCCCGGCATCCGAGTAGCGCGCGTGAGTGTACCGGTGGAATTGACACCATACGAGCAATCGGTGGTGGAAAACCGCATGGCGCAACTCTCTTTTGGTGGAGTGGAGTACAAGCTGGTAGGTGCAAGCGGTTCGGCGAAGGACGGCAAATTCTACTTCGTCGATCAGCCGCATGCAAAGCCCATTGCTGAGCGTTTTCAGCATTGGCCGGAGGCAGCGATCGTGTACTTTTCGATTCTGATCTCCGATTGCAAGCTGGTGACAGAGCAACCTGACTTCCGCATCGTTGTTGTCGAGGATCATGTCCTTGGCACCAACGATTGCCGCGGATGGATTCGGGAATCGCTCTATCGCAAACTCCATCTCTCGCCGGATCGCTTCTGCCAATTTCGATTGGCATTCGATGCGCGCGAACCGAAGCAGGCAAAGGGTGCATTGAAGGCGATGAGCGATCGCGTAGCCGACAGGCTTGCGGTCGATTGCATTTTGCCCGAAAGCGCCTGCAAACCCAATCTCAAGGGAGGGAGCAGATTTCTTCCACAGATTGGGACTTCCGGCCGTCTGTATACAGGTCCAGCGGTGCTCGGGATCAAGCAATGGTCTCGCGTTACTGAATACGGATCGAGTTACACGCTGGTTGAGCACGCTTCGGATGAGGCTCTTCAACTTGAGATCATGCCTCGTGCAATCGAGGAAGTTCGCAAGGTGAGAAAGGCCTGGGACGATGGCGACTATGAGGGCTTGCTGCGCGTTCTGGGCAAGTCGGAAGAGGATGCTACGTTCGACATGAGCTTCGATCTTGAGGCTCTGGAAGGCGGAAGTAATTTGCCTTCCGAAGAGTGGGAACCAGCGGAAGCAGTTCTCCTGGCCGACAAAAGTGGAAACAGTATCCGGTTTCCCTACGTGTCGAACCAGATCAACCGCAAACTTGCTCGCTGGGCTTTCCGCACATTGACGAGTGGCGGCTTCAAGTTGCCGGCATTTGCGTTGGCGGATGACGGCATTTTGGTCGAGCACGAGGGCAAGATACTCGCGGCTTCGGACTGGATACCGGAAGACACCGCCATCACAAGCGTCGCGGCCGAACAGAGTCTCTGCATCCGCTATCCAATACGAATGCAGGAGGACTTGCTGCCCGTCCGCCATATTCGAGATGCGGAACTTGTCCCGATGCTTGTACGCGCATTGGGCAAGTCTGACCTGCCAGAGTCGTTGATTGCCTACATTCTGAAACGTCAGCTCCGCATGGAGGGAACGTACATCCTTCATTCGGAGACGGCGAAGCGGAACGGCGGCGACTTCGACTTCGATACCATCTGCGCGATGCCATCCGACGAGTTTCCAAAGTCCGTTGCTGGAAGGATCGCGCATGGAGAGACTCCATCAGGAAAAGACCAAGCACAAAAAGGCGAAGTCTCCCTGGTGGAACGTTTATCTGGTTGCAATGAAGGCCAGAGGAAACCGGATCGGTTCAATCACCGATCTGAAGACCTCGTGCCTTGCAGCCGGACGGCCTGATCTTGCCTACAAGCTTGTCGAGCAGTTGCAAAACGCGCTCGATTCGCTGAAGCATCGGGTCGAGATCGACGAGTCGGTCATCAGCGATATTCGGAAGGAAGTCAGTCCGGCACCTTGGCTCCGCTACAAGCGTGAACGCAGAGTTTCGGATTTGCCACTTCATCTCGACGTCGCCGATACCGACAAAGTCGGCCGTCTTTACAACGTCCTTCGCAAGGAACTGGGCGACATCCTGAATGAACGCATGGCGGTTGAGGACTTCCGCGGCATCTTCTCTGGCCACACTGTGACCAAAGAGATGTTTGAGGAGTGCCAGCTTGTCAATGCGATCTACGGCGATGTTGCGGCTCAGATCACCGAGCGTGAGGAACAACTGAAGCTGGAGTACGGCAACTCTCAGGCATTATGGGAAGCCGTGCGCACCAGCGATGACAAAGACCAACGGAGATCGGCTGTGCTTGCGCGAAATAAAGCGCAGGCTGCGCTCTGGGAGTTTGAACAGGATGCCAAGGAGCAATTCAGTGGCTTGCACCTGTTCATGCATTATTGGGCGCAGGGAAAGCAGGACAGCCAACTCAGCAGCCTATTTCCCTCGTGAGCCTGCGCAATCGTCAGATTTCTCCACAGACCTTTGCCGCTTTCAAGACAACACTTGGACCGAGTATTCCAGTTGTCATCGCCGATCCTCCCGTGGCTACCGATGTTGCACCGGGCGGAAAATCCACCGGCGTTTTCACAATTCACGTCTCCCAGGGAAGCCAACCGCAGCTCTATCAGTTGCACTTTGGCAACAGCCAAAGCGGCCCCATCGCGGTCGAGGCGGTGCTATGAGTTTGGACATTCGTGGCAATGTGACGGCGGAAGAAACGCGCCAGGCGATGCGCGCGCTCTACCGCACTGATGCGGAAAGCAATCTCCAGACGGCATTTGCTCGCGCGCTTGCCGACGATCTCAAACCCGTCGACGAGAACGGAAAGTGGCGTCCCAGTTCGCTGCTTGTACTGGGATGCGCTGTACTGCTGGCATTCGCCGGAGTCTTTGTCTACTTCAGTATTGGAGGCCATCGATGAATCAACCTTATGACCCGCCGCGCCGGGATCAATCAGGCCCCGCAGATCTTGCGGGGTTTCTTGTTCTTGGGGGATGTGCCGTGCTGGGTGTCTTCTGGTACATCGCCGTTTCCCGCCTACACCTGAGAAGCGACCAATGCCTTGAGATATTCCTCGATCTTGTGATCGGCATCTTTGGAATTGCGTTGCTGCTGTCGCACTTCATTGGTCGCCGCGAGAAACGCGAAGAGATGTGGCCGCACCCTGCCGTCACAATCCCCGGAGCGAAAGACGCAGCCGTCGTCGAAACTGCGATTCGCAACGAGGCTACAGTCCTCGGCTACAACGTCCACAAAGAGCCGTGGCTCTGGCCGGATTCGGTGCGCATCAAGCATGGCGTCATTGCTGGAGGGACCGGCGCGGGCAAGACCACCTTCCTCGAAAACATCATTGCTCAGGATCTTCAGCGTCGCTTCGGCGACCGGCCCATGCCGATGATTATCTTCGACGGCAAGGGAGATCAGGAGTTCCTGGAAGGACTGCTGCCGCATATCGAGGCCGCCGGAAGGTTGCAGGATTTGCGCGTGATCGACCCATCGAATCCTCGTGAGTCCGCACGATACAACCCGTTTTACTCCGGCGATGCGCTCTATCAGGAGCATGTCAACTTCATCTTCCAGTCCTTCGGGCTGAAGGAAGACTTCTTCAAAGGCCACCAGGAGGCTTCCCGTCGGATTCGCCTTAGACAGAAAGCGCGTCACTCCCCATCTTGATTCGGAAAAGCAGCGATTTAGGCGATTCCATGCCATCCCTGCCTCCAAGAAGGCGCTCTGGATGCTCGCATTGAAGTTCGCGCCGGCAATGATGGCCAAGACGCCCATCGTGCTTGAGACGGAAGGATTGGGGCGCAAGGAGTTCCACGGACGGGTGACGCTTCTCGTGAACCGCCATACTGCGAGCGCCGCCGAAATGATTGTCGCGTTCGCGCGAGAGAACAATCTGGCCAATATCATCGGTGAGAAGACTGCCGGGAAGTTGCTCTCTGCCACTTCCGTCAAGGTTGGTGGTGGATTAGCGTCCCCGCCAGCTCGTGGGAATTCGTGGCCCAAATGTTCATATGTAGGGTCATGGGCAGGTTCGGAATCGGAGTCGGACCCCAGATCACACGACGATGAACCAATTTTTGGTCGACATACCATCGGATCTCGTTCGGTTCCCACTCGATGGCGTATTGATGTACAGCTTTTGACGCATCAAACCCCAGGTCGACTTGAAACGGAGTGCCTCGGTATCCATAATCGAACCTCGCACCGTCGGTACCTGGGTTATAGAAGACGTTCACTAAAAGCCGATCAGGTCGATTCCCCCGGATTTCGATGTCAATCTCCTGTCGAGGACAGTTGCGGTGAAGAAAAAAGCCAGTGACTACGCCCGCAATGTCGCTAGCTTGGAACGTCGCCTCGAAGCGGCCGAAACGGTACTGAGAGCGACTCGAAATCGCTCCTGCGCTCAAGGCTCGAACGCCAAGCAATTGCTCCTTCACGACGAGCGATAGACCTCGGTTCGGCTTCAGCAACACATTTTCGTGACGAAAGAGTGCGAGATTACCGGAAAACGTGTCATTTCGGAGGAACCATCGGCTTGCGTCGATTCGTTCAAAGTGGTCTTCAAACATGAAGCTACCTTTGGCTGATCCATTTGGACCCTTCGAGAGACAAGCATCCATACCCCGCCATTCGTCATCCACTTTCGCGGTCCAGGGCGAATCGTCATGACGAAGCCATTCAGTAGGGTTCTTCCGGTTAATGTTCGTTGCAACAACCTGCCGCAAGCGTTGACCAATATCGGGCATTTGGGGATATGGTGCTTGTGGAGGCGCGATCCGCAGAAACTCGCAGAGGTTCCGCCAAGTGCCAGGTCGCTGCACCTGGAGCAGCAGAAGATCGACTCCTTGCAGAACTGTCTCCGTGGTTTGAGCAAGAGACGACACTTGATGTTCTGCACCGGACATCCAAATGTATTTTCCGCTGGGATAACGATGGACAAGCGTGGCTAGTTCTGACTCCAGTAATCCAATGTTGACGTACGCATCGAAAACACGCGTTCGCCCATCGATCATCAACAATTTGAATTCGGATGGCGGGAGACTGTCAAAGTCGCTGCAACAGCGATAACCCAACATTGAGAGAGCCATGGCAAGAGACGACAAACCTGAGCCAGGCGGGCCGAAAGCAAATACCGGCGCGTGTCGAGGACGTCCATGGAATAACGCAGCTCTACCGCTATCGAGAACTCCGATCTGGTTCAGCGTCGGCAAGATCGAGTAAGAGTTCGTTGAGGGCAGATCACGACGTTGATGAAATACGGAAGAACGCAAAGCTCGGACCTCGATATTCGCAAAGTTGAGGTTTAACCACAGATCGACCGGTCCACAGCAAGGAAGAAGATCGATCAGCGCTTGAGCCCCCCTCTTCGAAAGAATGTATCCCGACATGAACCAAAGCCCGCGTTCTGGGCGAAAGGTATGGGTACTAACAATTTCTTTGGGAGCTCCATCGCGTACTTCCTCATAAGACACGTACAAGATGTCAAAAGTAGGAGATCCGGCGCTTGCATCTTCCAGTTTCAGTTCGCTCCACGCATCGTCAAGAGTTCGTCCAAAGCGACTGTCAACCTGAACATCGTCTTCAAGCACAAGGCTGTAGCGAGCCGTAGATGTTGCGATCACCTTCCAAATATTGATGTGCGAGCGTGCAATCGCAATCTCCGCCGGACTCATCTTGATCGGCCTTTCTAGATCGAAGGCATCGGGGAGAGCAAGCGGTTGCGGCTCAACGAAAAGCTGGTCGCCAAGCGTATAAAACGGTCGAACCATGGCTTCGTCCGTTGGTTCCGCCAGATTTTCCAACGCGTCGCAGGCAGAATATCGGACCGTGCGTTCGGAGAGCGGCTTCCCTTCGGCGTCTACAACACTGCGCAGCTCACGTTCCATGTCTTTCCAGCGATCCGGCTGCCTGTCCAGATTGAGGACAAAGACAGCACCAATGCCAGGGCCAGATAGACCATCATCCACGCGAAAGCACGTCGATCGTTGTCGCGGGAGAAAAACACGAAGACGCCTCAACAACAAATGGATAGCCCGCGATGCGCGCGACAATGGCTTCGAGAGGTTCACTCAGACCTGCTTGCCACTATTAAATCTAGTCTGGTTTGACAGTCGCCAATTCCTGGCATCGTTCCGATAGCTGAGTGGCCATTTCGAGACTGCGACCGACTCCCAGTTTCCCAGCACGGCTATGTGGCTCTCGACGTCAAAACCAGACCCCATACCGAGTTCAAAGATCGACCTAGAGATATTGCCTGGTCCCGTCGCAGACTGAATCTCGGGAAACTTTTCTACCTCCCCCTCTCCGAGGCTTAACGTCGCCTGTTCGAGAGCACGGTCGATGACAGGATGTCCTGGACCTGCGATTAGCGGATTGTTGTTGAAATAGAAGACCCACTGGGGATCGAATGCATTTGGCGCTAGAAATGACTGCGGCGGTACCATGGATGCAGTCCCGACGTCGTAGCAGAGAGGCTGGAGTTTCAAGCGTCCATCTTCGGTCAGATGATTGAGGTCCTCGGTTACGCATACATCGTCCGCATCAACGTAGAAACCACCATTGAGGAATATGTAGCAGAGTCGAAAGTAGTCCGACTTCATCGCCGGATGGTAACAGCGTTCAAACGCCCTCCTGTGCCGTGAACCCAATGAGCTAGCGATAAATCGCTCGGCCGTGCTTTCTTCAAAGAGATGATGTCTAAATCCTTCGGACTTCCGCGCAGCCCATGTTTGAATGCATTCTTCTACGTCCACAGGCAGTTGGTTTAGGTTGTGCCAGAACTGGACGATCGTCTTTGGGGGTAGATGCGTACGTCTTGGGCTGAATGAGGGCGACGTTGTAGGCTGTTGGACAATCTGCCGAATGTACTCCGAGCGCGCCTTCTGGTGATCCTGGTTTTCGTGCTCACGCGGCATTGAGATCAGCGCCTCAGGCGAGCTATCGCTCGCGATCATTGATTCTGTATGCTTCATCATATGCGCACTGACGATGGATTGGCGATTTGTGCTCCAGGCTGGTTTGAACAGCCGTGATGAGCACCGGCGCTGGACCGAGGAAGAGGTTGAGTCACTACGCGAGCAACTGGCCTCGCATTCGGTCGAGGAGACCGCAAGCATCCTTGGCCGCAGCGCGAATGCCATTCGATGCAAATTGCGTAGGAACGACTTGAAGGTCAAAGAAATACGCTGCGACTGCTTTTCGGTCGAAGCGCTGGCGCGGACCCTTCACGTGAGAAAGTCCGAAGTCCACGCATGGATCGAGGCGGGGTGGCTAGAGGCAACCGCGAAACTCGCGGGCAAGCGACTGACGCACATCATCACTCCTGAGGCGTTTCGCGCCCTTTACACGCATCATCTCCGCGACCTGCTGGAGCAAAAGAGGGTTCCGAACATCGCGCTGTTCGAGGCGTTCTACAACTACTGCTTCGTGCCGAAGCACACCATCGGTACGCAACTTCTGACCGTTCGCAGGGACAAACGTGAGCGCGAAGCATTCGCGGCGACACAGGATGGTGATCTCGATGACGAAGACGATGAGAACGACGATAACCGCTTCGATCTCAAAGTGAATTTTCCGTCCGCCGCTGATGGAGATGAAACGGAGGGCTTGATGGAGTAGTTCCAAACTCGCGCCAGCCAGCGGCTTTGGTCTGTTCCTCCGGCCAGAGGGACAGTGACGTCCTACGCGCTTATCTGTCCCGTGCACCATCGCGCCATGCGGTCTCAGCCGCCTTTTGGCCTCTAGTGCCCTCAAGGCGTAGACCAGGACAGGCGCGACGCCGGCGAACACAACAGGAACTACCTTACGCGGTATGAACTGCGCCTGGCGGAACAACACCAGGCAACCGATCTTGCGGTGTTCAGGCAATTGGAAAGCAAGTACAGGACGCCGGTGGGAGAGCGGGGTCAGGAACCTGATGACGATAAAGAATGAGAGGAGGGTCAAGATGCAGATGACGAAGGAAGCTATCGCGACGATATGGAAGGCTCTAACCGGATCAGGGAAGACTCAAGGATCGAGTGTGAATGAAGCCTGCCCGGCCTGCGGCGCAAGAGTAACGTCGCCTCGGCCATCGATTCGAGAGGTTGTCGTGACTACCGTTGGCGGGTGCCTCTTGGCGGTCATGCTCGTTTTCGCCTGCTGGAACGCCGAGCAATGGATAGAGTGGGAAGGCCACCGAATCCTGGACAACACGGTTTGGCACGAACCGCTCGATACCTGGAGACTATGAGAATTGGGGGCGGGATTCGGTTCGGGTAGACCTCGATGTCTTTCCTCGTTCGAATTCTTGGCCAAGGATCTTCGCTCGCCATCGGCGATTCAGGACTAAGGTTTCACGCTTTCTGCTCGGGGATGTGCTGCATCTGGGAGGCATCTCGCTCTTTCTTGTCGCCATCGCGATTTCGTTGTCGCTGACCTTCATGCATCTGCTGGGCCGCGCATTCAAGCTCAAGCCAAAGCTCACCTCGCTGCTTGCTGTCGGTTCGTCGATCTGCGGCGTATCGGCGATCATCGCAGCCAAGCCATCGATCGACGCTGACGATGAAGACGCCTCTTATGCAATTGCCGCAATTCTGGCTCTCGGCGCTATCTCGCTCTTCACCTTCCCGCTGATCGGTCACTCGCTCCATCTGAGTGACAAGGCTTACGGTTTGTGGGCTGGGTTGGCCGTAGATAACACCGCCGAGGCAACTGCTGCCGGAGCGCTTTATTCCGATGCCGCAGGCAAGGTTGCCGTGCTTGCCAAAACAACCCGCAACGCGCTGATCGGATTCGTTGTACTTGGTTACTCTTTGTATTGGTCGTCGCGAGGGCAGGCGCAGGCGATTGGCGACAAGGCATCGTTCTTGTGGAGAAAATTCCCCAAGTTTGTATTGGGTTTTCTGCTGATCTCGGTGCTTGCAACTCTCAGCTTCTTCACAAAGTCTCAGTTGTCAAGCCTTGCCAATCTCTCCCGTTGGGCCTTCCTGTTGACCTTCGCCGGAGTTGGTCTTCGCACGAACCTTCGCGAACTTGGCAAGCAGGGTTGGAAACCCTTCGCGGTTGGAGCCATTGGCGAGGTTTTCATCGCTCTGCTGACACTGGGATTGGTCTACGGGGCGGATCGCTATCCGCATCTTTGAATGAAGCCAGTGCACTAACCCCAGAACGCCAGCATGGGATTACTCCGGCGGATTCAGCACAACAAATCCGCCAGAGTGACTGATATAAATGCGGTCGAAAATCGCTGCCGGCAGTAACCCGGCAGCATCGAAAGCAAGAACGCGGCGTGACTGAAGCACATCGAGTCCACGGACCGTTGTCGTGCCGATTCGGATCGTAGTATTGGAGGATATTGCCGGGCTATTTGCGCTACTGCCGTTGGCCATAAGGCTCGTCCACGGCAGAGTGGACCGCGATGTTTCGCTGGGAAGAAAAAGTTCAAGCACTCTGGCGCCGGTATCCAGTTGCATCTTCTTCGGGCCGATTTCGGCAATCTCAACCGCTATCAGCAGGCGATTCGTGGTTGGGTCGCCACGATATTGACCAATTGTTTCAAAGCGATATCGCTCCCCGACCGGAGGAGCACCGCCGAAGCACAATGAGCGATGTTTGTAGTCAATCAGAATATCGAATCTGGAGAGAAAATCTTCGCCCAGAACCCCGCGAATTCCTGGCGCCAGCAGCTTTTGCCGCGCGATCTTATCCACCACTGCCCCTGGGCCGGATACGGAAGCCTCGCCCAGGCGAAGTTCCTTGAGCAATACTAGCTTGTCCTGACGTTGATGCAAAGCCCCGGTCAGCGCGACCTCTCCGACAACTGGGGCTTGCAACTGCCCTGCGAGAGCCGGATCGATCACTGTGCGCGTCGTGCCGGTGTCCACCAGAAAACTGAACGGGCCGGCGCCGTTCACGGTCGTCTGAACGATCATCAGGTAGCCGTCGTGGAGCTTGAAGGGGACGGTCTGGCCGGACGGAACCAATTGCGCAAAGACCGCAACTGGCAAGGCAAAGACGACCAACAGGAGACAACATCGCGCCAGTGGGCGCCAGCAGGCGAAACGGCAACATCGGCCATTGCGGTTCCCTGGCATGATTCTCACCTCATCGGCTGGAGGCTCTCCTCGTATGAGCGCCTCCTGACCAAGGACTGTACCGCAATACGCGCAGGAAAGTCCACGGAGCCTGGGATGAAAGATTTGGTGGTGCAAGAGAAAAGCCCTCAACGCTGATTGCGCCGAGGGCTTGTTTCCCTGATAAGCCGGCAGTCGCCGGGCTTGAGCTCGATTGGGTTGGTCAGCCTGATCGACGGTGACGGTGTGGGACAATCAGGCGACCGAAACAAACCAGTGGGCACGCAAGATCGGCAACCTGACCAAGGCTACTGGTTCTCAGCGCTTTTGGTCACATCTTTCAAGGCATCGGCAAATGACTTGGAGTCCTTGGTGCGGTGAATTCGCCCGTTAAGAACGTCGTCCCAGGTGATGTAGGGATAGAGATGATGTGCTTTGGCCTGGTCTTCGAACTCCGCCTTGAGCGCAGCGAGTTTCTCGGGGTATTTCTTGGCCAGGTCAATTCGCTCAGTGTAGTCCTCGTTCAGGTTGTAGAGCTCCCAGGCGTTTTCATCAAAGGGCTGTCTGCCTTGCAGGGTTCCGGTGATAAAGCTGCTGGGGTAAGCCAGTTCGGCCTTCCATCCATCTTTGTAAATCGATCGTGCCCCAAAGATGTAGTAATACTGCTCGGTGTGGCGGGTAGGCGCATTGGCATCGTCGATCGAGTATGCCAAGGAGGTTCCCTCGATGGGCTGCTGCTTGATGCCGCGAATCTCTTCAGGGGTCTTGATGCCGACCAGATCGAGCGTCGTCGGAAGAAGGTCAATGACATGGCTGTACTGAGTACGAATTCCGCCCTTGTCCTTGATGCCCTTTGGCCAGTAGACGATGAGCGGATTGTGCGTTCCACCTTCGCTGTTTGCGTCCTGCTTCCAGAACTTGAAAGGAGTGTTCGCGGCCTGCGCCCAGCCGAGCGGATAGTTCCCCTCGGTGGCGGCACCTGTGCCGATCTCTCCAATCTTGCCCAGGTTGTAATCAATGTTTTGCTTCTCTGTCAGGGGCTTTCCGAACAAAGAGCGGTCGATGTCCCCGTTGAGGGTGCCTTCTTTGCTTGCGCCGTTGTCTCCGATCGAAATGAAGATCAGGGTGTTGTCGAGTTGTCCGATCTCTTTCAAGTGATTGACCAGGCGGCCGATTTCAAAATCCGTATAGGTCAGATAGCCTGCATAGACTTCCATGAAGCGCGCATAGAGCTTCTGCTCGTCAGGCGTCAGCTTGTCCCAGGCCTTGATGTCCGGGTTCCTCTCAGGAAGCACCGCATTGGTAGGAATCACGCCAAGCTTTTTCTGGCGCTCAAACACTTCCTCGCGGTAAGCGTCCCAGCCCTTGTCGAATTTGCCCTTGTATTGATCGCTCCAGTATTTGTCTACCTGATGCGGAGCATGGGTGGCGCCGGGCGCGTAATAGAGGAAGAAGGGCTTGTCCGCCGCGGCCTTCTTCTGGCGGTCGATAAAGCTGATGGCTTTATCAGTGATCTGATCGCTGAGGTGGCGGCCATCGGGCCGGACGTGCGCCTGATCTTCCACGAGGTCGGGCTTGTATTGGTCTGTTTGCGAACCGAGGAATCCGAAGAAGTGGTCGAAGCCCTTTCCGGTTGGCCAACGATCGAAGGGGCCAGCATCGGTGGCATCTTCGTCAGGGGTTACACCATATTTGCCAACTGCGAATGTGTTGTATCCATTGTCGCGAAGAATTTCCGCAATGGTTCCTGCAGAGGAAGGAATCCTGCCGTCCCAGCCGGGAAATCCGGCGGACAGAATCGTGTGCGAGAATCCAGATTCATGCACGGATGCGCTGTTGCGGCCCGTCAGCAGAGCGGAGCGGGTTGGGGCGCAGATTGCGGTGGTATGGAAGTTGGTATAGCGCAAACCGTTGTTGGCCAGGCTGTCGAAGGTGGGAGTCTGAATAAGCCCGCCGAACGTGCCGGCAGCGCCGTAGCCCACATCATCGATCAGTATCCACACCACGTTGGGGGCTCCGGCGGGCGCCTTCACAGGTTCCGGCCACCATTCTTTCGACTCGGCGAGGGTTCTGCCTACAACCCCTTGGTACGGCTGTGGCTGTTGAGCATGCAGTGAGAGTCTTGCGCTCGTCGCAAGTATCAGCGTCGTTGTCAACGCCTTCAGTACGCTTTTCTCGTTCATAATTCTCCTGTTGGTCTCAGTCATTCAGAGATGGCTCGGCGATCGGATGCCTGGTAAGAATCGGCAGTCAGTCCGCTGCTTGCCGCGAACCGACTGCCATCCAAAAACCGCTCAGCCGGCAACGTTATTTGTTGTTGCCGCTCTGGGCCTGTTCCTTTTGTTTATCGAGGTACCACTGGGGCAGGTAGGTGTGGTGAGTGCTCTTTATGTCGTCGAAGGTGAGGTATGGGGCGAGATGGTGCGCCTTGGCCTGCTCCTCAAACTCGGCCTTCAACTGCGTCAGCTTCTCCGGATACTTCTTGGCCAGATCGATGCGCTCGGTCGGATCGTCGTTCAGGTTGTACAGTTCCCACGTGCTTTCATCCAAGGGCGGATTCGTGATTGCGTTCTTGGTGAGGACGTCGTTGGGATACGCCAGTTCGGCCTTCCATCCGTTGTCGTAGATCGACCGCGAACCAAAGATGTAGTAGTACTGCAGCGTGTGGCGGTTGGGGGCCTTGGCGTCGTCGATCGAGTAGGCCAAAGAGGTTCCTTCAATCGGCTGCTGCTTGATCCCGCGAATCTCTTCAGGGGCCTTGATGCCAACGAGATCAAGCGTGGTGGGAAGAAGATCGATCACATGGCTGTACTGGGTGCGAATGCCACCCTTCTCCTTGATGCCCTTTGGCCAGTAAACGATGAGAGGATTGTGCGTTCCGCCTTCGCTGTTGGCATCTGACTTCCAGTAGCGGAACGGCGTGTTGGCGGCCTGCGCCCAGCCCAGCGGATAGTTGCCCTGATGGGAATCTGGTGTTCCGATCTTGTCGATGTTGGCCAGGTTATAGGTGACTCGATCTTCATCGCTCACCTGCTTGCCGCGATAGGATTTGTCGATAGTGCCTTCCAGCGATCCTTCCTTGCTGGCGCCGTTATCGCCGATGGAGATGAAGATCAGCGTGTTGTCGAGCTGTCCGATCTCCTTCAGGTGATTGATTAGGCGGCCAACCTCGAAGTCCGTGTAGGCAAGATAGCCTGCATACACTTCGAAGAAGCGCGCATAAAGCTTCTTTTCGTCCGGCGTCAGCTTGTCCCACGCCTTGATGTTTGGATTGCGCTCGGGAAGTATCGCATTGGACGGAATCACGCCAAGCTTCTTCTGACGGTCAAAGACCTCTTGACGATAACCATCCCAGCCCTTGTCGAATTTGCCCTTGTATTGATCGCTCCAGTATCTGTCGACCATGTGCGGGGCGTGCGTGGCGGCAGGCGCGTAGTAAAGGAAGAAGGGCTTGTCCGGCGCGGCCTTCTTCTGGCGATCGATGTAGAAAATTGCCTTGTCCGTGATCTGATCGCTGAGGTGACGGCCATCGGGAGTCGCGTGCGCTTGATCCTCGACCAAATCCGGCTTGTACTGATCGGTTGCAGAACCAAGGAACCCAAAGAAGTGATCGAAGCCCTTGCCGGTCGGCCAGTGATCGAAGGGACCGGCGTCTGTCGCTTCTTCATCGGGCGTGACGCCGTACTTGCCCACCGCAAAGGTGTTGTAGCCGCTTTCGCGCAGGATCTCGGCAATGGTGCCTGCTGTGGCAGGCACGCGGCCATCCCAGCCAGGGAAACCTGCCGACGCGGAAATGTGCGAGAAGCCAGACTCATGCACGGATGCGCTGTTGCGGCCGGTCAGGAGTGCCGAGCGGGTCGGAGCGCAGATGGCGCAGGTATGGAAGTTGGTATAACGCAAACCACTGTTGGCCAGACTGTCGAAGGTGGGAGTCTGGATGAGCCCGCCGAATGTGCCGGCAGCGCCATAGCCCACATCATCGATTAGGATCCACACCACATTTGGGGCTCCGGCCGGCGCTTTTACTGGCTCCGGCCACCATTCTTTCGACTCGGCGAGGGTTCTGCCGACGACTCCCTGATACGGCTGTGCCGTCTGTGCATGCAGCGAAAGTCTCGCGCTCGCCGCAAGGATTAGGGTCGTTGTCAACGCCTTCAATACGCTTTTCTCGTTCATAAATCTCCTGTAGGTTTAAGTCATTCAGAGATGACTTGGGTAAAGGGTTGTATTTCAGTTCGAATGACACAGTTGGGATGACGAATGTGAAGAAGGCGGCCAGCGGCAGCGCAACCCTGAAGCGGAGCAACCGCAGGCGTTCAAGAAGGAGTTTTGGTGCGGATCAACAGCAGAGGCTGCTACACAAGAGCGGGTGCATGTGCACTCCTCCTCGATGCAGCGCTGGCGCGGAGCGGACCGTTGGACCGGGCCCACTCCATCACCCGCGCCGGCGCGCGATCCTGCTTGAGTTCCTCGGACATGAAGCGCATATACGAATCGATGTGATGAAAGAAATGCTTGTACCCGGCGCAGAGATAGTTCAACCCGTATTCGCCCGCAGCCGTTTTCGTGAAACGGTGCTTGGGGCACTCGCCGTTGCAGGCAAAGCGCACATCGCATGTCTGGCAATCGGATGGAAGCCCAGCCGATTTGTTGTTGCCGAATCGTGTCTGCTGCGGCGAGCTCACCAGTGACTCCAATGATTTTTGCATCAGGTTGCCAAGGCGATTGTCGGGATAGACAAAGTGGTCGCAGGAGTACACGTCGCCGTTATGTTCCACCACGAGCGCGCTGCCGCAGGTAGGAGCAAATACGCAAAGGCTCTGCGGCACGCCGTGCCACGACTCGAGGGCAACGTCGAACGCCTGAACAAAGACGCGCCCGACATCCTGGATCACCCACTCGTCGAAGACCTCCTGGAGGAATCGCCCGAATTGCAGCGGCTCCACCGACCACTCGGAGACGGAGGACTCCTGACGCGCATACGGCTTCAACAAGACCAGACCATTGGGGTCCGGTTCTTTGGCCAGTTGCTCCACAACGGGAATGAACTGCAGGTATTTGCTGCCGATCTCCTTGAGAAACCGATAGACCTCATGCGGACGATAGGAGTTCTTGCGGTTGATGACAGTGAGCGTATTGAACTCGACGCCATGCTTCTTGAGAAAGTCCAAGCCGCGCATCACACGGGCGAAGGTCGGCTGGCCACCCTTGTCGACTCGGTAAACATCGTGGATATCTTCCGGACCATCGACCGAGAGTCCAATCAGGAACTTGTGGCGCGCCAGGAATTCTCCCCATTGATCGTCGAGAAGCGTTCCGTTGGTTTGAAATGCATTGTCGACGGTCTTTCCATTTGCATACTTTTGCTGCAACTCGACGACGCGCTCGAAGAATGGAATTCCCAGCAGCGTCGGTTCGCCGCCTTGCCAGGCAAAGCTGACGTGCTGCGTCGGCTGCGACTGCATGTATTGGCGAATGTAGGATTCGAGCACATCGTCGGCCATGCGGTAATCTCGGCCCTTGCCCGCGTAGAGGTTTTCCTTCTCAAGGTAATAGCAGTATGTGCAATCAAGATTGCAGATAGGGCCATGCGGTTTGGCCATAATGTGAACTGGCTTCATGAGTGTGCAACTCTCTTCCTGTATCGCAGTCAACGGGCCAAGCGCCCAATGAAAAAGCCCACGAGTAGCTCGTGGGCGAGGATTGCGCGAAATCAGGCGAGTCGTTCTGGATCAGAAGCGAATCGATGAGGCACTCCCACGAGGTTGTTCAACTGTCAAGGAGCCGACAGGACAACAACAAGCGCGGGTTGGGGTGCGACGAGTCATATTGGAAGAGACTTGAGCTCCGTTGGATGCACAACAAAAACCAGGCAACGAATGGAGAGTGAACTGATTTGATAATGCACGGGCCATTTTGTTCTGTCAAGAAAGTAGCACTCGAGAAAGTTCATATTCCGATAAAATTTCATTGGAGACTTGACTTTCCCTCCGCATTCATGGCTGAATGAATTGAGAGATGCGATTCATCCTTTCCAATCCGGTGATTGTCGAGCTTGCTCCGAGCGCGCTGCCAAGCGGCTCGTGTTGTTGTTGTTGATCCCGGTACACACCCTCCCTTTCCAGAGAATTTGATTTGATTCGTTCTGCGAGTACCCGGTCGTGTGCCTGCACATGCCCATGTTGATTGCTCGCAGACACGCCCACGCACTTGTGTGTGGGCGTTTGTCGGGCGACTCGATGTTCCTGGCTCGGGCAGACGTCAAGAAGTGCTCCTCCCCAGGAGCAACCGACGAGCAAGGCCACGTTGCGGTCGACGGCAGGATGCACATCGACAGCCTGCACACAACGCTTCTCGCGCGAACGGTGCTGGATCATGTGAGGCTGACCTACCGGTACGCAGTGCGCGCTTCCGGCTCTCACACGCGGCCGCAAACAAGATTGTTCCAATTGAGTGGTGGCGGAACTGAACTACGCATTGGACCCAGAGAAAGGAAATGCTTCCATGAAGGATTTGATTGCCATAACGCACCTTGCAAGCTGTTGTTGTCAGGCCAACCGCCACATTGAAGAGGATGCAGCTTGCATCGTGGGCAAGCGCGTCGCACCGATTTAGCAGCAATGTGCATTCTGCGCATTGCATTGGCCCACGACAATTTGTCGCGGGCTATTTTCTTGTGCGATCCACAGCGTTCGCACCTTAGGAGGCAATTATGTCTGTTCTGCATGAGTCATTCCGAAAGTTTGCAAGACGAAATCTTTCGCGCTTGTTGGCAGCCCTCTTCGTCATACTGACAAGCTCGGCTCTGCTCGCACAGATTGTCGAGACGGGCACGATTACGGGTGTCGTGAGAGACAACTCGGGCGCGGTAATTCCAAATGCCCCGGTGACCGTCAGAAACGCCGAAACCGGATTGGCGAGCAACATTGTGACCGGCGCACAAGGACTTTATGTATCGCCGCCGCTGAAGCCAGGCAACTACACGGTCGCGATCGATGTGCCAGGGTTTCGCAAGGTAGTGGAAATGGTGAGGCTGGAAGTTGGCCAGCGGGTGGCGGCAGATGCCACGCTTGCAGTGGGCACAAATGCCGAGATGATCGAAGTCCAAGCGTCAGGTGAATTGTTGGAGACGGAAAGCTCATCGGTTTCCAATCTTCGCACCGAAGACGCCGTGAAGGACCTGCCCTTGAACGGCCGCAATTTCGCGGAGCTGATTGGACTGGGAGCAGGCGCGATTCCCGCGCAAACTCAATTGGTAAGCGTTCCCTACATTCAGCAGCGCGGACCGTCGTCGTATGCTTTCGCCGGCCTGCGCTATCAGGAGAACCGGCTCCTTCTGGATGGTATTGGAGATAACGATAACCACAATGGCCTGGGCGTTGTGATCTTCCCGCCAATCGATGCAATTCAGGAGTTCTCCGAAGAGACCACGGATGCCGATGCCCGCTATGGGCGCGGAAACGGCGGCACCATCAATCTGGCTTACAAGTCTGGCTCCAATCACTATCACGGGGAAGTGTTCGAATTCCTCCGCAACTCCGCGCTGAACGCGAGGAATCATTTTGCCACCACCATCAAGCCGGCTCTCCGGCAGAACGAGTTCGGCGGCACCTTCGGCGGCCCGGTCTTTTACAAGCAGGCAAATCCGAAGACCTTCTTCTTTGCGGACTACTCGGGGACGCGTCTTGCTCAGCAATTCACCTACGTGGATACGGTGCCGGATTACACGCTGACCAGCACGGGATACGATTTCTCCGCCTATACGCAAACCGTCACGAACCCGACGACCAAGGCTGCGTACGCCAACAACTTCATACCCCTCGGCGATGTAAACCAAACAGGCGCGAACATCCTGAACTTTTACCACAAGTATGCATCGCCGAACAGACCGGGGTATACGACCGCCAACAACTTTCTTTACCTTCCCACCAAGACGCTCAACGAAGATGCGTTCGATTTCAAGATCGACCGCAAGTTCACTGAGGCAGATAGCGCCTTCTTGCGCTATAGCCAGGCCAGCGATAGTGTCAGTCAGCCCGGCATTCTCCCGAATCCTTTGGTGGGAGCTGTCGTTTGCGGTCCTGCGCAAGATCCGTCTCACCAGGCCGTGCTCGGTGAAACGCACATCCTATCGCCGACCATCGTCAATACGGCCCGGTTTGGCTGGTCCAGATTGTTTGTCAACGCACAGAACTGGGACGCCGGTCTGAACCTTCCCACGCAACTCGGCATTCCCGGAGTTGAGATTGCCGGCCAACCCAAATCGGACGGCTTGCCCGTCCTGTCCTTCTCTGGCGGTACTGCGATCGGCGATGCTGGCAACAGCCCAACGCAGATTGGAACCAACAACTATCAGACCGACGACAATGTCAACATCGTTCGCGGCAAGCATTCGCTGGATATTGGCTTGGAGTTCGTTCGCCTTCAGTACGACATGTTCCAGACCGGGGCGGAACACGGTTCCGAGTCGTATGGTCCGGCATATACCGGCCTGGCCTGGACCGATCTACTGTTCGGTGCGCCCAAGACTGGAACCTACGCCTTCCAAAACGGCACGACCGGCCTGCGGCAGAGCGACCTTTCCTTTTACGTGCAGGATAACTACAAGGTCAGCAGCCGTCTGACGGTCAATGCGGGCGTTCGCTACGAGAACTTCCTGGGCTGGCCGTGGACCGAAGTCAACAACAAGGAATACAACTTCCTTCCTTACATTTCGACCACCGCACTGGAACAGGTCGGAACACATGGTGTTCCCAGCAGCGGCACCAACGATAACAAGCTGAACTTTGCACCGCGTCTTGGATTTGCCTACAAGGTTACCGGCAAGACAGTCTTCCATGCCGGGTTTGGGATTTACTACTCCGCACCCAACGTCGGCAACTCCGCTGGCCTTTCGGCAAACGTTCCAACCAACAACTACTGGGCGTTCAACAATTCCAAGACGTATGGGGCTGCCACCAACGGCGCACCTTTCAACTACACCTCCAATGGATTTGTTCACACGCGTGTGACGTCGGCAAGCAATCTGCCGGCCAACCTTCCGGCTTACGCTCAGGATCCAAATGCCAAGACGCCCTACAGCGAGCAATGGCATGCGACCATCGAGCAGCAGATACCCTTCTCGACCGTTCTCAAGATCGGTTACGTTGGAACCAGGGGAGTCCACCTGGACGATTCGCGCGACATCAATGCCGGATCGCCGGGCACTACGAACGTTACCGCCAACCGGCCCTATCCGTTCTTTGCTCAGATCAATTTGCTCGAGACCGAACAGATATCCAACTACCACGCGCTGCAGATTACCGCCGAGCGCCGAGCGCATGGCCTGAACTTCCTGGTGTCGTACAGCTACAGTCACGCGCTTGACGAGGGCACGAGCAGCGCAGGCAGTGTTTTGAACCCCTACAATCTCCGCGCCGACTACGGCAATTCTGACCTGAACATTCCCAATCGCCTCGTCGCCAGCGGAAGTTATGAACTTCCTTTCAAGGCCAGGGGAATTGTGGGCGGATTTGTGCAGGGATGGCAGATCAACACCATTCTGAACTATTCGGACGGCTTGCCGTTTTCCGTCTCCTCCTCAGGCGGAGTCGGCGACGGTCTGACCCCGCGAGCACAACTCCTACCTGGGAATGGCAACAGCTCTTTGCCCAGCGGACAACGCAAGCTCACCGGATGGTTCAACACAGCGGCCTTCGCAAATCCAGCAGCGGGCACATGGGGGAACTCAGGCCGGAATATTCTTGAGGGGCCAGGCACGAAGACAGTTGATTTCTCGGTCTTCAAGAATACTCACTTGACCGAAGGAAAGGTTCTGCAATTGCGCGCAGAGTTCTTCAACCTCTTCAATACTCCACAGTTCAATAATCCCGCTGCGACAGTTGGTTCAGCCTCCTTCGGAACCATCGCTTCCGCGGGTTCCGATACCAGCTTCCAACGGACTGCGCGACAGATTCAGCTCGCTGCAAAAATCAACTTCTAACCATCCTGGCGGCGTTCAAGACATCGAACGCCGCCACTCGATAAAGTGACCGCGCACCCCAGTGCAAATTCCTTTCCTTCCCATCCCCACCGGAGGTCCCGACTTATGGAAATCACCACGCGTAGTCTCTGGACTCTTGTCCATGGCATGGGCTTTGGAGCGCTCTATCTGCTTGCTTGCTCTGGAGCAATTGTCCTGCTGTATCTGCGTTCTGCAACGAATGCGCCGGCGCATTCCACACCTGGAAGCGATCGCATTCTCGGCATCTATCTCACCGTCATGGCCGCCTTGGCGTGGCTCACTGTTCTCACAGGAACCTATATCGTCTATCCCTGGTATCGGGCCGCGCCACCGGCCAGCGCCGCCAATCTTGCGGCCTTTCCGCGCTCTCTTTTGTTGTCGAATCCCGCGACAAAGCAGTGGCACTTGATCGGCATGGAGTGGAAAGAGCACGTTGCCTGGCTGGTACCGATCGCGATCACGATGGCTGCCTTCGTGGCCATCAAATATGCCCGCGATCTCAAGCATTCTGGGGCGTTGCGGTCCGCGCTCTATGGATTCGTCGGCACCTCGCTCTTTGCCGCCGGTGTTGCCGGCTTCTTAGAAGCCATGCTCGACAAGAACGCGCCCGTAGACGGCGGCCAAACCATCCATCTGGTTCAAGGAGAATGACCGTGAGCACACAGACTGCGATTCCCCAGGACCACGTCCCTGCCATTCCCAATGGTTCCGCCGCAGCCGCCATTCTTTCCGCCGGCATCGGTTCATTTGCCTTGGCAATCTTTTCCGTTGCGACGGACAAATCCACATCCCTGAAGAGCCTTGCAGCCTTTTACAGACCACTGGCGCCCTCTCCGGCGTGACCACAGCTGCCATCCTAGTCTGGCTCGCTGCGTGGGCGATTCTCAATTGGCGCTGGCAACGGAAAACGGCCTCTGTCTCACGCATCAGACTCATTGCGTTTGTACTGCTTGGTCTGAGCCTCCTGCTGACCTTTCCGCCCGTGGGCGACTTGTTCTGATCGGCAAGCGAGGAGCAACCGGACGAAATCAATCTGCAGACGCAAAGCCGTGACCGCTGCGGACGGATTCAAAATGGGAAGCTAGCGTATTGGATCCGTTTTTGCGCCTTGGATCCGCGCCCGAGAGATAAAACATGGCTTGGAGCTTGGCTAGCGATTGCGGTAAGTCATCTTCAGATGAGCTATTTAACACTCTTCACAATTGGTGCCGGGAGGGGGGGAACCCCCATGGAGTTGCCTCCGACGGATTTTGAGAACGCCATGCCACTGGGCCTCTCATATCGGCACAAACTCCAGGTTTGACCCTGATGCGCGCTGATGCCGTTTCAACTTGCATGGTCGCCGCAGTCTACCCGCCCATGGTCTGCATCATTGCGCAGGGCAACAAGCAGGTGACCGTAGGGAATGCCACGCTCCACTATGACGCCGGGAATTATATGGTCACTTCAGTCGATCTGCCGGTTTCCGGTTGGGTCAAGAGTGCCACACCGAAGCGTCCCTATCTGGCCTTGGGCCTTGAACTCGACCCAAAGCTGCTGGCAACAATTTTGCTGGAGTTGCCGAAAAGCCGAAAGGAGACGGGCATGTGTCGCGGAATCGCCGTAAGCCCTGGTTCCCCCGAGTTGCTGGAGGCGTTTGTAAGACTAGTTCGCCTGCTCGATTCACCTGCCGATATCGTCCCCCTTGCACCTCTAGTCGTGCGTGAGATCTACTATCGTCTTCTCACTGGAGAACAGGCCACCATGCTACGCCAGATTGCATTGCAGGAGAGCCGACTCCCGCAGGTGTTACGGGTCATCGAATGGATTCGACAGAACTATGCCAAGCCGCTGCACATCGCTACTCTTGCTCGCTTGGCGAGTATGAGCCCCGCATCGCTTCACCGGCAATTCAAAGCTGTGACCGCGATGAGCCCGCTCCAATACCAAAAGCAAGTTCGCCTGCAAGAGGCGCAAAACATCATGGTTTCAAAGAGCACAGACGTGGCTTCGGCTGGTTATGAGGTGGGTTACGGTTCGCCCTCCCAGTTCAGCCGCGAGTATCACAGGATGTTTGGAACTCCGCCACGGCAGCATATGAACCAGGTAAGATCGCTGGGGCAAACTAGCCTATAGTTGCGAACTCTCCCGATCAGTAATGGAAAGTGGGCAAGTATCAACCAAAAGAACTTCGAAACTGTTTCTTCTTGGGTTTAGAGAAACAGACCAAGTCGCTTTTTGAGGTACTCAGGCCTCGCCGCGCAAACAGTCCGATGCATTTTCCACTGCATTACTCATTAGGTCATGGGCAGCATCGTGATCTTTGAGGTATGTCCAGGCTCACAAATGGCGGGTTTTCAGCAAAGCTACTAGGGAAGCTCTGAACGTCTTCAATCACGCCAACCTTGGAAATCCAAACACGACCTACACGCCAACCAGTACCACCTTTGGAACGATCAGTGGTCTACAGTCGGGGGCAACGGCCTCTCGAGTTCTGCAACTGGCCGCGCACTTTACCTTCTAACCGGCTGCTTTGATCGCCGCTCAGCCATTGGAGCGGCGACCGAAGACATACCTGGGAGAGATTTCACCAATTCCAAGCGCGCCAGCGGGTCTCTCCGCAGGCGCGCTTTTTTGCGGATTCGGCATTGTCCTGAAGCCAGTTCAGATCAGGGGCATTCTTCTCAGGAAGACGCCAAGCTGGAGTCAGGTTGGATTGCGCATCGACGAAAATGGCCTGCCGCCGAAACCCGGATGATAACTCCGGTATCGGCAGCAGGCCCTTGGGAAGAAAAGTGATTGAGTTCCGGTTCTCAAAAACCGAACTTCGCGAACCGGCCTAAGCGAATACATCCTTCTGAATCGCCCCGGCCACGTTGGTCAAACGGAAATTGCGGCCCTCGTAGCGGTACGTCAGTTGTTCATGGTCAATGCCCATCAGGGCCAGCAGTGTTGCGTGCAGGTCGTTGATGTGCATCCGATTCTCAACTGCCGCCATGCCCAGTTCGTCCGTTGCTCCGTAGCTGAAACCTTTCTTGACGCCCGCGCCGGTCATGAACATGGAGTAGCCAGTGATGTTGTGGTCGCGTCCGTCGGCACCCTGCGATGTGGGGAGCCGGCCAAACTCGGAGCCGAAGAGCACCAGCGTGTCTTCGAGGAGCCCGCGCTGCTTCAGGTCGGCGAGCAGGGCCGCCGTGGGCTGGTCGATCATGCGGGTCTGGTCGATCAAGCCCTGGTGCAGGTTGGTGTGGTGGTCCCAGCCAGCTTGACGAATCTCGACGAAGCGGACGCCAGCCTCGCTGAGCCGCCGAGCCATCAGGCATTGTCGGGCGAAGGAGCCATCCGGGCCGGGCTTCACCCCGTAAGCGTCCAGCACATGCTGCGGCTCGCCCGAGATGTCGAGCAGTTGCGGAACAGTGTCCTGCATGCGAAAGCCGAGTTCATAGGACTTGATAACGCCGTCGACAGCCTCGGGTGCGCCGGGTCGGGCGGCTGTTTCGCGGTTGAAGTCCTGAATCAGGTCGATCTGTTCGCGCTCCAGATCCTTGTCCGTGGCTGCTTTGATATTGGGCATAAAGCCCTGATCGGTGATGGCCGTTCCCTGGTAGTATGCGGGCAAAAAGGCGCTGCCGTAGTTGGCCGCGCCGCCAAAGGCAATGGGCGGGTTGATGGTTATATAGCCGGGCAGATTCTGATTTTCCGTGCCCAGGCCGTAAAGCAGCCACGAACCCCAGCTTGGCCGGGTGAGCGCGGCGTTGGCACTGCCGGTATGCAACTGCACCACCGCTTGCGGATGGGCTGGAGTGTCGGTGTAAAGGCCTTTCAGAAAGCAGAATTCGTCGGCGTGCTGGGCGATATTCGGCAAAAGCTCCGAGAAATGCGCTCCCGAATTTCCATATTGTTTGAACTTGAAACGAGAGGCGGTGACGGTGCCGCCTCCGGGGCCGCCTTTGCCGTTACGCTTCTCCAACTCCGGCTTGTACTCGAAGGTGTCTACGCTGGACATTGCTCCCTCCATGAAGAGGAAGATGATGCGTTTGGCCTTGACCGGAAGCGGCGGGCGTTTGGGGGCGAGCGGATTGTTTGCGTTCAGTTCCTGGGCGGCGGCCTTGTTGGCCACCGAACCCAGGAGGCCGGCGAGAGCGAGATGGCCGAAGCCAGCCCCGGCAGCGCGAAGAACGTTGCGGCGAGAAACGAGGAAGGGATTATGCGCCATTACTTTGATCTCCAAATCAACAGGGTTAGCGGACGAACTGGAACTCTGCCGAGCCATACAGCGATTGCACAAAGGCGCCCCAGGCGGCCTTTTGCGCGTTTTCGGGGACGACAAGTGCAGGTGTCTCATCGGCAAATTGCTTGCTGGTGTCGTCGGGATCGTCCTGCCCAAGGCTGTCGGATCGGATGATGCCGGCAGTTACGTCGGGAGTTTTGGATTTGCTGGTGTCGAGGCTCACCTGAGCCACGTGAGGCCCAGGTGCACCGCTCGGATGCGCCTTGGACCACGTCGCCGTGTACTTTGCCAGGAAGCCTTTCACCCGCTCGACCTCAGCCTTCGAAGGGTCTCGTCCAAGAACCCGCTCGAATGCTTCGCGAATCCGCTTGCCGTCGTCGCCTTTCCCTTCCGCGAGCAAAGAATTCGCCAGAAGGAGCGATTGTTCGCGGACAAAAGGCGAGTTCAGAAGGAAGAGCGCCTGTGTGGGGACGGTGGTCTCCTCGCGCTGGCCGGTGACGAGCGTTTGGCTGACGGGATCGAAGGCCGCGAGTGGGCGCGGCACTTCTCCTCGTAATTGCGGCAGGTAGATGCTGCGATAGGGGCTCCGGTCGGCGGCTTTCAGGATGGAATGCACCACCGGGCCGTCGTCGCGAATCTCGATCATCCGCAGAGCCATTGAGGGTGAGCCGTGGGGAGCGTTCAGGTCGAGTGTTCCCGCCGATTGCAGAATGCTGTCCCGCACCTCTTCGGCCTCGAGTCTTCGCGGAGCGTGACGCCAAATCAGACGGTCCGCCGGATCGACATCCTTGTAGCCGGCCGGAACCTCGGTTCCAAGCTGGTAGGCGCGAGTGAGCACGATCTCTCGCACCAGTTGTTTGGTGGACCAGCCCTTCTCGATCAGGTCGTTGGCAAGGTAATCCAGCAGTTGTGGATTGGCTGGCAGATCGCCCGTCGATCCGAAGTTATCCACCGAGCTGACCAGCCCCACGCCAAAGAGATGCTGCCAGACGCGGTTGGCGTAAACGCGCGCGGTGAGGGGGTTTCCGGGGTCCGTAATCCACTGCGCCAATTCCAGACGGCCACTGTGGTTGGCGGGAATCGTGGGCGCGTTCGAAAGGCTTATCAGCGAGGGGAAACCGCGCGGAACCACAGGACCGTGCCGCTCCTCAACGCCGCGAATGCGCACTGAGGTGTCGATAATCTCGCCATCCCGCGCGCTGTGAATCCCGTAGCCGAGCTCGCCCAGGTCGTTCGTCAGCTTCAGCTCTTCGGCCAAGTGGGTGTAGTTCTTCTGCAGCTCGTTTTGGACCTTCTTGTAATCAGCGCTCGGAGCAGGGCGATTGGGATTTGCCTTGTAGTCGGCCGCCGCCTTTTCGTTGAAAGCGTCGAGCACAAACTTGGCTGCTTCCACCTGGGCCTTCAGCTTTTGCACATCGGCATCTGAGACCTTGGGCGCTTTCTCGGATGCGCTCAGGTAATTGAGCAGCTTGGGTTCGTAGTATTGCAGGCTCGCGCCGCCCATCCTGCTGCCCAGGCCGGCCGCATCCACCGTGCTGGTAAAGATGCTGGCCAGCGCATAATAGTCGGTCGTTGGAATGGGATCGAATTTGTGATCGTGGCAGCGTGCGCAAGTGACCGTCAGTGCCAGAGTGGAGCGCGTGACCGTGTCGATCTGGTCGTCAACGGCGTCCATCTTGAAGCGCGCCTTGAAGCGCTGGTTTACGTCCTTTGGCCCCAGTGCGAGGAAGCCGGTGGCGATGAGCAGCCGGTCCCGCTCGGCGGGCGTCGCGGCAGGCAGCAGGTCGCCGGCGATCTGCTCCTGAAGGAAGCGGTTGTAGGGTACGTCGCGGTTGAAGGCGTCAATGACGTAGTCCCGATAGCGCCATGCGTTGGGATAAGGCACATTGCGCGAGGGGCCTGAAGACTCGGCGTAGCGGGCCACATCCAGCCAATGCCGTCCCCAGCGCTCGCCGAAGCGAGGCGAGGCCAGAAGCGTATCCACCAGACGAGCGTAAGCGGCAGGTGAGTGATCCTTCACGAAAGAGCGAACCTGGTCCGGCGTGGGCGGTAGCCCGGTAAGGTCGTAGCTCAGGCGGCGGATGAGGGTGAGCGGATCGGCGTCCTTGACTGGGGCGAGCTTCTTCTCTTCGAGCTTGGCCAGCGCAAAGAGATCAATCGGCTGGCTGGACCACTGGCTGGACCCTGCCGCGTTCGCAGGCGCTGGGACCGGCGGAACGGTGAGCGGCTGCCAGGACCACCAGCTCTTTTTGAGCTTCACGTAATTTGCGGCGATACGCGCCGGGGTTGCGGGCAGCTTCTCCGTCTCGTCGGGCCAGGCCGCTCCGTCCTTGATCCAGCGCTCCAGAATAGCGATGTCGGCGTCGGGAAGGGCCTCATTTCGCTCTTGGGGCATACGCTTCTTTGTGTCGGCAGCCTTTACACGCTCAATCAGGGGGCTCTTTTCCGGATGACCGGGAATGATTGCCGGGCCGGAGTTGCCGCCGTTGAAGATCGCGATTCCTACATCCACACGCAAGCCGCCTGCTTCCTTGAAAGCGTCAGAGTGGCAGTTGTAGCAGTTGTTCACCAGGATTGGGCGGACGTTCTTCTCGAAATAAACCAGCTGCTCGGCTGTCGCGGGGCGCGGATAGGCCACCTTCACCAGCTTTGCCGGAGATTTACCTCCATTTGCGACGGCCCGCGCCTGGCTCTCAGTTGCAGCTGATCCAGCTGCCCCGGACGGCCACACGGCGCCGCTGGCGATCCACGCCTTCAGGTCAGCGACGTTTTCCGCGGGTAGCGGATCGTCTTCGCCCTTAGGCATTCGATTCTTGGTGTCAGACGAGGTGATGCGCTGCAGAATGTGGCTCTCTTCCGGCTTATCCAGATCGATGGCTGAACCCGACTTGCCGCCTGCGAGTATCGCGTCCCGGTCGTCGAGGCGAAGGCCACCCGCCGATCGCGTTTCGGCAGAGTGGCAGTCGTAGCAATGCTCGCTGAAGATGGGCCGTATCTTTTTCTGAAAGAACTCGGCCTGTTCCGGCGTAAGCTTCGCCGGGTTGGCGTTTACGGGCATCTGATTCTGCGCCGCCTCTACCGGCTCAATGTTGCCGGGGAGTAACTGCCCAGCCAAGAAGGCCAGACCTGCGGCGAGCCCAAGCGAATAGGGTATGGCTCTCCTGAGATGAATCGGCATAAAAGGTTCCCTTAAATGAGCAATGAAACGCCTTTCGGCGGTAAGTATTGTCGGCGAACTCTCCGGCGTGGCTTACACGTTCGGAACCAACCCATGCCTGTTCACGCAAGGATTGCCCTGATATGCCGGAGAGGGATTGTGTCTGGGAAGAAGACTAGGGGCGACAACAACGGGAAGCCCGCGCCTGGAGTGGGGAACTCGGGCGGGAGAGCAGAACGTCCGCTGCGCCACGTGCTGGCGCGGTCAGTTGCGGGTTCCGAATTGGGGAAGTAGTTGACATGAAACTGGTTACTCCTGCGTGCTTGTCATCGGAGCCGAAATGGCTTTTGCTCTACTTCAAAAGATCCTGAATTCTGGCAATGCCGGCGTTGGCGCAGGCTTCGTCTTTGTCGCCGCCCGGAGCGCCGCTTACGCCGATCGCTCCAATCACGTCGTCGCCCGCCTTGATGGGTACACCGCCTGCCGCTGCCACAGTGCCCTCAATCACCGGAGGAGGCGTCTGCGCGGCGGCCCAGGCCTTTGCCGTCTCTGCGGAGGTCCGTTTGAAGGTGAGCGCGGTGTAAGCCTTGCGGCGACCGTGTTCCAGCGTGTGCGGCCCGGTTCCGTCGCCGCGCACCTGCACCTTGATCAGACCGCTCGCATCCAGCACGATCACGCTGATATGGAAGCCATCGGCGTGGCACTTTTCCAGCGCGCCCTCGGCCACGGCCAGTGCCGCCTGCTCTGAGAGCGCCTTTTGAGTGAGCAGTTTTACGGCGGGCGTTTGAGTGTGCGCGAGGATGCTCGCTCCAACCAGAATCAGCGCCGCGCCAACACCCAGACGGACAATTCTGGAGAACTTCAGCTTTGTGAACTTCAACGTATTCTCCATTGAGCTAGTTTCCTTTCTCGACAGATGCGGTTGCAGTGGGCTTTACCGGGGCGAGCTTGAGCAGCGTGCCGCCCTCGGCCTCATACAACTGCGCGCCTACCGCCCCGGCGACCTTGAATCCATTCGCCGCGAGCAAGTCAGCCGCCACTCCGGCGCGTGCCGCGTGGTTGGAGACGGTGATGATCGTGCGATCTGTGGGAATCGCATTGAGATGATCTTTCAAATCTTTGACTTGAATGCTCAGGTAGACGGGAAAGCCACCAATCGAGGTGATCTCGTCAGGTCTGCGAACATCGATGAGCAGAATCTGATCGGGATGGGCAAGATAAGCGTCGAGTTCGGCGCGGTTAAGCTTCTTCGCCTTGAATGCGGGTTCCTGTGCTGCTGCCGTGTGCGTATCGGCACTGGGTGGCGAAATGCCCGGCTGCTGGGCGAGCGCCATGGCCGATAGCAGGAGAATCGCTGCGTATTTGAACATGGAGATTTTCCTCATTCGTTCGGTAAGTGGCCGCTTGGGGAAGACGGAACTGCCGCTGTCAGTCGAACGGGGATCAACTCGCAAATTGCTCGTTGCGCCCGCCGCGCCAGAATGAAAGGGTGCGGGCAAAAACAACAATGCCCGATGCCGGCTGGGGCAATCGGGCTAGTCTGACTCTCGCTGAAGTCTGCTCAGAATTTCAGGCAGATTCAGAAACCAAGACGCGCGCCGGGTCCCCATGCGGAAAGCACGAGGCAACAACACGAAATGCGCGCGGAGACAATCACCCTCCTTTTGTAACCGGAATACAGCATGAAGTCAAGCTCCTTGTATGGATGCAATGCATGCTGTGATTCTGCTGAGATTCAGGGAAACATTTCCCGGCAGAGCCGTAGCCTGGTTCCGCACCGGCCTGCATAACTCTCGGTTCCTGATCGAATGCGATTCGCTCCCCGAGATTCAGATTGAGACCTGGCGGGAGACGAAGAAAGGAGAAATCTGTGGATTGCCCTCTGCCGGATTTAATGCTAATCTAATTCCGTGATTCGATTTGCCATGACCGCTGGGGTTTGTTGTTGCGCGATGTGTTGTGCGCACACATCTTCTGGCGTGAGGAATTGGCAGGGGTAGAACCGACTACAACCCGCATTCTCATTTAGGACCCACCGCCAGGAGTACGAATGGCAGGTGGGTTTTGTGTTTTCCGGGCAAAATGAGGCGGGTGGGTTAAAAGAGCATTCGCCGGGCAGCAAGATGGAGTCAATCATGGGCGTTCCTGAGATCCGGGCCGAAGAATTGAAGAAGAGGCTGGATGCCGGCGAGAATCTTTTCCTGTTGGATGTGCGGGAAGAATTCGAGTTTGAGACGTCGAATATCGGCGGTCACTTGATTCCGCTGGCTGATTTGCAGCGGCGGATGCATGAGTTGGATGTGACCCAGAAAATAGTGGCGGTGTGCAAGATGGGTCCGCGCGGGGCGAAGGCCGTGCAGGTGCTGAACAAGGCTGGGTTCAACCAGGTGTGGAACCTGACCGGCGGTATTCATGCCTGGTCGGACCGGGTTGACCGTGGCGTGCGCAAGTACTGATGCATCGGTAGCAGGATCCGATTTGGGGTCCAGCATCTCAGCTTTCCAATTGATTTTGGACTTGTGCTCTCTTTTCCTATGCTGGGAAGAAGGGCTACAATCGGTTTGTCTTAAAACGAGTAAGGAGACCACCAGTGGCAGAAGAACAGATCCAGCAGTCGTTGCATGAAGATGCAGCATTTCAATTAGCGAATGTGACCAAGACTGCCCCGCAGTTTGGCGCGATTACGCCCCGGTGGCTGGTGAGGTTGCTGGACTGGAAGCCGCTTGAGGCGGGTACCTTCCGCGTGAACAAGGTGGACGAGTCGAAGCCGATCGAGTCGTTGTGCGCGCATGACGATGAGTCGGAGATTGTCTCGACCTATGTGGAGTACGAGAAGGCTCCACGCGAGTACCGGCTGAGCAGCATCAACGCGGTGCTGAATGTGCAAACGCGGGTATCGGATTTGCTGAGCAATCCGTACGACCAGGTGCGCGAGCAACTGCGGCTGCTGATTGAGAGTGTGAAGGAAAAGCAGGAGAGCGAGCTGCTGAACAATGCGGACTACGGCCTGCTGCACAACGTTGCGGACAGCCAGAAGCTGAAGACGCGGAAGGGTGCTCCGACGCCCGACGACCTAGACGAGCTGCTGACGAAAGTGTGGAAGGAGCCGTCGTTCTTCCTGGCGCATCCGCGGGCGATTGCGGCGTTTGGACGGGAGTGCACGCGGCGCGGGGTTCCTCCGCCGACGGTGACGCTGTTTGGGTCGCCGTTCCTGACATGGCGCGGGGTTCCGCTGATTCCTTCGGACAAGATTGCTGTTCGCGGCAAGGACCATACCTCGAAGATTCTGCTGGTTCGCGTGGGTGAGAAAAAGCAGGGCGTGGTGGGGTTGTTCCAGCCGGGATTGCCGGGCGAGCAGAGCCCTGGACTTTCGGTACGCTACATGGGCATTGACCAGCGGGCGCTGGCCTCGTACCTGGTGTCACTGTATTGTTCGGCGGCGGTACTGACCGACGACGCGATTGCGGTGCTGGAAGACGTAGATACAGGCCAATACCATGAGTACAAGTGAGCCAATCCGCGCGGCGGTGGCTCCGGGCAGCGTGTATCAGGGGGCCAGCGAGTTTGGCATCCTGAGTCCGGCTGAGCTCAGCCGCCTGGCCAACGAGATGTTCCAAGCGCTGCCTGAGGAGCTGCAGCAGCCGGGGACGGTTGCTGCGCGGACGGTGCTGCCCGCGAACTCCGCGTTCACGGGAAATCCCTATGCGGCAGTGCCGGGCCCGACGGCTCCGGCGGTGCCGGGTTTGGGGGCCGGGGTGGCGGATGCGCAGGCGGGGCAATTTGTGCCGCATCCCCAACGAGCAATTGCGCCGGAGGTGCGGCAGTCAGTGCCGGGTGCTCCGACGCCGACGGGACCCTCTTTCGGGGGAGCGCCGTGGGGTCCGGGAGCGCCGGTTGTGCCGGAGATTGGGTCTGTTCCGGGAGCGCCTGGGGTTGGGACGATTCCGGTTGCGCCGACGGGGTTTGGGTTTTTGGACGAGGCTCGGCCGATATTTGCCGGGACTGAGGGTGTTCCTGCTGGGCCGGGTGGGCCTGTGCAGGGGTTTTCAGGGCCGGGGGAGGGTGGGTACGGAGCGATTCCGAGCTCGCTGGTGACGGATGTGGGGCCCTCGCAGGTGGGCCAGCCGCCGGTGCCGCCATCGCCTTCGATTCCGGGGGCGCTGGGCAATGTTCCGACGCCGGTTCCTGCGTTCTCGTTCATGGAGGATGCGAGGCCGCTGTTTACACAGCCCGCGATGGTGCCGGGGCCTGTTCCGGCAGGGACGCCGAAGGTTGGCGAGCGGCCGTTTGCCGCCCCGCTGGAGGCTGCTGCGCCGCAGGTGCCGGGCGCGGTGGCACATGCGCCGGCGAGCGGTACGGATCATCCCAACTTCCCGGCTGAGCCAGGGAGCGAGCCGAGGCAGTTGGGCGACGTGAATGTGGTGCCGCAACTGGAGCCGATCGGCAGTGGCGCGGACGACCTGGGTGATCTGGGCCTCTCGTCGTACTCGTTTGATGTGGAGGCGATTCGGCGGGATTTTCCGATATTGAAGGAGCGGGTAAACGGACGCCCGCTGATCTGGCTGGACAACGGAGCGACGACGCAGAAGCCGCAGTCGGTGATTGACCGGATCAGCTATTTTTACGAGCACGAAAATTCGAACGTGCATCGGGCGGCACATGAGCTGGCGGCAAGGGCGACGGACGCGTACGAGTCGGCGCGGGAGAAGACGCGGCGGTTTTTGAATGCCAGTTCGACGCGCGAGATTATTTTTGTGCGCGGTGCGACCGAGGCCATCAACCTTGTGGCGCAGGCGTGGGGGCGGCGGAATATTCAGAAGGACGATGAGATTGTCATCTCCTGGCTGGAGCATCACGCTAACATTGTGCCGTGGCAGATGCTGTGCGCGGAAAAGGGCGCGCGGCTGCGGGTTGCGCCAGTGGATGATTCCGGGCAGGTGCTGCTGGACGAATACGAAAAGCTGCTGGGGCCGAAGACGAAGCTGGTTTCGATCACGCATGTATCGAATGCGCTGGGGACAGTTGTGCCGGTAAAGGCGATGGTGGAGGCTGCACACCGCCATGGTGCGCGTGTGCTGGTGGACGGCGCGCAGGCGGTGTCGCACATGCGCGTGGATGTGCAGAGTATTGGCTGCGACTTCTACGTGTTCTCAGGGCATAAGGTGTTTGCGCCGACGGGCATTGGCGTGGTGTTTGGCAAGCAGGAAGTGCTGGAGCATATGCCGCCATGGCAGGGCGGCGGCAACATGATCCAGGATGTGACGTTTGAGAAGACGATCTATCAGGGGCCTCCGCAACGCTTTGAGGCGGGTACGGGAAACATTGCCGATGCAGTGGGATTGGGCGCGGCAATCGACTATCTGGATCTTGCGGGCATACATAACGTGGCGCGGCATGAGCATGTGCTGCTGGAGTACGCAACGGAGGGACTGTTGCGGATTCCCGGGCTGCGCCTGATCGGGACGGCCAAGGAAAAGGCAGGCGTGTTGTCGTTCGTGCTGGATGGCTTTCGTACCGAAGAGATAGGGGACTATCTCAACCGCAGGGGCATCGCTGTGCGAGGCGGGCACCACTGCGCGCAACCGATTCTGCGGCGGTTTGGGCAGGAGACAACGCTGCGCGCGACGCTTGCACTGTACAACACATGCGAAGAAATTGATGCACTGATTGCCGCGCTGTGGGATCTGCGTCAGGGGCGCAGCACCGGGTTGGCCTAAGGACCCTCTGCACAAATCCGCGGGCCGCAGCCAGTTTGTTTAAACTTGAAGTATGAAGCGGAAGGCGCATTTTCAGCAGACGTTGGCGGCTCAGGCGAGTTTTGAGAAGTATGGTCGCAAGAGCAAGCGGGAGCAGTTTCTCGACGAGATGAACGAGGTAGTTCCATGGGTTCGTCTGCTGGCGCTTGTTGAGCCGTATTACCCGAAGCCGGGCAACGGTCGCCGTCCGGTTGGGCTGGAAGTTATGCTGCGGGCTTACTTCGTGCAGCAGTGGTTCAACCTGTCCGATCCTGGCGTGGAAGACGCGCTCTACGAGTCGCCCGCATTGCGCCGCTTCGTCGGTGTTGATTTGGGCTTGGCTGCGGCTCCGGACGAGACCACGGTTCTGCGCTTCCGACACTTACTCGAACAGCACGATCTTGGTGGCGCGATGCTGGATGAAGTCAACGGCCATCTTGCGGACAAGGGCATCCGCATTACAACGGGAACCATTGTGGATGCGACGATTGTCCACGCGCCCAGTTCGACCAAGAACTCGACTGGTGAGCGCGACCCGGAGATGCATCAGACCAAGAAGGGGAACCAGTGGTACTTCGGTCTGAAGGCGCACATCGGCGTGGATAGCAAAGAGGGCGTGGTGCACTCGGTGTGTACATCGGCGGCCAACGTGGCCGACGTGCATATGCTGCCTGACTTACTCCACGGCGAGGAGCGGAAAGTAAGGGGCGATGCCGGGTATCAAGGGCAGGGAGATAGCATCCGCGAGGCAGCGCCGCACGCGCAGGATATGACCTGCCGCCGCACCAGGTTCAAGAACTATGTGGATGAACAAGCCAGGCGCAAGAACACGACCAAGTCCAGAGTGAGAGCGAAGGTGGAGCATCCGTTCCGGATACTGAAGCGTATCTTCGGCTTCGACA
>Ga0302149_1000032_pt1 | contig 47174 bp, 37 predicted proteins | sample I_Bog_N1_1_FD_192435 | JGI IMG/M metagenome (GOLD analysis project Ga0302149, IMG submission 192435) | Peat permafrost microbial communities from Stordalen Mire near Abisko, Sweden - I_Bog_N1_1 | ecosystem: Environmental > Terrestrial > Soil > Wetlands > Peat | place: Sweden: Abisko, Stordalen...
AGCTTCGCACTGATGAAGCGAATGATCCTTGCGGCCGACGTCATCTCTCATGTCGCGCTGCCAGGTCTCGGCTTGGCGTTCTTGTTCCACTTCAATCCCCTGCTCGGCGGCGGGGCCACACTCTTCCTCGGCACGCTGCTCATTTGGAAGTTGCAAAGGAATGAAAGCTTTTCCACTGAGGTAGCTATTGGTGTGGTGTTTGCCGGCTCAGTCGCAATTGGAGCGGCCCTCACACCTACCGAGGACCTGGTAGATGCATTCTTTGGGAAATTTGAGCAAATTTCAGGCTTCACCTTCATCATCGGCGTCCTGGCCGTTGCCCTGATTGTCTTCTTTATCTTTAGATACAAGAGCGCTCTGATCCTGAACTTGTTCTCGCCTGAATTGGCGGCTGCTACCGGCATCAATCTCAATCGACTGAATCTCCTCTTCCTGCTTTCCTTTAGCCTCACCGTGCTTATCGGACTGCGATTCATGGGGGCGTTGCTCGCCGGAGCTTTGATTATCGTTCCAGCCGCAACCGGTCGGCGATTGTCAAACAGCATTGGGGTGTTTCTCCTTGCTTCCACGCTTGCGAGCGTGCTGGCCGTGGGTATCGGCTTCCTGATCAATACCTATGTATTCCGCAGTCTCAGCATCGCGCCCACGATTGTCATCGTTTCGGTTCTTCTTTTCTGCCTGAGTCTGTTCTGGCCGAAGACTTAGCTCGTGATGTGGCTTTGCCAATGTCTGAGGTTTGGGAACTTCCTGATAACGTATCCACCGGAGTGTCTACCCGTAAATGGAAATCAACAAGAAAATCAAATGGAGACTCTTAGTATGAGCAATTCCGAAAATCATAGAATCGTCCTGGCCTCCAGGCCAATTGGAGCGCCTACTCCCGGCAATTTCAGGTTCGAGACACAACCCATCCCTGTCCCCTTTCAAGGCCAAATGCTTCTGCGAACCATCTGCCTCTCGCTCGACCCCTACATGCGCGGCAGAATGAGCGACGCGCCCTCCTACGCACCCCCGGTGGCGATCGGCGATGTCATGGTCGGATCGACTGTCAGTCAAGTCGAGATCTCTTACCATCCCGACTTTGCAGTTGGCGAACTGGTGCTGAGCCAAAGCGGCTGGCAGGAATATGCCCTTTCCGACGGAAAAGGACTCTTCCGCCTCGGCGCGCAGGTGGAGCATCCCTCGTATGCCCTGGGTGTACTCGGGATGCCGGGATTTACCGCATACATGGGCTTACTGGAGATCGGGCAGCCAGTCGCCGGAGATACTGTCGTCGTTGCAGCCGCTACTGGCGCGGTTGGGTCGGTTGTAGGCCAGATCGCAAAGCTTAAAGGATGTCACGTTGTGGGCGTCGCTGGCGGCGAGAAGAAATGCCGATCTGCTGTTGAAGACCTTGGCTTCGATGCCTGCATCGACCATCGGGATCCCGCGCTGAAGGACCTCCTTGCGCAAGCCTGCCCCAAGGGCATCGATGTCTATTTTGAAAGCGTTGGCGGAGAAGTCTTCGAGGCCGTTCTTCCCCTCCTCAATACGCGCTCGCGCATTCCCCTCTGCGGTCTGATCGCACATTACAACGACCGCGACGTTCCTAAAGGAAGAGATCGCACCACTGAAGCGATGGGGACCTTTCTGAAGCGTCGGGTTCGTTTGCAGGGATTCATCATTTTTGATGACTTCGGTCCGCGTTTCGGCGAGTTTCAAAAACAGATGTCCGAATGGTTCACCGCCGGAAGAATTAAATATCGCGAAGACATTGTGCGGGGGCTTGAGCGTGCACCAGAAGCTTTCATTGGATTGCTTCAAGGAAAGAACTTCGGAAAACTGGTAGTGCAAGTCGCCGCAGCGATCAAGTAATTGAAGGGATGAGCCCGGGAGCAGTACCAAGGGAACGGAGTGCATTCAAAACAGGCTTCCGAAGTGAGGGGTTACGCACCGAAGCTGATTGGAACTATCTGATTAACATCGCTTCGGACCTTGCCTTGGTCATTGCGGTTCCCAATTTGAAATGCAGAAATCGCTGTATTCAATTGACCAGATGCGCGGACGACCCAGATTAGAGAATCAGATTCAGGGCTTCGGTAAGTGACACAGAACTTCAACGCGCCTCAATGGCCCAAGAGCCCCGAGAGCGTTACCTCGATTCAGAAGGCCCGGACAATCCTCCAATCCAGAGGTTTCCAGGCGCGACGCATCTGTTCACAATAGCTATCCCTCCTCAAGTACTCCCAGATCGGAAAACCACAAGGTGATTCCACATCAAACCTCCGACCCGCAATGCTATCAACTCACAGCGGCGCGAAATTCGCCAAACGACCAAAAGCCTCATCCGAGTCTGAATCTCGACACCGGAAGCTTCAATATTTGGTGGCAACGTGTCTCTACACAACATTCCGTCATGACCGCGCAAGCTTCCGCATTGATGCGGGCGCATCGGCGAGTCAGCGCATCCAGCGATTCCCGCATCAATCAAGCACGCTGATCATGCGAGCGGCGAATTCGGGCATCTAAAGGAAGTCGCGGAACAGGTCGCCAACAATGAGCTCAAGTAGCGTTGTGGCAACTACATCACGGGCTCAGCTGGTGCAGCCGGCCCAAGGTATTGCCCCGCAAGGACTGTCAAGCGAGGAGGCGCGAATCCGTCTCCAAAAGGACGGTCCCAACGCGATGCCGGATACGTCGGCACATCCACTGCGCGACGTTTTGGGCAAATTCTGGGCGCCCGTGCCATGGCTGCTCGAAGCAGCCATTCTCCTTGAGATCGTGCTTCATAAGTTTTACGAAGCTGCTGTAATTGCAGCTCTGCTCCTTTTCAACGCCGCACTCGCTTATTTTCAGGAGAGTCATGCTCAGGCGACTCTTACCGCTCTAAAGTCCCGCCTAGCGCTCAATGCCTCAGTCCAGCGAGACGGCGAATGGAAGATCATTCCCGCTGCGGAGTTGGTATGCGGAGACCTCGTCAAGCTGTCGCTCGGCGGCGTCGTGGCCGCGGATGTGCGCATAACGAGTGGCTCAGTTGAGCTCGACCAGTCGATGCTCACCGGCGAGTCGCTTCCCATCGAGGCTGGCCCTGGCACCAATACGTATGCAGGTGCTCTCGTTAGGCGCGGCGAGGCATCCGCCGTCGTAACAGCCACGGGGACCCGTACCAAATTCGGCCGCACAGCAGAACTTGTTCGAACCGCACACGTTGTGAGCACGCAGCAAAAAGCGGTACTCAAGATTGTACGCAACCTGGCGATCTTCAACAGCCTCGTCATTCTCGCTATGGGCATCTATGCATACGCCCACGCTATGAATCGGGGCGAGATCATTCCTCTCTTGCTCACTTCGGTCCTCGCCGCGATTCCAGTGGCGTTACCGGCGACATTCACCCTCGCTGCTGCTATTGGCGCTCGCGCTCTGGCAAAGCAGGGCGTGTTGCCAACTCGCCTTTCTGCCGTGGACGAGGCAGCATCAATCGATGTGTTGTGCTCAGACAAGACCGGCACGCTCACCCGCAATGAGTTAACGGTCACAAGCATTCGCCCATTGCCAGGATTCGACGAACCCCATGTTCTCGGAATGGCGGCGCTCGCGAGTTCTGTCGGGAGCGAAGACCCGGTTGATGCAGCCATTCAACTCGCTGCGTCAAAAAAGCCCGCCGTCGGTTTGCCAAAACTCACCGCTTTTATTCCGTTCGATCCGGTTAAGAAAGCCTCGGAAGCAACCGCGACGAATTCACAGGGTGGTTCAGAGCGAATTATCAAAGGCGCCTTCACTGCCGTTATCACCCTCACGGCGCCTTCTCCTGCTGCCTCTGCCATTGTCGATGATCTCGAAAGACAGGGTTTTCGAGTTTTGGCGGTTGCGGCTGGACTAGCGGCATCGAGCCGAATCATTGGCTTGATAGCGCTCAGTGATCCCCCGCGGACCGACTCGGCCTCCCTCATCTCGGAGTTGAGCGGCCTTGGTGTACGCACAGTAATGGTGACAGGCGATGCGCCTGCCACAGCCGCTATCGTAGCTCACGCGGTCGGCCTGCTGGGGCCAACCTGCCCGCCCGGCAAGCCTCCGGATAGCATTAAACCGGAAGACTTTTCCGTCTTTGCTGGTGTTCTGCCGGAAGGTAAATTTGACCTCGTTAAAGCGTTTCAGAAGAGTGGGCATACAGTTGGCATGTGCGGCGACGGCGCCAATGACGCACCTGCCCTCCGCCAGGCACAAATAGGTATTGCCGTCTCGACGGCAACCGACGTAGCAAAATCGGCCGCGGGTGTTGTTCTAACCGAGGCTGGCCTCGGCGGCATTGTCGCTGCTGTAAAAGAAGGCAGAGTCACCTTTCAGCGTATCCTCACGTACACACTCAACTCGGTCTTGAAAAAGATTGTGCAGGTTCTTCTATTGGCGGTTGGCCTGATTATGACCGGGCATGCTGTCCTGACTCCAATGCTGATGGTGATCGTAATGATCACCGGCGACTTCCTTGCCATGTCGCTGACAACTGACCAGGTAAGGCCCTCAAAGAGTCCGAACTCCTGGGAGATCGGACGAATTACCACTGCAGGAGTGATACTTGGACTCTGCTTCCTCGCATTCTCCACAGTAATACTGGCGGTCGGCAAGTATCACTTGCATCTCGGTATTCAGGCACTGCAAACCCTGAGCGTGGTCGGCCTTGTGTTTGGTTGCCAGGCCACCATCTATGGCATCCGCAGCCGCCAACATTTCTGGGGCTTGCGCCCCAGCAATTGGCTCGTACTGTCTTCTGTAGTCGATGTTCTTATCATTTCAACGCTCGCAACTTTTGGAATCGCTATGGCGCCACTGCCGATCGCGGTCATAGCCGCAGAGTTTTGCGCTGCCGTTGCCTTCGGTTTAATCCTGGACCTTGTCAAGATTCCCGTCCTTGCTCGACTCCGCATTTCCTAAAACTTCACAAGCATCAAGCACCAAACCGCATCTGAGGAAAAAAGGTCAAGGGATTGGTATGACAATCGCATTCCTGCAAACCCCGACTTTTTTACATCAGAGCTTTTGCAAGAGCCTCTCTTTCAATGTTGTCTCATTATCAAATTGGTGATTCGATCGGGGCCACCCAAGCACCTGCCTTCACATTACAGATGCTCGTCGGCTCGGGTCATGTGAGACACAAGTTGCTACCAGACCAGCTCCGACTTAAGCTTTGTCAGACTGACAACGACAGGTATAAGGAGGTCGACCTCGATGCCGCTCTCACTTTCTAACTCGCCCCATCACTTTCTCGGACTACCCTGGCAGTTTCTGGTCCTCGGACTGATCCTTTGCCTGCTCGCTTCGGCATTGGGGTTCAAACGCGTTGAGTACTTCGTCAGCCTTGGATACGCGGCATCGGTCGCCACGCAGGCCATTACTTTTCTGATCCTTTACAGGGACACAATCAGAGGCCTTGCATTGCTCCAGTGCGCTCTGATTCTTGCATACGGCTTAAGGCTGGGTATTTTTCTCTCTGTTCGGGACCGCAATCCGTCCTTCCAGAAGCAGCGAGCACAAAGCACGGCCCGCGGCATCAAAGTAAGTGCCCCAATCAAGTTTGCAATCTGGCTCGGAGTCTCGTTCTTTTACGTTCTTCTTTTCCTCCCGGCACTGCTCACCATGTCAGCGCAGGCAGGCGGAATGTCCTTGACATCGGCCCCCGTTGGGATTCTGCTGATGTCGGCTGGCCTTGGCATCGAGGCTTGCGCCGATTGGCAGAAGTCCAGGTTTAAGAAGCACAATCCATCCAGCTTCTGTAACGTCGGTCTCTACCGTTTCATTCGCTTTCCCAACTATTTTGGCGAGATGGTTTTTTGGCTTGGCCTCTGGGTTTCGGCTATGTCGACCTATCGGACCCTGCCTACTTGGTCACTCGGCAGTCTCGGATTTCTCCTGATCGCCTCCGTCATGTTCGGCGCGAGTCGCCGCCTCGAACTGAAGCAAAGCACAAACTACGCATCGAGCGCCGCCTTTCAGATCTACTCACGCAGAGTGCCGATCCTCCTTCCCTTCCTACCGATCTACTCCTTGCGCAGGCAGACAGTGGGCCAATCGTGATCCCTCGCCAAGTCTGCGTCGCTGGGGCAACTGGCTATCTGGGTAGCCGGCTCGTCGCGCAGTTGCGCGCACGATCAATGCCGGTTACCGCAATATTGAGAGATCGATCATGCGAAGCCGAACAGTACAAGTTGAACGCTTTGGGCGCCACACTCGCCTTTGTCGACGCCTCTCGCATCGAGTCCTATGTTCAGGCACTCTCACATGCTCAGATTGCGATCTCCTGCATGGCATCGAGGAATGTGCATGTCGACTCGACCGACGATTTTTGGGCTATCGATCGAGATGCAAACATTCGCTTCGGGCTTGAAGCGGTCCGCTCTGGCGCTCAACACGTCATCCTTGTGGCAACCTTCGAAGGGCGTGACTCCAGGATACTGACCGAGTTCAGCAACGCCAAAGAGAGCGCTGTAGACGCGATTGACGCTGCGTGCCGCCTGGCAGGAGTCAGGTTCACAGTCATCAGGCCTACCGCCTATTTCAGCGATCTGACAAACCGGGCTTTCGACTCTGTGCTGAAGGGAGGCCGGTACACCGTCGTTGGAGACGGATCGCACCGTATTAATCCGGTTGACGGAGACGATGTAGCGGTGTTCATTGCCAACTGCATTGGCAATCCCGAAATGGCGGGACGCGAGCATCAGATTGGGGGTCCCGACATTTTCACCTTTCGAGAGATCGGCTTGCTCGCTGCGGAGGTAATCGGCTTGCCTTATCCCTTAAAGATAAAGTCAATTCCCTTATGGTCATTGCGATTTGTCGCGGCTCTTGCGGCCATATTTGCCCCCGCCTCCCAAAGGAGTAGACGATATGCCGCAATCCTGGAATGGATGATCTATTCGAGTACCCACGACGCCGTAGCGAGCTCTTGTGGCAAACGCTTGCTTTACGATAACTTCTGCTCGAAACGCGATGCCCTCCGGCTTCGCATCCCGTCCAGATAATCACTACCGCTGAAACGCCAGTTTACGGCACATCAACTCATTCGCCTGGAAACATTCTCGCTTTTCTGCGCTGACGTCTGCCGCCACGCAACCTGACTTCTCCCTGCGAAAGTGAATAGTCGCCCCTGAGCAAAACAAGGCAGATTGCCATAGCTCAGTCTGGAAGCATTAGGGTATCGCCGTGGAGGATTGGCAGGAACGAGAGCCGCGACAGACAGTCGATTCGCCAGGTCCATGCACTTTTAGGGCCGGTCTACTGAAATCCAACTCAACATCCAGAAGTTCAAGGAGCAGCACAATGTCTACAACAACACCTCATGCAAAACAGGCACAAAGGACAATGGCAGAGCAACTCGCATCCTTTGTTCTTCGGGCACGTTACAGCGACATCTCGCAAGAAGCACGTCAACAACTCAAGAACCATATTCTGGATGCTATCGGCTGTGCGATCGGTGCTCTAGAGGCGCCTCCAGTCAAAGCGCTACGTGCCCAACTGGAGGAGTTTGGCGGCAATCCTCTCGCCAGCCTGATTGGCGGCGGCAAGACTTCTCCTGTACTTGCTGCGTTCTATAACTCAACGCTTGAGCGCTATCTGGACTTCATGGATTCGTTTGTTGCGAAGCACGAGACCTGCCACCCGGCTGATAACGTCATGTCCGTGCTGGCGGCAAGCGAGTATGCGGAGAAGAGTGGAAAAGACTTTCTCACCGCAGTCGCGGTGGCCTACCAGGTGCAGTGCAAGCTCTCAGAAGTTGCCCCAGTGAGACCCAAGGGATTTGATCACACCGTGCAGGGAGCCTACGCGGTTGCTGCCGGCGTTGCAAAGGCTTTGGGTCTGGATGAGGCAGGTGTGGCGAATGCGGTTGCGATCAGCGGAGCCTCCTATATTGGGCTGCGAGTGACGCGATCTGGAAATCTCTCCAACTGGAAGGGACTGGCGTATCCCAACATGGCCTACGGTGCGACTGACGCGGCCTTTCTTGCCAAGCGTGGAATCACCGGACCGATGGAAGTCTTTGAGGGTAAGGGCGGCCTGATGGATGCCATTACTGGCAAATTCGAGCTCGACTGGTCAAAGGAGAATCTTGAGGCAGTCCTGAAGACCGATATCAAGAAATACAACGCGGAGTTCCATGCACAGACCACGATGGAGGCGACGCTTGAGCTCAGGCAAAAAGACAACATCAACCCGGCTGATATCAAGAAGATTGACGTCGCAATCTTCGACGTTGCCTATAACATCATCGGCGGCGGCAACGATGGAGCAAAGAAGCATGTGCAGACCAAGGAAGAAGCTGACCATAGTTTGCCTTATATGATCGCGGTAGCCCTGATTGATGGTGAAGTAACTCCGGCGCAGTATGTCCCGGCGCGCATTGTGAAGAAAGATGTGCAGGACCTCTTGCAGAAAGTCAACATCCGGCCTGACGCAGCGATGAGCGCCCACTTTCCCACCGAAATGCCGTGCCGCATCGAGATCGAACTGAACGACGGCAAGAGACTCAGTATCGACAAGCACGACTACGAGGGATTCAACACACACCCGATGCCTTGGGAAGCTGTGGTGACCAAGTTCAACAGCCTGGCGTCGCCATTTGCAAGCATCGCTCAGCGCGCCGCTATCGTTGCAGTTGTTGAGAAACTTGAGTCCCTCAAGGTGAAGGATCTGATCGATGTCTTGAATGTACCTTTCACCAATGCATCCCACGCAGAGCCGAAGAAGGCTGACAAGCAGCACGAAAAGCAATTGGCCCTGGCTGTCTGATCGAATATTGAATCATGGCTTAAGGGAAATGAATAGAGGCGCTGCCCAAGACTCTCGGGCGGCGCCTCTATTTTTCTGGTGAGCATCGCGCAGGAGGTAGCGCACAGAGTCAGCGAAGCGGTTGCTTCCCATGCACAGGTCGACAGGATTCGTTTGTCTGATTAGAGCTTTGCTTTCACAGCCGGTTGTCGCTGGCGCTCAAGCGCCCACTTCAGCAAGGCTCCGGAACGATAGACACCATGGACAAACTTGCCATAGGGGATGGTCAGAAAAAGTGTCATGACGAGCCCAAGGTGGACAATGAGCAGCGTTCCCATCGCCGAGCTCTGGCGCAACACGAGCAGGAGCAGCCCGGTAATTGCGATCAGCAAGAGCAACAGGATGAACGACAGATCCATGCCCGTCTGGCTCTCATCATCGATCTCTTTGTTACGCCGTTTTAACAGAGCCAGCAGGCCTATGGGTCCGAGAATCAGGCCGATACCGCCGACCGTACCGAAGATGACCGGCAGACTTGTATATCCGGGCGCGCCGTGCTGGCCGAGAATGTAGTAATAGATGGTGCCGAGAGCAGTCGCCACAAAGCAGGCCAGGAATCCATAGAAGGTGAGGTGGTGGAGCCAGCGGAACCACTCCGAACTTGCCTCGGTCGGCAGGCTGCAACCGTCGCCATCGTTATCCAGGTTCTTGAGCGAAAACAAGTCTTTCGCCGCCTGGATGATTGCGCGGAGATTGAAGAGTGTCGAGCAGGTCTCGCCCACGTTGTGCCAGAAGCGGAGAAAGCCTATGACGAGTGCAAGTGCCGCGAATATACCCACGACTCCAAACGCGCCGGACATCACGGTATGCGGAATGATCTGATAGAAATTACCATCGTGGATGGGCTGAAAGAGGCGCCCACCCATCACCATGCTGGCCGCCCCCATGGAGCCGATCAGGATAACAGCAGTGAGCAGTGACACCAGCAGGCCATTCCTGTGAAAGGCCTTTGCGAAAACGCTTGGCCAGGCGTAAAGCTCATAGCTGTACACCCGCAATTTCGCAAGAGTCTTTGGTGGATTGATGTTGAACAGATGCGGTGGAGAATACTGGCATGAATAGTAGCACTCGCTGCAGTTGTGGCAGAGGTTCGAAAGATAGTTGAGGTCCCTTTCCTCGAAAACAGTGCGCGTCTCCATCGATTTCCAGACCGCGCAATACCCTTCGCAGTAGCGGCAGGCATTGCAGACGGTCATAAGGTGCTTGCCTTCTTCGAGCAATTCAGCTGTTAGCATGGACGGATGCCTCTTCTTTCGTCGGTTTCTGTGCGGATCCGTCCAATGTTTGTTCGGCTGCCTCGCGACCGGCAATGCGGCCAAAGACAGTCCCGATGGTCACGCCGATCCCTGCAGCGTAACCTCGGCCAAGAACATTGCCGGCCATGATCTCTCCGGCTGCATAGATGTTTTTGGACCGGTGGCCGCCCTTCATCAGCACCTGGGCGCGCTCGTTGACCATGAGGCCCAGGTAGGTAAAGGTGAGCCCGGGGCGCAGCGGATAAGCGTAAAAAGGTGCTTTGTCAATGCGTAGCGCCCAATGCGATTTCGGCAGTTTCAGGCCGACGGTCTTGCAGTCGTCAAGTATCTCGTGGTTGAAGGTTCCGGGTTTGACAGCATCGTTGTAGTCCTTCACCGTAGCCGTCACTTGATCGACGGGCAGCTTCATCAGCTTCGCAAGGTCAGCAATGTCCTTCGCCTCGAGAGCAGGAAACACCGACGGCATGAACTTTCCCATGGCCTTGGAGTCGATGATGCAATAGCCAACCTGGTCCGGCTGCTCGGCCACCAGGCGTCCCCAGATCGCATACCGCTTGGGCCAGAAGTCTTCGCCTTCGTCGTAAAAACGGTCACCTTTGTTGTTCACGACAATTCCGAGCGAAATGCAATCGAGCCGTGTTACGATTCCACCGTCGAACTTCGGGGAACGGCCGTCGATTGCAACCATGTGGCCTTCCTTCGAATCGCTGATGGACTCGGCTCCCAGTGCGAGCAATCGTTTCAACACAGTGCCTTTGTTGTAAGGAGTTCCGCGGATGAGGAAGTTGTCGGCCATCGGGCCCCATGCTTCCTTCAACCACTGGATGTTCGATTCGAATCCGCCGGAGGCGGCGATCAAAGTATTCGCGTTCACTTTCGCCGGCTTGCCCTCAATGATCACGCTCGCGCTGCGAAACTCTCCATCAGCGATTTCAAAGTCAACGACTTCCGCTTCATACAAGATCTTTACGCCCGCCTTCTTGGCGGCGTCGTAATAAGCGTTCATCATGGCCTTGCCCCCTCCCAGAAAGAAGGCGTTGGTTCGGCCTAGCTGGAGGGTTCCGCTCAAAGCATGTTGGAAGCGCACTCCATAACCCGTCATCCATTCCGTGCATTCCGTGGATTTCTGAATCATGAAGCGAGCCAGCTTTTCGTTGGTCTTGCCTTCGGTTACGCTCAGAATGTCTTTGAAGAACTCATCCTCCGTGTAAACCCCGGACATGATCTTCGTCGGGGCGTCGTGCATGCACCGCAAATCTCTGGTATGCCGGCTGTTTCCGGCGCGCATATCTTTCGGTGCGCACTCCAGCACCAGCACGCTAGCGCCTTTCTCCCTGGCGCTCAGGGCGGCTGCAAGTGCCGCATTACCGCCGCCCACCACAAGAACATCTACTGCTGGTAAATTGTTTGCCACAGTCACCTCCACAAGGCTGAAGAGCATAATCGAATAGCTCCTAGTTGAGGGCCACACCTTTGGTTTTCGGCCCGAAGAGAGTGACGATCACTGCGACCAATGCCCACATGGCCGCAATGTAGATAAACACACTAATGTAGCCAAGATGTGTGAACAGAAATGCGATCAATACCGGACCCGCGACATTCGCCAGGCGTCCAGCCCCGTAGGCCAGGCCGGAACCGGAACTGCGGATACTGGTCGGGTAGACCTCCGGAGTGTAGGAGTAGAGCAGCGGCGCAAAGGTTTGGATAAACATTGCAACCAGGAAGCCAAGAATGATGATCGGGACCGTCTTGGTGCTCAACCCATAGACCACGCCGATGCCGCCAATCAAGAGGGCGGTAATCGCAATCATGTATTTGCGCTGCCATCTGTCAGAAATCTGCGAAGCTATCAATGCACCAACCGGCGCGCCAAAGTACATAATCGTTGTCAGCAGCAGGGATTTCCCCACCGGGAAGCCACGCGATGCCAGCAGCGTAGGAACCCATGCCATAAAGCCGAACAGACCGAGGGTCTGAAAGACGTAGACCCCGATCAGCATCAAGGTCCGCACGCGATATGCAGGCGAGAAGAGGCCCTCCGACTTTCCGGTTTGCGGCTTCGCAGCGGGCGCCTTGGCCAGCGCTGGAAGCGGACCGCACTCAGTGATCGACCGCTTCTCGATGCGATCGAGCACGGCATCCGCTTCGGCGAGTCGGCCCTTGTTCTCAAACCAGTGAGGAGATTCCTGAATCTTCGACGCGAAAACGACAACAAACATTCCGAGTGCGCCCCATACGAAAATCAATCGCCAGCCGAATATGCCCAGAGGGATTGCAACCCTTGCGACCAGGGCTGAAAATGGGATTCCAAACAGACCGATGACCATGATCCAGCCTTGATACGTGCCTCTTTTGCTCGCCGGAAACATCTCGCTCACATAAGTCATGGCGACAACCGTCATGGATGAGAGGCCCACGCCGGTCAAGAATCTTGTCACGAACAGGGTCGGTTCATCCCACGCAAATGCGTTGAGGAGTGATGACAGCGAATACCATAATGTCGTCACGATAAGGGCCTTTTTCCGCCCAATCTTATCTGAGAACCAACCGCCGCAGAGCGCTCCCACGAACATACCGATAAAAGCCGCGGAAGTAATAATCCCGATTGAGGAGATGGAAAGCGTCCATAACTTGCGCAGTTCAGGAGCAGCCAAACCGAAATCGTTCAGATCTCCAAGCTCGAAGAAATAGATATATGCCACCATCCACATGATCTGCTTGTGAAAGGTACCGATGGGAAGCCTGTCAAGGCGAGCGGAGGCGGATAGCCGCGGCTCAGTCGATTTATCCAACGCTACGGTTGCCACGTTCGTACCTCACTGGGCTTTCGTTCCTAAGTGAAATGTAAAAAGGTTTAATGGGGGAAAGCGTCGTCCAACGCCTTGGGCCATCGTGCATTCGTGTGCGACCCGACAGAACAACGCTCAGTATCCGACACATGCAAATTAGCAATTTTGCCCTCGTAGTATCTGAGCAATATGGAACGGGGCATACTTCCATCCACTTTTAACTCAGAATTCAACCTTTGCCCGGAATCCGAGGACCACTGCGCGCTGCGGCCCTCCGCCCACATTCGCGTAGTACTGGATTGCGGGCTGCAAGAGAATCGTCGGCCTTACGTTGAACAGAGCATTCAATTCCACACCTCGCTCGGGACTGTTCGGCGGGTTGCCCGGAGGCAAGAATTGAGGGTTGACCTTTGTCCAGACGTAACCAAGGGACACGGTGTTATGGATTGGTAGAGGCAACGGCTCATTGAAACGCAAGCCCGCGGTAAGCGCGGTATGGGTACTGTTTAGATTCGGCGGGCTCCAATCGTAAGCAAGAGTTGCGTCCAGACCCCTGCCCTCCTTAGGGTCTACACGCCAGAGAGCCTGGTTTGCCATCCAATATAGGAGGTAGTTACCGGATTGGGTTGAGCTTGTCGCCGTCGTGAACTTTCCGGGGTTGTAAGAGGCGCCGAATTTATAAACGCCGGAGTATCCTTTTCGCGTGCCGACGTTGTCAGCTGGGCGCATGGATGTGCCTTTGTTTCCCGGCGTAAAGCCGATCTCATACGCACTGACCGGGGCCCCCTTGAACTGAGGAACAAGTCCCGTCGGGTTGTGTTCGAAGGGCGTCTTGTCTCCGGCCATTACCATCGATGCAAGATACACTTTGCGCATCGGGGCAACGCTGAGTTGCAGTCCCGGCGTTGTTGCTGGACTGCCGGTCTCATACGTCGTGGATAAATTGGGTAGCGCATAGCTCATGGGCTCGAAGACGAATGAGGTTCCATATTGCTGAGTCCCAAAGAAGTCCTGGCCTGCGATCTGACCAATGCGGGAATCGAGCCGATGGTGGAACCACTGCTTTTCGAACCACCATGAGTCAAGGCGAAAGCAGTTCTCGCTCGACATCCCACTCGGGCTTGTCCCGAGACCAAGATAGGTGCCAAGATTGCCGCCTCCCTGCCAGAGCGCAGTTGCATGAAAAGACAGGCCATTCCAACCTGCCAGTTCTCCGAAGTCGATATCGACTGTTCCTCGGCCGCGGTTCCAGCTTGCCAGTCTCGCCTTTTGCGGGCTCTCGATGTTCCATAGGGAGTCGGTAATATAGTGAAAGTCGAAATCTACCCCGCGCTCTTCCAGTTGGCTCCGCTTTCCACCCCAACCACCCAGCAGATGGCCATTCAGGCCCTGGATTGTTTCATGAGCATCGGGACCTCTCAGGTCTGTATCCTGCGCGGTGACGACGTGGGCGAAGGGGGTAAAAAGAAGCAAACTTATCAAAGGTCTGATGACTGATTTGAACTTCCGCATTCTCAAGGGCCTCGTTCTTCGTGGTCCCCGATCATGGGCGGCCAGCTATCGGTTCGTTGGATCGTGCTCCAGCGTGGGCCTGGCACTCCTACTGCTAAGTAAACGGAACGCCGTTCGCACTCAACGAAAGGATGGCATCACCAACATCAGCCGTCTGCTTTGTTTTGCTCACGACAGACAATCCATCGGCATTGAGTGAAGAGCGAATTTTGCCTGAACGTACCTCCGCTTGGTCTCTTCGAGATGCTCAGCGCACGGAGGCAACAATCACAACGGCGGTAGTTCCTGGATCATGGGCTCGTCGACGTGAGGCTGTGGAGTGTGAGGCTCTGTATCGGTAGCAGCCTCAGGCCACACCTTTACAAGGAACAGAGCAACGAGGATTCCCACCGAAACCTCCGCGAATCGCTCGAGAGCCACGCGCCAGACAGGATCAGTTCGCTGTATCAACATGATGATCGTCAACATTAGGCTGCCGATGCGAAATCCCGTTCTGTCAACATGTGTCGCGGCGGAAAGAAGCAGAAGGATGAATATCGATAGTCCATACGCCATTGGATTGGCCCCAAGCCGCCCTACCAGGAGCGCCCCAAGGACTGCGCCAAGCCGCGTTCCGATAGACCGCTGCAAAGAAGGCGTCCAGGCTTCGCTGAATGATGGCTGCGCGATAACCAGAGTTGTAATCGGTGCCCAGAACGTCGCCGACAGCCAGCCCAATCGAGCAACAAACAGCGATAGAACAGCCCCACACGCAGTCCGGAAGAAAGACAAGCCATTTGCCCTGGCCATCAACTTTTACTTCAGGAGTGACTGTCGGTGGGCGGCAAAGCGAGATGATCCACAGACCGGCGCAGGCTCTACGATCTGTGGCTCATTCTTCGCTGTCGGACAAATTTACTTCAGGGTTGCACTACCCCTTCGCTGAGGTCCCTTTAGACTGCAGTGAGTTCCTCGACCCAGTATCCTTCACGGTTGTAGTGTCCATATAGGCCCGTCTCGTAGTCCCGTGTGAACAACGACTCGTCGGTGTATTCCGGAGCGGTCTTGATCGTCTCGCGAGATATGTCTACTGCCACTTCCTTGTTGTCCCAGCTCACGCTGTCAATCCATTTTGGCGAAATGAGAACCTTCTTCCCAGGCCACCAGTTCCTTGTCGCCACGACAAGGTAGCGAATTGTCCAGGTCTCGTCATCGATGATGAAGTCGTCCACATGCCCAATTTCACCGTCGATCGCGAGGAGATTGTATCCGGTAACTTCCTTCGTGCTGCGAAGATGCCAATCCGTCCTTGCATTTTCAGCGGCGGACAAGTTCCATCTGGTGCGATCGCGCTCAATGTACGGATAGACTCCCCAGGCATATGGCCCGCCCCAGTACCCCGGATAGCCGTAGTAGCCGTTGTAAGCGCCTTCATATTGACGTGAGACTGGCTTGTCTGTGTCGATGGACGGGCTGTTCTCAACCTGCTTCTTGGTCAATGAAACAGATACCTCCTGATCGTCCTGGTTGACGCCCGTCAAAGAGTACGGCGAGATGAGCACTTTCTTCCCGCTAAGCCAGCTTGCCGTGTTGGCAACAAGATAGCGAATTGTCCAATATTGATCGTCGAAGAGGAACTCGCTGGCCGACCCAATGTCTCCATCGATGCTCCTGAGTGAGAATCCCTTAAGTTCCTTTGCTTTGATTAACATTTTATCTCCAATGCATTCTTGCCTTAATGGTGTAAGTGATGGCATACTCAGCTGCGAACGCGTTAGTCTGCGTCTTAAACCAGGACCGGCTGACCATACACCGCGTAATGGCTCTGCTTTGTATCCTTGATAATCTCCTTGGCCTTCTCAACCTGCTCGGGTGTTCCGTGGACCACCAGTACGTACTTGTCGGTCTTCAGGGCGACATCGTACTTGAGCACGCTGTCCTTGGGGATGCCGATACTGACCAATCCAGCTCCGATTGCGCTTACCCCGCCAACCACAACTGCGCCTTCAAGGCCGGCGATGATCCATCCCACGATTGGTCCCGCTGCAAGAATCGGCCCAATTGCCGGGATGAAAAACAGGCCAGATCCGAAGAGCAATCCCCAGAAACCGCCCCAAAACGCTCCTACTCCGCCCCAATACTTCATGCGATCGCCTGCGGTGTAGTACCCAACCACATGTTCATCCGTATGCGTATCGCGGCCAACAATCGACAAAGTTTTCATGTCGACTCCAGCTTCCTGCAGTTCCTTAATGGCCTCTTCCGCCAGTTCGTGGGTGTCATAGATTGCCGCTACTGAGTTGTTATTGCTCATTTTGCTCCCCTTCTCAATGCTTGATTTGCGCTAGGTTCATGCGGCTGGCCTGGTCTACCGGAATTTCCATTGCCTGATGCAGTCGCGAAGACGATGACAGGGGGACGCTGATGGGTGCGTGAGCGGCCATCATGGAGCTCCATAGCAACCCCATCGATCCGTTACCGGATAACTCTACTCACTTTCTGGCTGCGACTCTGAGCAATTACGCACTCGGGCCATTCATCCGCAGGCGCTTTGCCTTTCATCACTTTGAACTTGAGCGAGAACCTGAATTTTCCCCAATGCGGCCTCCGCTCACGCGACCGGCTTGGGTAGCTCATTCAGAAAGCCAATGAGAGTTGACAGGGGCGGACTGGAAGCAGCGATTGCGTGAAGGTTTTCGGGCGTAAACTCTTTGATCCCGAGGGTTTCCTTGACAGAGGAAACAAGCACGCGCAGATCGTAGATCGGTTCGTGGAGCGGGACCATCGGCTTCTTAAGTCCCGTAAGCCCCCAAACCGCCATCATGGCCGTGCGGACTGATGTCTCCACTGTGAAAACCACATCGCCCGGAAGTTCGACAAACTGCCCAATGAACGCAAGGTTCACGCAGCCCTCCGGAACCACCTTGGGGCGGTCGCTGATCTTGCGCGGCATAAACTGGCTCGTTATATACGGCATCATGCACGTCGACACATCACTGTGCGCAAGAATGCTCTCCGCCTTGTCCTTGAGCCCGCAGTGATACAGCAGCTCAGCGAACATCTCCGCGCCCGTGCACTCGCGCATCGGCTTCTTGATAAAGTCACCGGTAGTCCCGCTACATTGACCATAGGCCCAGAGAACATTCACATCGGCAGGCTGGTCGGGGAAGTACTTGTTGTACAGGACGAAGCTGATCTTCCAGCTTGAATCGACGATCGTGACTGCCCCGCCAGTGCCCGCTCGGTCGCCGGTCTTCTTCTCGATAAAATCAAAGAACGTTGGGTCGCCCGTAATTGTCGGGAAGAAGGAGATCCAATTGGATTTGTCGATATCTGAGATGAATGCCGCAGGCCGGCCGAATTTCGGATCGCGCGCCGCCAGGCTTTCCCAGACGCTGAAGCACCCTCGATCCTTTGTCTCCCGATCGAATTTCGGCACAGTAACTTTGTCGCCCATATCAGAGTTTTGAGTCAGCGACCCATTGGTGAAGAAGACGAGATCATCGCGCGTCAGTTTTTCTTGATGAATGCCGGCGTCATCGCGGAGCGCGAGTTCAGTGGCCCAGGTCTCGCCCTTTAAGTCACTGGTCGCTATGTCGGTCACGGTGGTGTCCGAACGGAAGCGGACGCCAAGAGACTTCAGCCACACATGCATCGGCTTGATAATGGAGTCATATTCGTTGTACTCGGTGTGCAGGATACCGCGGTGCCACACCATCCCGTAGTCTTTCATCAGGAATCGCGCCATATAGCGTCTCACTTCGATCAGAGAATGGTAGTCACGAAAAGCGAGCATGCTACTCCAACACAGCCAGAACACTGAGTTCGTGAACTGCGGGCTGAACCAGTCGGCTGCCGTCTTCATCTCGATGTCGGCCTCCGGCGTCAGCAGAAGCTTCTGCATTCTCCCTGCGTCCTCTGCCGACATCAGGGGGCCCGTTGAGTCGTACTGCTTTCCTTGCTTTTCCATCAACCGAAAATGGCAATGGATCGGCTCAAGAACGTTGGCCCGGTGACTCTCGTCCAGGATCGTCAGGCCGGGCGTCTGCAAGGATGGCACCTTGCTGCACACGTACCAGAGACACTCCATGTAGGCTTCGAGTTCTCGTTCGCCCCGGCTTGTATAGCCATCTTTTGCATTGCCGGCCGCATCCATTGACCCCCCCATCAGGGGCAAGGTGTCGTAGATCGTTACATGATCGGCTGGCATGCCGGCGTCGGTCACCAGAAACGCAGCGGCGGAAAGTCCAGCAATTCCGCCACCGATGATATGGGCGCGCTGGTGTTTGATACCTGTTGAGGGGAGTTCATTGATGCGATCGTAATTTCTCATGTTCGAAGCCTTCCCTTGGGCGCGGATCTTGTTTGCCGCATGTCACAGATTTTCCGGCCCGAACAAGAATCACACGGTCGAAACGACACGTCTGAGCCGTTCTGCTCAGACCTCTGCGGAAGTAGGCAATCGAGTAGTGGATGCTCGCGGACCAGGTAGGGTCGAATCCAGTAACTCCAGGCCTTCATGGGTCTTCGCGATAATTGTGCCCGCCGACTAAATGCTGACAGATGCCCGGATCGTTGGCTCCCCTATCACCGCCGACTTAACTCCTTCATCTTCCGCCATGAGACGGACCATGGTTTTCGTGACTTGCTCGTCGATCATCACAGCGTTGTCGAGTTCGACTGGAAAGCGCACCAGCAATTGAATTCCGCCTGCTGCAAACTCAAGCCGTGATTCAACCTTGGGCATGCCCGCCCTGATATCTGCCCAGGCCATTACATCCTTGTGTTGCCGTTCCACGCTTTCCCGGTATTGCTCATAGATAGCGGTAACAGCTGCGAGAATGGTCTTGCCCGCCTGTCCAGATGAGCTGGTCGGATGGATCGAGAGAGTCATTTCGTGCCATGTATAAGCGCTTCCGGGCATCTGCTTGTAGAGCGGCGTCCCAGCCTGAAACAACACGGCATTATTGAAGACCGCGACGCGGCCTGTAGGAGCCAATTCATCCCCACTCCCGGCAAGCTCCCTCAAGTAGAAGCGCAACAAGTCAACCTCGACGACATCGCCCGTCACACCCGTGATCGTCATGCGGTCGCCCACCTGAACTCCGTACCTACCTATGATGAAAAAGTAAGCTGCCATGGAGAGCAGAATCGTCTGCAATCCAACCGCGAGACCAGCAAAGATGAAGCCTGCGACCGTGGCAAGGGAATTGAATTGCGTTACACAGCCGAAGAAAATAACGAGCGCGCAGAGGCAACCGACAACAATCCGGCGGGGTGCCATAAGTTGTCTTCTACGCCGGACATCATGGACCCAGCGAACCGTGAAGCGTTTCCAGATCTCTCCGAGAATCAGCAGTAGGGCAAGGACAACAGCGATACCAACAAAACGAAACACCACTGAGCGAACGACACTTCGATATTCCAAATTCACGGCGTTGCGCCACGCGACCAGGTTCGCCCTGCTTTGCTCCAGCGTGATCATCTCCTGGCTTAGAGGCACCGCCGTCGCGCTGAGTGCCTTGAGCGTAGCACTTGCTGCCTCAAAGCTCTCCTTGCTCAATGCGGGTCCAAATTCAGAGGTCGGGCCCGCATTTTGCCCTTCTTTGAGATTGGATGGATCGATCTTCATTGTCCTCTGCACAATGACCGTCAGCGGGGCTTCAAGATTAGCTGCCTGCTGTTCGATCGCCTTCGTCTGATCGATCAGATCGTCGATAGCGTTTCGCGTCCCGTGGAGTTGGAAGAGTGAAGATACCTGGCTGGTAAGTCCGGCAGATGCAACTCCGCTCAGGCTATCGAGCGGAGGGGCAAATGGCGTTGGTTTCCCGTTAATCAGCTCAGGCGTAGTGCGTTGCAACCGGTCGATGTCACCAGCCAGCCCGGCTTGGCCCAGAAGATTCGAATTGGCCAGGATCTTCGCGAGGGCATCCTTCATCTCCCCGTTGAGGTCGATTGCGTCGTCAACCTGGTCCATCTGCCCCTTGAGCAGGCTCTGTTGGCCGTGCTTCGCCGAGGCAAGCTCTTCCTGAAGAGTGTTCCGCTGCGCAGTCAGCTTCGTTAACTGTTCATTGACCCTGGCAATCCCGGCCCGTAGTCTCTGTTCCTCGTTCCCGACCGCATCCTGATCTGGCGTTCCTGTCTCATAGATAGCCTCGAAGTTGGCTTCGGCCCGTGCGCACTGGAACGCGAGGACTGCCACCTGTCTTCCATCGACGATTGCCTGATCCCTATACTGTGTGTCGCTCGAAGAACCCGCCGCCTGTATCGGCGCGATCGCGGAGAGATAGTATTGGATTGCGCTGGTCAGATGAGATAATTCGTCCCGTTTTCTCGATTGGAGATCAAGGCCGGCCGGTGGCTTCTGAAGCGCGATCACCGGAGCGAGAGCGGTGTCAGAGGCCGCACCCGGCACCGCGTGCTTGATGACACTCTGATCTGTCGAATTTGGGTCTTGACCCAATAACCGCAAACCGCAAATCACTGCAAAATAGATCGGCAACCGCTTCAAGGTTTTCGCGGATCGAAAACTGCGGTCCCGTTCCTTCGGCTCGCCTGTCATATCCCGGACGGGAACGTCTCTGCGGGCTCCCCATGCGCCTCTTCGGCAATCCGTTCAAGAGGCTCAACAGCGCAGCTTTCATCAAAGTGGACGACCGCATCGAACTGCTCCGAGAGAGATGCTTGAAAGTAGTGGCTCGCTAGCTCTGTTTCAGGGCGGTAGATGACTCCTATGGCCCGTTCGCGCATGGGGCCGCGCAGCGCTTCCGCAACCAGAGAACCCTTTCTAAGGTTGAGTGTAAAGGCCGGAATGCCGGTGTCGTGTAGGAGGTATTCGTAGCTGTCCTCGCGCGCAGGCAGTACGCTCATCTGCTTTGTTTCGCCGTCCCAGTCGGATGCGGCCGTCACAGTTCCCGCGTAGGTGGTAAAGCCTATGCTTCGACAATCATCGCCATATCTCTGCAGAACGAGTTGCCCAATGTTCCATTCGCCTGCCTGCCCCATGGCTGTCGCCCGGGCATCCCCAACGTGGGAATTATGCGCCCAGATAACCATCTTGGCGGTTGTCTGCCGAAGGCCCAAATGGCCAGAGAGTGCTACGAAGGTGTCCATCATGTGTTGATCCCGCAGGTTCCAGGACGAAACCGAATCGCCGAACATTGCCCTGTAGTATTCCTCAGCGTCCTTCACCACTCGGGCATTCTGCTCGGCGTCGAAAAACCGGTCCAATGCAGCCAATCCGTTCATACGGGAATGGGGCAGGGATCTTCGTTGCAGGTCTAAAAGCTGAGATACAGCTTCCTCCTCGCAGGACGGCCGGAGACCAAGTCCCGCGGCGTAACCATAGCGCTGAGGATCATCGCCAAATTGTGTGAAACAGGCATAACGATTGCGCGCCCTCACCGCAGCTTCGGGGTCGACGGAATCGAGGTAATGCAAGACGCACTCCATCGAAGCATGCAGGCTGTAGAGATCGAGTCCGTAAAACCCGGCTCGTTTCTCCGGCTCCAGACGATCATTGTGTTTTCGCAGCCACCCCAGGAATTCCAGGACATCTGCATTGCGCCACATCCATGTGGGAAATCGCTTAAACCCGCTGAGGGACGTGGGAAGATCTGCATCGGCATTGTCCCCTTGCACAAAGCGGTTGACACGATACGCATCGGGCCAGTCAGCTTCCACAGCCACTGCGGAGAATCCCTTTTCGCAGATAAGACGTTCCGTGATTTGCGCCCGCGACCTATAAAACTCATGCGTGCCGTGAGAAGCCTCTCCGAGTAAAACAACACTCGCAGAGCCGATGAATTCAAGAAGCGCATCATAGTCGGCCGACGAACCCGTAATTGGCTGTGCGGCATCACGAACGGTATCCAGGATGATCGGTATCGTTGAAGAATCCAACCGTGCCTCCAAACAGACTGCAAATGCCCTCAAGCCCACATACAACCACTTTGAATGGGGGCTTCAGCAGCGTTCCCATCTGCACAGTATGGATGCGGCCCGGTACTGGGGACTGTACAGTCCGATACAGCCAGCAGCCTGCGACCCGCCAATAATGCTCACAGGGCAGCAGATTCTTAGCAGCATTGTGCGGTCCCGGGAGCGCTTATGACATCGCAAAGCCAAGAATCGGTCTTCACGCCATACCGGCTCGGGGATCTGGAGTTGCCGAACCGGATCGTCATGGCGCCGCTAACCAGAAATCGTGCACAAGAAGGTGGAGTTCCAACCCCTCTGATGGCCGACTATTATGCACAACGTTCGTCCGCTGGCCTAATCGTCTCAGAGGCTACCCAAATCAGCGCCCAGGGACGGGGCTATGCTGGAACGCCAGGAATTTATACGAAGGCGCAGATTGCAGGTTGGGAGCTGGTAACCCATGCCGTCCGCACCTGCGGGGGAAGAATGTTTCTTCAACTGTGGCACGTTGGCCGCATTTCGCATACATCCTTGCAGCCCGGCGGGCAGTCTCCCGTGGCGCCATCTGCGATCAGGGCACGGGCACAGACTTTTGTCGAAAGCGGATTTACCGATGTTTCCGAACCTCGCGCCCTTAGGGAAAATGAGATTCGAGAGATCGTCGAAGCGTATGCAGTCGCCGCCAAGAACGCATTGTGGGCCGGCTTCGACGGCGTTGAAGTCCATGCTGCCAACGGATATCTGATTGACCAGTTCCTCTGCGACGGATCAAACCAGAGAACTGATGAATATGGAGGTTCGATCCAGAACCGCGCTCGCTTCCTTACCGAAGTCATGAGAGCGGTGATTGAGGTGGTAGGCGAAGCCTGTGTCGGCGTACGCATTTCCCCCGTCAGTACGGCCAACGACGTTCACGACAGCGATCCAAGTTCCCTATTCAACCATGTAGTCGAGGTTCTCGATCGGCTCAAGCCTGTGTACCTCCATGTGATCGAAGGGCAGACTGGCGGCCCGCGGGACCTTGATCCAAGTTTCGATTTTGTCGCTTTGCGCAGCAGATTCCACGGTGCTTATTTGGCCAACAACGAATATACCCTCGCACTTGCCAATCAGAGAATTGGGGACGGCGAGGTCGACTTAGTATCGTTTGGGAGACCGTTTATTGCGAATCCCGACCTGGTAGAGCGCTTTGGTGCCAATGCGCCACTCAACTCCTTAGACCCTGCAACGCTCTACGGCGGTGGTGCAAAGGGGTACACGGATTACCCAAAGTTGGAAGAAAAGACTTACGCCGAACCCGCCTTCAGCATTGAAGCAAATCAACCAATTGATTCTTAGAAGGCCAGCAATGCAGAAAATGCCTCGATCTTCAAATCTGCTGGACTGTCACTGTACAAACATTGCCTCCTGAGTCGTGACCAGATCGTATTCGCTTCTGCCCATCTTCATCTCCTTCATGTAGGACAGCTGGCGAAGCCCCTTACGAGATTCAATGCGTTCCCTGAGGTCGTGAAGTTCCGCTTCTGGGAGCTTATACACCATGTCGATCGAAGCCTGATCCACCGCAAGGATGTCGGTGGAACCTAGTATGCCGAGGTCGTGCGCCTTCGTCGGTGCTGCGCTCACACCTACGCAGTCGCAGTCCACGGACATATTGCGCAGTACATTGATGTAGACGATTCTGTTGCCGAAATGATCGATCGTGGCTTTTGCCGACTCCACCATATTTTCCATGAAGGGCGCGCCCGTCAGCCACTTCGAAATGTCCTCATTGTCCGGGGCGGCGTGCACCATTTTCTTTCCGATTGTCCCGTCTGCGCAGCCAATGGCGATATTCTTCAGGGAACCACCGAATCCGCCCATGACATGTCCCTTGAAGTGAGTGAGCACCACCATCGAGTCGTAATTCAGCATGTGTTTGCCGACCGACATCTCTTTGAAGTGCTTCCCGCCTTGAACGGGGATCATCACCGCTCCATCCTCGTCCATAATGTCAACGGGGCAGAAATCCCAGCCATTGATCTTAAGGGTTTCGCGGTGTTCAGCCGTCGTGTTGCGCTCGCCCTTATAGAGAGTGTTGGTTTCGACCAGGCAGCTATTTGGAATATGCTGCTGCAAGGCTCTTACCATTTCGCGAGGGAGAATGTTGGGACCATGCGGTTCGCCGGTATGCAGCTTGATGGCGACCTTTCCGCCGATTGTTGCATTGATCTTCGCATAGACTTTCAACAGCCCATCGCCATTGATGTCCGGAGTGAAGAAGACTTCAGATGGGTTTGCCCGCGTGGCGGCAAGAGCGGTTGTGGTGCCGAGATAGCCTGCGGTCGCGCGGCCTTCCGCAAGGGCACTTTCTTTCGGAAAAATTCGACTTTCAGTTTTGTCTGTCATGTTTGTCCCATCGGAAACCGCCGATAAACGGACCATAGGCACAGTCGTATCCGGCGGTTACTGGACCATGCTAGATCTTCGGGAAACACCATGCTGTGCAGATAGGGACACTCTGCGAGCGCAATCCGCCAAACTTAACGAAATCAAGAACTCCGCTTATCTTTGGCCAACGATGAAGAATAGCAAGAACACAAAATGGTTCATCTGGTTTACGCGGACTCTCAGAGCAAAAGGGCACAGACCGAAGCGGGCGAACAAATCAACAATGCTACTATGCAGCAGCCCGAAGTGCTCGATCCCGTTTGCGGGATGAGGGTCGATCCGTCGAAGGCGGCGGCAAGCATTAACCACCGGGGTGTAACCGTCTACTTCTGCGGCCAGGGCTGTGCCGCCAAGTTCCGTGCTTCGCCTGAGAAGTACTTGCAGGCCAAACCGGACGCGGCTTCCTCGAAGCAGCCAGCCAAGACCGAGCCGCATGGGGAATTTACCTGCCCCATGCATCCACAGATCAAAAAGCCGGGACCTGGTAGCTGCCCGAAGTGCGGAATGGCGCTCGAACCGGCCACCGTGACTGCAGCTGCCAAGCGGACTGAATATACCTGCCCCATGCATCCGCAGATCGTACGCGATGCCCCAGGCCCGTGCCCCATCTGCGGCATGGCGCTGGAACCTCGTGAGGTCAAGGCCGAAGAGTCGAACCCTGAGCTGGCCAAAATGTTCAGGCGCCTGTGGATCTGCGTCGCGCTTGCGGTGCCGATGCTCGCGCTGATGATCTCCGAGTTTCTCCCCAACAGACCCATGCAACACATGCTCGCGGCAAGAACGTGGACATGGATTGAATTCGCTCTGGCAACACCTGTAGTCCTGTGGTGCGGGTTGCCGTTCTTCGTCAAGGGCTGGCAATCCCTTGTTCATCGCAGCCTCAACATGTTTACGCTGATCGCCCTTGGTACGGGCACGGCCTATGTTTACAGCGTCGTCGCCACTGTCGTTCCTCAAATCTTTCCGGCATTGCATCGCGGAGCTGGAGGGCAACTCGATGTGTATTTCGAGCCTGCGACGGTCATTGTTGCCTTGGTGCTTCTGGGCCAGGTGCTGGAGTTGCGAGCCCGCAGCCAGACCAGCGGCGCGATGCGTGCTTTGCTCGGTCTGGCTCCGAAGACGGCCAAGCGGCTTGACGACAAGGGCGGCGAAGCCGACGTGCCGCTCGATCAGGTTATTGTTGGAGACCGCCTCCGCGTGCGTCCCGGCGAAAAGATACCTGTGGATGGCACCGTCCTTGAAGGTCACAGTTCAGTCGATGAATCGATGATCAGTGGAGAGCCCATTCCGGTCGAAAAGGTTAGGGAGGCGAAAATCACGGCGGGAACGGTGAACGGAACCGGCGGGTTCGTGATGCGCGCAGAGCGCGTGGGGGCCGACACACTCTTGGCGCAAATCGTAAAGATGGTTAGCGAGGCGCAGCGTTCACGAGCCCCGATTCAGAGGCTGGCGGACCGAGTCGCCTCGTACTTTGTTCCCGCTGTCATTCTTTCGGCCACAATCACCTTCATCGTCTGGTACTTTGCAGGGCCGCAGCCGCGCTTCTCACATGCACTTGTGAATGCAGTGGCCGTACTCATCGTTGCCTGCCCATGTGCTCTCGGGCTCGCCACTCCAATGGCGATTATGGTGGGCACAGGCAGGGGGGCTCGCGCAGGCGTCCTCATCCGCAACGCTGAGGCGCTGGAGACATTTGGCAAGGTGGACACGCTCATCATCGACAAGACCGGGACGCTGACCGAAGGGAAACCGAGGCTGAGCGCTGTCATTCCTCAGCCTGGAATTGACGAAAACGACTTGCTCCAGCTCGCCGCAAGCCTTGAGCGATCCAGCGAACATCCTTTGGCAGCAGCCATCGTGAAGGGCGCTGAGGCAAAGAAGCTCACCCTGACCGATGTGGCCGGATTCAGCTCAGAGACAGGCAAGGGTGTAAAAGGAACCGTCGCAGGCAAGCAGATCGCTGTCGGGAATGCGGAGTTGTTCCACGACCTGTCCGTAGACGCCGGCCCTTTGCTTGAACGAGCTGATACTCTGCGCAAAGAGGGGCAGACAGTAATGCTTGTCGCCGTGGACGGCAAAGCGGCGGGCATCGTAGGGGTCTCCGATCCAATCAAGGAATCCACGCCCGATTCGATCCACGAACTTAAGGCGGCCGGTCTGAAAATCATCATGGTTACGGGAGACAACGCGACGACCGCCAAGGCAGTAGCGGACAAGCTCGGCATCGAATTCTATGCCGATGTGTTGCCCCAGAAGAAGGCGGAGGTTGTGAAGGATCGCCAGCAAAAAGGCGCCGTGGTCGCAATGGCCGGCGACGGAGTAAACGATGCACCCGCACTCGCCCAGGCGGACGTCGGCATCGCCATGGGAACCGGCACGGATGTAGCGATGGAAGCGGGGGGAATCACACTGCTGAAAGGCGATCTTCGCGGCATTCTCCGCGCCCGCCATCTCAGCAAATCAACCATGCGCAACATCCGCGAGAATCTGTTCTTCGCTTTTGTTTATAACGCTGTCGGGATACCATTTGCAGCGGGCGTGCTCTACCCTGCCTTCGGACTACTCTTGAATCCAATGATCGCCGCGGCAGCCATGAGCTTCAGTTCCGTCTCGGTGATCGTCAATGCCCTTCGACTCCGGACAACGAAGCTCTAGCGGCTTTTCGATGCCCCGAGCACTACTGACGGACTTGGACCTATCCAAATTGAGAGGGTTCGAGATAGGGCCGTTTGCGGGGGCCACCTGAGGAGGTTTGGTGAACGGATACAACATGGGAATGCAAGGTTGGAATAGTAGCTGGATGTGGATTTGCGGGTTGGTCCTGATCGTAGCTCTGGTCCTGGTGTTCCGTGCTCGCAGATAAATTGTGTGGTCAACCTGGAGCGCGGCTAACCATTGCTCACCTCCCTCTGCAATCTGCCCGCAAGATAGAGGTGAATGCGGAGACTTCCGCAGCGAACTGGAACCTCGAATCAGTACTGAAATGAACCCACTTTCGCCATCGAAGACCTTGATCGGATGCCAAGTCCGCCACGCATTCAGCAGCCCGCGGCACAATTGCTCGGAGGCCTAATCAAGGAATTTGGGCTGATCCCACACAGATCAACCCGTGGCCCGCTTCCCAGAAATTTGGGGGCATTTTGTGGGCAAATAGCGCCCATGGTGTCAGTTCTGCCGGTTGTGCCGGCTCGTAAGTACTGTGCCGTCTATTATTTGGCCCATGACTCTTATGGCATGGAAGAGGTCATCGGTTCGATCCCGATCAGGTCCACCAAACAACCCCTTTATTCTTAGATATTTGCCGACACCTACGAGGCGCGGCCTCGTCTCCCGAGGGTGCGGAAGGGTGCTGAAGTTTTTGAACTTCCAGAGGCAGCATTCATTCAACGACTTTCACGCTCGCTTCGCGCTTTTGCTGCGAGACCGCGCGGGTGTAAATATCAAACGTCGTGCGGCAACTCGAATGCCGCATCAATTCCTGAGCGACCTTAATGTCGACACCAAGCGATCTCAGGTTGGTCGCGAGGGAGTGACGGAAACTGTGCCAACCGATATGTTTTCCGACAACTCCGATCCGCGCCAGTGCGGGACGAATGCTCTTCTCCAGGATGCTGTCCGGACTGAGAGGCTTATTCCCTTTGAATCGAACTGAGGGAAACAGGAAATCCAAATCGGTCGAATACGGCGATTTCGCACGCCACTCGAGGAGCGCGTTGAGCACAAGTGGATGGAGTGGGACAGGGCGGCAAGACGAGTCGGTCTTCGTCTTTCCGATCCGGTTTCGTACGCAAGACCTCAGAACATTGACCTCCATCGTTCTGAGGTTCAGATCAGATCAGCTTAGAGCAATCATTTCTGATCTGCGAAGTCCAGTACTGCCGATAAGCAAGACCATGGCCCGGTCGCGCACAGAGAGTTGTTGCACTAGCTGCTGAAATTCATCTGGCGTGAGAACGTCTTTGTCGCGAAGGCGTTTTTGTGATGTCCTCACTCTGCTGATCGGATTGAAAGTGAGCCACTCATATCGGATGGCATGGTTGTATAGCGTCGACAGAACGCACTTCAGTTTTGCCTTCGAGGCCGGCGCCAACGGAAGAGAATGTAGCCATTCCTCAACCTGCATGGTTCGAACTGCACCGAGCCGATGCGTTCCCCAGCGAGGTTCAATGTATCGTTTGAATAGATGGCGATGGTTATCGATTGTTGAGAATGACTTTTTCTCTTGAGTCAGTTCATGCACTCGATAGTGAGCCGCAAGATCACAGATATTTTGTGGCGTCCCAGCATCGCCATTAATCGAACTACGAAGTGCAACGACGGCCCTTTCAGCTTCTCGACGATTCCGTATTTGAGCTACGCTCCCAATGATTCTCTTTTTGTATGTTCGCTTTCCAGAGGCATTGTCATACCATCTGAAAACCCACACGTCCGGGCGGCTTTTGCGCTCTAACTTAAAGAGACTCCCTTGTTGGAAACTGTTCATGCGATCTCCTTTTGCACTCAATCAGTGGCCAATCATCCGAGTGCTTGGATAGAACGGTAGCCGGCAAGTGGCCATTTGATTCCGACTGCAGATCATTCAAACGAACTTGACAACTGGCGCAACATGGAGTTTATTGGAGTGTTGGTCGTGGTGAAGGAGTTCACCCTTAACCGCTGTCCATTCCTTTAGGCCGGACAGATGATAACTCCTGACAGGGAATCCTGTTGCGGAGTTGTGTCCCGGCCGTGTTCCCTGAACGACAATTAGGGGTTCGTGCTTATGACGAACACTTGGGCTCTTTGTGCGCTCTGGGTGGGTCTGGCTTTGGCTGCGACGCTGTTGGCGATCTGGTTCAAGATCTCGACGGCGCTTTCTGAGATTGTGGTCGGCACGGTGGCTCAGTTGGTCATCGGCGTGTTCCTCACCGGGCTCTTCGGCTTCGCGCAGGGCGGCCTAGCCGGGAATACGCAATGGATCACTTTCCTGGCTGGAACGGGTGCAATCGTCCTGACGTTCCTTGCCGGTGCGGAACTCGATCCGGTCATCTTCAAAACCAAGTGGCGCGAGGCATCGATCATCGGCCTGGCGGGATTCTTCGGACCGTTTCTCGGTTGTACGGCGGTTGCGCACTACGTGCTGCATTGGGCGATCATGCCCAGCTGGCTGTGTGGCGTCGCGCTTTCGACAACGTCCGTTGCCGTTGTGTACGCGGTCATGCTGGAACTCGGTTTCAACGTGACGGAGTACGGGAAGGCAATTCTGGCCGCCTGCTTCATCAATGATCTCGGAACCGTCATTGCGCTAGGGCTGATCTTTTCCCCGTTTACCATCAAGACGCTGATTTTTGTGGTCGTTTCCATCGTGGTCTTCGTCGCGCTGCCCTTTCTCACGCCTCGGTTCTTCAAGAAATACGGTGGACGGGTCTCAGAGTTGGAAGCCAAGTACCTTCTCTTCTTCCTCTTCGCCATGGGCGGACTGGCAGTCTGGGCGGGCAGCGAAGCGGTGCTACCCGCATACATGATCGGCATGGTACTGGCCGGGACGGTCGGAAAAGACCATTCACTGATTCGCCGTCTGCGTACACTTACCTTCGGATTACTCACGCCGTTCTACTTCATCCGCGCCGGATCGTTTGTTTCCGTGCCGGCGTTGATGGCTGCACCAGTCACGCTGCTCGTCCTGTTTGGGGCGAAGTCACTGTTCAAGGCGGTTGCCGTGTATCCGGCAGTCAGGATTCACAAGTACGACGGCAAAGCCGGAGCTTACTACACGCTGATGATGTCAACCGGCCTAACATTCGGGACCATATCGGCACTGTTTGGCCTCAATCATCAAATCATCACGCAGGCTCAGTATTCCTACATCGTGGGCACGGTCATCGCAAGTGCGGTGATTCCAACCATGATTGCGAACTCGTTCTTTCTTCCCCGCCATCTTCTTCCCCGAGCAGGCAAAAAAGCAGAGCAGGAGATTCTGCGGCCAGTCCCCGCGGAGGAAGGTTAGGTGAAGCATATGGGAAGCCCGGTGTTTGTTGGAATTCAAAGGATACTGGTTGCATTCGACGCGTCTCCACATGCGGAGCACGCTTTGGATGTCGCCCTTGCTATGGCCGGTGACATGAAGGCCAGGTTGTTTGTTATCTCGGTAATCCGGCCTCCCGAACCCGCTGAAAGCGCGGAGTTCCGTGCTGTCCTTGAAGACGGCCAAGAGCGCTACGAGAAGAGTTTTGTCTCGTTGCGCGAACGCGCCAAGCAAAAGGACATCGAGCTCGAAACCGACGTGGTTCTGGGCCATCCGGCGGAACAAATCATCCATAAGGCGGACTCGATTCAGGCCAGCCTCATCGTGATGGGCAAGCGCAGCCATACGATCCTCCATCGCTGGATGCTGGGCTCAAACTCCGAGCGGGTGCTGAGATATGCGCACTGCCCGGTGATGATCGTCCATTGATCGGATAACCAAGCTATGAAGATCTCGAAAAACGCGAGCGGTGAGGCACACAACAACCGTAACTGTCGGCAATTCTGTTCTCAAATGCCGCTCAACATCAACTCATTGAACTCCTCACAACTGACGGCTTTTGCAGCCGAGAAAGCGTAAGCATCATGTCTGAAGTAGTAAAACTTGAAGCGCTCGAAATTCTTGATTCCCGCGGGAATCCGACCCTCTCAGTCACGGCCACCCTCGCAAACGGCGTAAAGGCAACTGCGAAGGTTCCCTCCGGTGCATCGACCGGCAAACGGGAAGCAGTCGAACTCCGCGACGGGGACAAAAAGCGGTACGGGGGCAAGGGCGTACTGAACGCGAGAAATCACGTGAACGGCGAAATTCAAAAGGCCATTCACGGATTTGATGCCAACGACCAGAAGGGATTGGACAAGAAGCTGTGCGAACTCGACGGGACGCCGAACAAGGCACGCCTTGGTGCGAACGCAATTCTGGGCGTTTCTTTAGCGGTTGCGCGGGCGGCTGCCGCGGACCATGGTCTTCCCTTTTATACATACCTCGGAGGCGAGAAGGCCAACCTCATTCCGGCGCCCTGGTTCAATGTGCTCAATGGCGGGAGCCACGCGGACAGCAACGTGGACTTTCAAGAGTTCATGATTTCGCCGGTTGGAGCGCCTTCGTACAGCGAAGGACTGCGCGCGGCCGCGGAGACTTTTCACGCACTCAAGGCCGTTCTGCACAAGAAGGGTTACAACACGGGCGTCGGCGATGAAGGCGGATTCGCACCGCAGTGCAAATCCAATGAAGAGCCCATCGAGTTGATTCTTGAAGCCATCCAAAAGTCCGGGTACAAAGCGGGTAAGGACATCGTCCTCGTGCTCGACCCCGCCACCAGCGAGCTTTTTGAAGACGGCGTTTATGCCTTCGAAAAGTCGGACAAGAGCAGGAAGTCGCCGGAACAGATGGTCGAATTCTGGAAAGGCGTGCTCGACCGCTATCCGGAGATCTGGGCGATTGAAGATGGTGTTGCCGAAGACGACCACGCCGGCTGGCAGCATCTGACCAAAGCGCTTGGGGGCCGAATTCAGTTAATCGGCGACGACAACTTTGTCACCAACCCGACGATTTTCCGCCAGGGCATCAAAGACGGAATCGCCAATGCCATTCTGATCAAGCTCAACCAGATCGGCACTCTGACGGAAACGCTCGAATGCATTCAGATTGCCCGCGAGAATGGATACGGCGCTGTCATCTCGCACCGTTCCGGTGAGACCGATGACACCAGCATCGCCGACCTGGCCGTGGCCGCCGGCATGGGGCAGATCAAGACAGGCTCGACCAGCCGCGGCGAGCGCATCGCGAAATACAACCGCTTCCTGGAGATTGAGCACGAACTCGGGGCAAAGGCCCGCTACGCCGGAGCAAGCGTATACGAGCGCTGGCACAAAGCGGTAAAGGCATAGCAGGCGGCAAGAAACTGGCGGGTGTTGGAGTCCACCTATAGCTGTCAACCTGGGCAGATGACTCCTCGAAGCGCCGGGGCCCCCGGCGACAGGTCTTCGTCGCTGGGGTGGTCAATACGTGGAGGAGTCATGCCCGAACCCGGATCGGTGATTGCGAGAACCCGAGTTTCTGGTGAACTGAACGACGTGCAGAGGCGGCGACTGGACGCAACCTGCAAATACATCGACAGCCTACTTTGCGAAATCGAACACGCGCTCCATTCGCCACAGTCGGAGTCCCCATTTCCACATTATGTGGTGGATGTTACCCCTGCGCAATCGCGCGCAATTGAAGACTATATTCGCCAGCTCCGCGCTCTATTGCTGAGAACGCTGGACTGGCGGCACATGAAGCCGGAACCACCAGGAATTCCATTGCTAGCCGAATATGAAAAATCCGAAACGCAAAGCCGAAAACCTGTGTCCCTTTTGGAAATCGAACGAATTTGGGCCGAACAGATCGAGCCCCGTCTGGGCAGTTTCGAATCAATGAAAGAGTTCTTCGAAGGCCAGACTGAACCTCCGCCCCTTGACTCGCGGTGGAGGCTGAACTGGCCAGGGCTCCCGATTCCAGGTTATGCAGCTAAAGACTTGATCCGCGATACCCAGCGGCCCAGATGTCTTAAGGTCGGTGAGTAGCGAGAAGACTCCGCAGAGAGGTTTCGATCTTACCGGGATCGGTTTCGCCTTGGAACTTCGCACGCACTATCCCATTCCTATCGATGAGGAAGGTCAACGGCAGGCCAAGTACGCCGCCATAGCGCCGACCGAGCGTCGCATCCCCCATGGCAACGGGGTAAACGATACGTTGTGCGTGCATCACCCTACGGACCTGTTCTGAATCGTCGTCCATCGAAATCCCGATTACCGCCAACTGCTGCGGCCCATATTGCTCTTGCCAGCGGGCAAACATCGGCATTTCGATTTGGCATGGTGCGCACCAGGTGGCCCAGAAGTTCAGCAGTACAACCTTGCCGTGTAGTCGAGCCAGATCGAGGTTATGGCCGGTGAGGTCGCGCCTTACAAACTCCGGAGCCCTGCGACCCACCAGCGATTGCGTCCCACTGGTCTGCGCGCCCGCTTGCGGCACGAGGGTGAGGAACAGAAACGTAAATCCCCAAAGGAGCGCAAGGATCTTCGTTCCGCTAAAACACTTAATGCGCAACCGGATACCCTTTGCTAACCCAGTCGCTCCCGAAGTTATCCGCGATGTAGAGAACTTTCACATTCGTAAAGCCAAGGTCGCTCAGAGTCTTGAATGCGCCCCCCACATTCGGGCAGCGGTTCCATGGGCAGCAACCGCAATAGAGCACTATGAACCTGCTCTTCGCCAACGTCTTCACGCGATCACGAAGCTGGTACAGGCCGGCCTCGCGCGAGCCTGGTCCTGCGTACTCCGAAGTTGGGATATGCGCCTGGTCGAACATGACGCGCGAACCCACCTGCAGGATCAACGGTTCGACCGCACGGGTAGAATTCAGTATCGTTTTCAGTTCTTCCGGCTGTATCAGTTGGGTCGAGGGAACGGTTGTTGCAGCCAGCGGGAGTGCGGACTGCGCACGTGCCGGAGATTGGATCAACATGAATGTAATCACGGCAACGCTTCCCATCGTGGCGATTGATTTAATTCTCATGCGGGGCTCCGAAACCAGTATATTGGCACGAACCATGATTCTGGGGCATCTCTGGCTGGTCATTCACGTATCCGTCCATTGGTTTCAGTTGCCCCCGTTCAACAGATCGGGAACTTTGAGCTCGACCTCGATCTGCGGAGGGGTGAGGAGCGTGTTCTTCACCAGACAGTGCTCGACGGAGCGCATCAAGCCTTCACGTTGCTCGGTCGTCAGGTAGACAGGACTGTCGACGCGGATTTGGAAGTTGCCGAGTCGCGAGGGGCTCTTGAGTTTTTCGGCCTCGACGGAGACAGTCACGCCTGTCTCCGCCAGATTGCGTGTCTTCAGATATTGGGCCGCGTAGAAGGCCGCGCAAGACCCCAGCGACGCGAGCAGCAATTCCGGAGGCGTCATGCCGGAGTCTTCCCCCCCATTCTCTTCCGGCTGGTCGCAAAGAATGGAGTGTGATCGCGAATGAATGGCAAATTTGACCTTGTCGAGATGAGTAATCTTTACTTCCATCATGGTTTTCCTCTTCCATTGGGAGAAAGGCACAAAAGAAGCGTTTCGTTACCAGATCGCGGAGACTTATTTTGCAGCCGGCATTACCAGCATGCGCAGGTATTCCCGTGTAAGAATGGCTCGCAATCGAGGCGCGACAGTCGGGTCACAGGGAATCTCCAGGGACCGGCAGCGATCGATTGCAGTGCGCAAATCGCGCACAAATGCCACGCAGGATGGGCATGCCTCGATGTGTTCGCGCATCTGTTCGCAGGTCAGCGGTTCCACTCTGCCATCAAGGTATTCGGAAAGGTTGGCAAACAGATCGCGGCATTCCGCGGGACGTTGCCCGTTCTTGGCCTTGGCGACCTTTCGCTTCTTCACGGCGAGTTTGGCACCACGCTGCTCATCGGAAACTCCCTGTAGGAGTTCGTTCATCTCCCTGCGTACGCTTAGACGTGCCCGATGAAGCCGAATCCGAACCGTTCCCTGCTGAAGCGAGAGAACCTGCGCCACCTGCTCGGTGGTCAACTCCTCCATATCGTGGAGCACAAGAACAATGCGCAATGCCGGCGGTACGCGCAGAATCGCCTGGTGCAGCAGATGGTGCTGCTCGGCCGCGAGGAGGTCGCCTTCCGGTCCCACCGCGCCGTCCTCAAGCAATCTCCCCAGTTCTTCATGGTCCGGCATCAAATCGTCGAGCGAAAGGAGGCTCGGCGGGGCGTGGGCGGGCTTGCGGCGCATGCGCCAGCAGCGGTTTCTGGTGACGGTATAAAGCCAGACGGACATCTGCTGCGGTGTCTGAATTTTTGCCAGGTGCCCGACGGAGCGGGAGAGCACCTCCTGCATGGTGTCTTCCGCATCTTCCGGATGACCGCAGACCTTCATGCTGAAGGAATAGACCGTGTTCTGCAGCAAACCGATCGCCTCTTCGACAGCTTCCGGAGTGTTGAGGCGCAAGAGGTCTGTGGCTCGGATCAGTTCAGGTCGCATCGCATGGAATCTTCGTGTGCAAGATCAGTATATTCTCCTTCAAGTGTGATTAGAGCCCCTTCTCACCGGAGACTCTTCAATCCACTGCGCCGATCGTTCAGCAAGAATGGTCCTTCGCACAGGGGATCGTTGCAACACCGGCTTTCAAAGCTGTCTCGATCATCTGAAGGCAGATTGGAGATACCTTCTTTAGCCAATCTCGCTCTTCATCGCTTTCAGGCTTGGAGTCAGAGGCCAGCCATGCGCGCAGCAAGGCAAGTGCGAGCCTCATCTCGGCGCCAGGACGACTTTCCTCCAACCGGAACATCTGGCGATAGACCTCGTCTTTGAGCTTTTCGCCTTGATCTCGACACGGCTTGTTCGAGCTGACTACTGCTTTCCGCGGCGTCATGGCTGCATGACTCCTTCTCACTTGACAATGCCGAAGCTGCCATCCTTTATGCCCACGGCACGCAGGATGCTCATGGCCGGGCACCAGTTGGTGAATGCGGATTGCAAGAGGTTAACCCCAACGAAAACCGTCAGCCAGAGCCAGTAGAGGGAAAAGAAATGTGCAAGAGCAAGCGACAACAACACCATGACGCCTCCCATGAGGCGCACACCGCGTTCGACTGTCATAGAGAATCTCCTTGTTCGGTTTCGGGTTCAGGGTGAGACTCGCCCCCAGAGTGAACCATGTAGTAAAGCACTGGAATGGTGGGCCACGAGAGAAAGGTAGAAGCGACCGCGCCCGCAATCAGCGACAAGGCCAGCCCTTGAAAGATTGGATCGGTAAGAATCACGCTTGCGCCAACGACGACGGCGGCTGCGGTCAAGAGCATAGGACGGAACCGAGTGGCGCCTGCATCGATCACAGCCTCGGCCAGTGGCATTCCTTGGCGAATGCGAAGCTCGATGAAATCAACAAGGATGATCGAGTTGCGCACGATGATGCCCGCTCCGGCGATAAACCCGATCATCGAGGTTGCCGTAAAGAATGCACCCAGCATGGCATGAGCAGGCATGATCCCGACTAGTGTCAGTGGAATGGGAGCCATGATGATCAGCGGCACAATGAAGGAGCGGAACCATCCCACCACAAGTACGTAAATCAGTACCAGCACCGCGGCGAATGCAAGGCCCATATCGCGAAAGACCTCGATGGTGATGTGCCATTCGCCGTCCCACTTCATCGAGTAGTGATCTGTAGAATCCGGCATCGACGCGTTATAGCGGGCGAGCGTGTATCCGGCAGGAAGGGTGAGATGGTCGAGTTCCTTGTTCATCTTCAGGATGGCGTAGACCGGGCTCTCCACCGCCCCAGCCACGTCGCCCGTGACATAAACCACCCGGCGCAGATTCTTGTGATAGATGCTTGGCTCGATTTTCTCGTGCCCGACGGTGACCAACTCGCGCAATGACACCATACCGCCGTCCGCGCCTGGCAGGCGAATGTTGTCAAGCCCTTGTTCGGAAGAGCGATCCGCGCGGTCGAGTTCGACAATTGCAGGTACGGGTTCCCGTGCGTTCTGATCATGCAGCAGTCCTACCTCGGTTCCAGAGATCGCAAGCGCCAGCGCATGAGCAACGTCGGAGACCGCAATGCCGTGCTCGGCAGCCTTGACTTCATCCACGCGCATCGTAAGTCTCGGTTCCGGGTCTTCAACATACCAGTCGGTGTCCACCACCCCAGGAGTGTGCTGAAAAATGGTCTTGATCTGCTGTGCTACCTCAGTCTGACCAGCCAGGTCTGGACCGTACACCTCGGCCACCAAAGTCTGCACCACCGGTGGTCCCGGAGGAACCTCGCTGACCTGAATGCGCGCGCCATACGCGTTGCCGACTGCGTCGAGCAACGGACGAAGCCGTTTTGCAATCGCATGGCTCTGCACACTGCGTCGCTTGGCAGGCAGGAGATTGACTTGAATGTCCGCCTGATTCGGCTGGTGGCGCATGTAGTAGTGGCGCACCAATCCGTTGAAGTTATACGGGCCAGACGTTCCAGTGTAGGTCTGGTAGTTCAACACGTCCGGCTGCCGTGCAAGTTCGTCCCCCAACGCCTGGGCCACGCGCGCCGTCTGTTCCAGCGGTGTGCCATCGGGCATGTTGATGACCACCTGCAACTCGCTCTTGTTATCGAAGGGCAGCATCTTCACTTTCACGAGTCCGAGCGGCACAAGCGCCACTGAGATCAGAAACAGCACCAACACTCCAATGAAGAACAGAACGCGATTGCGTGGAGACCGGATCAGCGGCGTCATGATGCGTCGATAGATTCTGGTCCGCCAGTTTTCAGTTTCCGGCTCCAGTATCTTGGCCCCTTCAAGGTGGCGGCCAACGAGCCGGAGGGCAGCCCATGGCGAAACTACAAATGCAACCAGCAGTGAGAAGAGCATGGCTGCCGATGCGCCCACGGGAATGGGCCGCATGTACGGCCCCATCAACCCGCGGACAAAGGCCATGGGCAGTACTGCGGCGATCACGGCGAAGGTGGCCAGAATGGTCGGATTGCCCACCTCGGCCACCGCTTCCACTGCAACTACACTCATCGGCCGCCCAAGATTCTCCGGCAGTCTGAAGTGCCGCACCATGTTCTCAACCACAACGATAGCGTCATCGACAAGAATGCCAATCGAGAAGATCAGCGCAAACAGCGTGACCCGATTGATGGTGTAACCCAGAAAGTAGAACACCGACATGGTGAGCGCCAGCGTAACCGGAATGGCCAGCAGCACCACGCCCGATTCACGCCATCCCAGAAACAGCGCGACGAGGAGCGTTACTGACAGCGTCGCAAGCAGAAGGTGCTCCAGCAGTTCGTCCGACTTGTTCTTCGCCGTCTCGCCATAATTCCGTGTGGTCGTGACCCTTACGTCGTTGGGAATGGTCACTCCCTCCATCTCATGAACGCGCTTGAGCACGGCGTTGGAGATGTCGGTTGCGTTGGTCCCCTTGCGCTTGGCCACAGTAATCGTAACGGCCGGATATTGCGCTGCGCCCTGCTGCGCCCCTGCGCTCGCATTCGACGTACCGTAGACCACGTAGTCCGACGGCTCGGCGGCGCCATCCACGATCTTGTCGGCTACGTCGCGCAAATACACCGGATGGCCGCGAACCACGCCCACTACGACTGCTTCCAGATCCTCGCGGCGGTTGAACAGGTTTCCCGCATCGACGCGAACTTCCTGATTGTTTTCAGAGAAGTTCCCAGCCTGCACACTGACATTCGCGGCTTGCAAATGCCCGATGATGGCCATCGGCGACATGCCGTAGGCACTCAGCTTATCCGTGCTCAGCACTACGCGCATCGTGCGCGGAAGGCCGCCGATGATCGTCGTCTCCGATACATCGGAAATTTGCGCGATGTTGTGTTCCATCTCTGCGGCAATGGCGCGAAGTTGATAGCCGTTATAGTGCTCGCCCCACAGTGTCATGGCAAGGATTGGAACATCGTCGATAGAGCGGGCCTTGATCAGCGGCTGCGAAACTCCGGGCGGCATGCGATCGAAGTTTGAGTAAAGCTTGCTATAGACCTTGATTAGCGCATCTTCCTGAGGCGTTCCGACAAGGAAGCGAACAATCACCAGGCTTTGGCCCGGCGCGGAAGTCGAGTACACATACTCGACGCCGGAGATCTCATGCACCAACTTCTCGATCGGCAGCGTGACGCGCTCTTCCACCTCTGCGGGCGAAGCTCCCGGCATCGCCGTAGCGATGTCCAGCATCGGCACCAGGATTTGCGGCTCCTCTTCGCGTGGGATGATCGCGACCGCGAAGATACCAATGCCCAGCGATGCAGCAATGAAAAGCAAGGTCAGCTTGGAGTTGATAAATGTATGTGCCAGTCGTCCGGCTATTCCAAGATCTTGCGTCATGGTCGGACCCCTGTGCTGGGCTCAATGCGCTTGCCGGCCAGTTCGCGGTCCGACGGTGCGTCAACGAACTTTTCCCCCGCGGATATTCCCGACAGTACTTCGACAAGGCTTCCCTGTGCCTCGCCCAAGGTGATGTAACGAAGGTGAGCGAATGCCTGGCCGTCGAGAACATACACGCAGGCGAGCGAGCCACGCACCACAACAGCCGAGCGCGGAATAAGAATTGCCTGTTTTGTACCATTGGCAAACTCGGCTGTTCCATACATGCCCGCGCGGATCGGACTTGAGGAAGGCAGGTCGATCTTGACAAGAAAACCGTGACTTGATGGATCGGCGGCTGGAAGGATTTCAGAGACCGTCCCCGCCAGGCTCGTTGCCGTCCCGCCATCGATCGCCACTTGTACTTTCATCCCTTTGTGAATCATGCCGATCGCTGACTCATCTACCGTGGCATCCAGTTGCAATGCTCCAGCCTTATCCACCTGAAGCAGCGGCACGCCCGGCGCGGCCATCGTCCCCGGATCAGCCATCCGCGCCGTAATCACACCGGCGAATGGGGCAACCAGATGCGTGTACCCGAGCATGGTGCGGGCCCCGCTCTCCTGCGCCCGTGCCGCGTCGGTCTGTGCGCGCATTGCATCAACGCTCGCCGCTGCACCTTCGGCCCGCCGAGACACTTCGTCCATCTCCTGCGGGCTTACGCTCTTTTCCGACTCAAGCTGCTTATACCGGCCCAGCGTACTCGCCGCCAGAGCGGCATTCGTCTGTGCGGCGGCTTGCGCGTTCTGCGCTGCCTTCACGCCTGCCTGAGCCTGCTCTACTTGCGCGCGCAAAGCGGCATCGTCGAGGACCACCAACGTTTGTCCGGCACGAACACTGTCTCCTTCCCGCACCGTCACCTGCTGGATGCGGCCCATCACTTGAGCCGATACCACTGCGGTTTCCCTGGCATGAACCGTGCCGGTCGAGCGCAGGCTCACAGGCGCCTGTTGCTCCTGGCTTTCAACAACCCGCGCTTGCATGGTTTGTACGCTCCCCGGCGTTTCGGCAGATTCCCCGCCATGGCAACCAGCGATCATCACCCCTGAAGCGGCAAGCAAACTTGCCCATGCGAGATTCCTCATTGCAGTTCCTCCGCGGCATCGGGAGTCAAAGTCCCGGTAGCGTATAACAGTTCGCTGTAGGCCATGGCATTGCCGTACACGGCGTGCCAATAATTGGATTGGCTCTGCCGTTCGGCGTCCTCAGCCCGCAGCAGATCGGTGATGGTCGCAAGTCCAGCGCCATATCGGTTCTTCAGAATTCGCAGACTTTCCGCCGATTGATCCAGAGCGGCCTGCGCCGTTTCCAGTTGCAGTGCCGCAGTCTGCCGGTGAATGTGCGCCTGGGTCACTTCGAGCTGCAAATGCTGTTTCGTGGCAGCCACTTGGGCATCGATCTTCTGCTTTGCTGCGCTCTCCCGCGCTAGTTGTGTGCGCTTGCCTATGGGTAGGATGTCGACGCTGATCTGAACACCCGCCACCCAGTTGTTGCCACCCGAACCGCCGATTGATGTGCGGTCTTCTTCCCAGTTCCCATATGCGCTCACACGAGGGCCGAAATCGGACTTCGCGGCCCCGAGCGCGGATGCCTGCGCCGACTGGACTTCTCCCAGCGCCATCAGGTCAGGACGCGTCTTTGCGGCCGTGGACACCTCGTCCTCCAGCGCCCCCTGCGCAAATGTATGCGGCTCTATTGGTTTCAGCTCTTGTGCTTTTAGGTCCGGGTTGCCTATGGATTCACGCAACTCTGCCCACGCCAGTTCAAGGTCCCCCCGCGCTGCAATCAACTCCTCTTTGCGCGCCGCGGCATTCACCTCGGCAGACATGCGGTCCGACTCCACCGCAAGCCCGGCTTTCACGTGATCCTCGACTGAAGCAAGCAGCGCCGCGGCCGTCTCCTGCTCATGCTGAGCGACTGCAATCTCCCGTTCCGCAAACAACACCTGCTGGTATGCCCCTATAACGTGAAAAGCGATCTGCTGGTCAACCGCCTTGGCGGAGGAGGAGGCGCTTTCCTTGAACAGGTCGGCGCGGTGGATCTCCTTCTGTGTCTTGAGCGAATCGAATGCCACCCACGAGCCCGAGAAGCGGGTCGAGAAATTTCCAATCGGCTGCGGAAAGTTCAGCGCGTTCAACGCGAAATCGGCCTGTGTGAATTGCCGCTGGCGAAGCCGCGTGCCAAATGCATACACCGGATCGTTGCCGCGCGAGATGTCTTCGGTAAAGGTCAGCTGTGGCAACAACGCGGTTCGAGCCAGAGTTGCTGATTCCTTCGCATCCAGATTGCCGGCGCGCGCAATCGCTGCCTCAGGGCTTTGCCCCAGGGCCTGATTGATGGCTTGCCGAAGCGTCAGAGGTTCCTGCGCACCGGCGGCCAATGTCCCCATCGAGACCAGTAGAACGGTGGCCAGGACTTGATAAGAGCGGAAAGTCATAAGGTGAAACGTCGTAGGCTTGTGCATCCATAGGAATAAAGTCACGGAGTGGGGAATTCGTTACACGCGACGTGACCTGCTGTGCCCAGGGAAGAATCAGCATCATTCCAGCTGGGTGCCAGATGCGACCGCCAAGGTGAACCAAAAGCAATTTGCCAAGCGCAACCTGTTCCCGGCCAGCTTCAGGTCGCCTTATTCCGCCTGATTCGGCCGCCTTAATCCGCCTTATTCGTCTACTGCTCAAGTCCTGGCTCCTGAGTTCGGAACCATACTGCCCTCGGCTTGCCCCCGGCGCCTGCGTGCCAATGGTCTCTCTGTGCGTACGTGGTATTGCCTGACGTTGGCACGGAATGAAGTGCCGAGGAGATGTTGGGCTGATTCCACACGATCAGCCCGTTGGCCACTTGGTTGTACTTTTGCCCGCATTTTGCCCGCAAATAGGGCCCAGTGGGCCCTTTCTGCCGCTTGTGCCGATTCCTAAGTGCTGTGCCGTCTACATTTTGCGGCTCCTTGCATTCATGGCATGGAGGAGGTCATCGGTTCGTTCCCGGTCAGGTCCACCAAATTCTCCCTGGAAAACTCACGTTAGACACTTTTACCCCCACCGGTATTGCTGAAGTCTGTTGGCAAATCCGCCCATCATGGCTTTGCGGCCGGCTATTGCCAGTCGGCAGCATTGCGCCTTTCTGCGTGCCCTTCGCAGTCTTGCGGCCTTCCCTGCAGGTTCCTCGCAATTCCCTCTCGCCTCATGATTCTCCCTTGATGGAGCTGAGCGTCGTGGCTGCGCCTTGCGGAATCACCCGCATATACGCACCGGTCGCAATTCAACAAGCTCACATTCAACGCCTGAGTTCTTATGAGAAAATGCTGGACACGCCCCACCATCCTTGTGACTGCCGCTCAGATTACGCAGTTGCTCCTCGATCTGCTGTTCAAGTAGCCTCGCCATGCTCCCTTGTTGGCACCGAAGTTCGCGAACATGATCCATCAACAGGCTCCATCGGCAGATCAACTCCCCGTTCCCGGTAAAATGACCCTATGACTCACGGCGCTGAAAGGCCAGATCACACACCATTGGCAGCGCTGCTGAGCGGCGTCCCTGGTTTTGCCCGGCTCCCGCAAAATGCGATGGACATGCTGCTCGGTCGTATCGCTGTGCGCGCTTTGAAGACAGGGGAGATTCTGGCGCGGGAAGGGGAACCGGGAGACGCACTCTTCCTGGTTGTCTCCGGCAGCTTGAGGGCAACGCGCGAGCCGCTGAACGGACAGCCGCCGCTCTCGCTGGCCACCATCCATGCCGGACAGATCACGGGTGAATTGAGCTTGCTCACCGGCCATCCGCGCGCTGCCACCCTTGCGGCCGCGGAGCCGGCGATTGTCGGAGTGCTGTGCAAGCAAGACCTCGACTCGCTTTGTGCGCAGTTCCCCGAAGAGATGACGGTTCCGCTGGATTGGATGGCGGAGCGGCTCAATCGCTACCAGATTGAAAGTGCGCTTGCCGACAGCCGTGTCCTGCTGGACCTGGGACAGGAGGCGCGACGCGATCTTGCCGCGTGCTTCCAGACCGTCGATCTGCCGGCAGGCCAGATCCTGTTTCATGAGGGCGAACCGGGAGACACGCTTTACCTGATTCTGAGCGGACGCGTGCGCATTGAGGTCAACAACCCAAATCCGAAATCGGCCCCGGAGCCGGCCCCGGAATCGGCCCAGCAATCGACCCAGCACTCGACCCGGCACGGCGGCAGCGTCGCGCCCGCGGGCCGCCTGCTTGCCGAATTGGGCAAGGGAGACCTGCTGGGCGAGATGGCTGTGCTCACCGGCGAACCGCGCTCCGCCACTGCGGTCGCCGTGCGCGATACGCAGCTTGCAATGCTCGATCGGCCCTCCTTCGATCGCCTTGTTGCAGCCCACCCGCAACAGATGCTGGGCCTCATGAGCCGCCAGTTGGCTGGCCGTGTGCGGGCGCAAAATAGCGGACGCAAGACGGAAGGGCGCCCACCGATCGCCATCGCCGTGCTTCCGCTTTGTCGCCCGGACCAAGGTTCCGGCGCACGCCAGTTTGCCCGCGAGCTTGCCGCTCAGCTCTCGGTCTTTGGCCCAACCCTGCACCTGAACGCCGCCGAGCTGGCCAGAATTCTCGGCGGAGATCCCTTGAGGCCGGCCCCGCCAAACGGCAGCCAGACCGTTCGCGATGGAGTGCAGTTCAGTGCGGCCTCTGAGCGGCGCCTGCTCGCCTGGCTCGGAGATCGGGAGATTTCCTTTCGCCATGTGGTCTACGAGGCCGATCAGAGCAACACCCCCTGGACCTCGCGCTGCCTGCGACAGGCCGATGTGCTGCTGGTGGCCGCCGAGAGTGCAGGCGATCCGCTGGAATGTGCTCAGGCCTTTGAGAAACTCTCCCACGGCATCGCCCCTTCAGTCTCGCGGACCCTCGTTTTGCTGCACGGCGAAAAGGCTGGAAACTCCCCTCCATGCAAGACCGCCGCATGGAAACGCACCCTTGGCATCCAGATGCACGAGCATGTTCGCTTCAACAACCCCGCGGATGTGGGTCGCGTCGCCCGGGCTCTCAACCGGCAGTCGGTTGGCCTGGTGCTGGGCGGAGGGTTCGCTCTCGGCCTGGCGCACATCGGGGTCATCGACGCCATGCGCCATCTGCACATTCCCATCGACTTTGTGGGCGGCACCAGCATGGGGGCCATCGTCGGCGCTGCCTGCGCCATGGAGTTTTCCCACGCCCAGATGCTCGAGGTGATGGACAAGGGCTGCGTCCAGGCCCTCAAAGGCGACTACACGTTGCCCATCGTCTCCCTGCTCACAGGCCGCAAAGTCGGCCTGACGCTGGGCGAGTACCTCGAAGGGCTGGACATCGAAGACCTGGGTCTGCCCTACTTCGCCATCTCCGCCAGCCTCACCCATGCACGCATGGTGGTCCATCGGGAAGGCAGCGCGTTGCGCAGCGTACTGGCCAGTTGCCGCGCGCCGGGTATGTTTCCGCCGCTGGGCTGGGATGGCGATGTCCTGGTCGACGGCGGCCTGGTCAACAACAATCCTGCCGACGTGATGCGCGAGTGTGTGGGCGGAGGCACCGTCTTTGCCTCCGCTGTCTCCCCCAGCCAGCAGTTCACGGTCGGTGACCAGTTCGGGATGGATCTCTCCGGGTGGCGTCTTGCGGCCCGCAAGGCCAATCCCTTCCGCCGCGGAGAGCGCGTCGGCACCATCGGCGACGTGCTCATGCGGATGATCCGCCTCGGCGGCGTAGCCCATGATCGCGAGATTCAGTCCCGCGCCGACCTCTACCTATCCCTTCCCTTGCAAAACTTCACATTTCGCGATTTCCATCGCGGGGAAGAGATGGCCAGGGTGGGCTATGACTTCGCAATCGAGACCCTCGAAGCCTGGATCGCCGAGCATGGGCGTCCCTGGCTCGGCCAATCCCAAAAAATAAACTGATTCAATTTTCTTACCGGATCCCCAGCAGCTTATGCGTCTGCAGACTCAATCGCCACTGCGGATGCTCCATGCAATACTTCGTCGCCAGCACAGTATTGAGGATCTGGTTCGGCCCATCCATCGGCTGCAGGAAAAAGTGATCGAAGCCCAGCCCGGCGAACTCCTCCGGCATCGCCTCCGGCTGCGGAAACACCAGCTTCAGTTCGCTGCCGCTTTTCTGATTAAGCACCGCTCCCGCCTTGGGACTCACGCACACCCAATCCAGCCCCGCCGGAGCCGCAATGGTCCCATTCGTCTCCGCGGCAATCTCAAATCCCCGCGCGTGCAGCGCGTCAATCAGCGTCTCATCCATCTGCAGCAGCGGCTCGCCGCCCGTGCACACCACAAAACGCTTCCCCTGCTTACCTTCTCCCACCCACTTCATCTCGATCGCCGCGGCCAAATCCCCTGCTGAATCGAACTTTCCCCCGCCGTCTCCATCCACGCCCACAAAATCCGTGTCGCAGAACTGGCAAACCGCCGCCGCCCGGTCCGCCTCCCGTCCTGACCAAAGATTGCACCCCGCAAACCGGCAGAACACAGCCGCCCGCCCGCTCTGCGCGCCCTCCCCTTGCAGCGTGTAAAAAATCTCCTTCACTGCGTACGCCATCCACCGCCCCAGTCCCTGGTTCCTAATCCCTAACGCCTAATGCCTAATGCCTAATCCCTAATCCCCGTGTTTCCCACCGGATCTTCGATCCCGTTCTCCTTGAATCCCTTCTGTCGCAACACGCAGGAATCGCACTGCCCACACGGCTTTCCCGTCGCCGAAGGATCGTAGCAACTGCTGGTCAGCGCGTAATCCACGCCCAACTCCAGGCCCTTTTGAATAATCTGCGCCTTGGTCAGCGCAATCAGCGGCGTGTGAATCTTCAATGCCTGCCGCCCTTCCACGCCGGCCTTGGTGGCCAGGTTCGCCATCTTCTCAAACGCCTCAATGAACTCCGGCCGGCAGTCCGGGTAGCCTGAATAATCCAGCGCATTCACCCCGATAAAGATGTCGCTCGATCCCAGCACCTCCGCCCACGCCAGCGCAAACGAGAGAAAGATCGTGTTCCGCGCCGGCACATACGTCACTGGAATTCCATGCGACATCTCGTCCGCCGTGCGTCCCTTGGGAACCTCAATGTCGCTGGTCAGCGCCGACCCGCCAAACACCCGCAGATCGATCGCCGCAGTCCTGTGATCCGCCACGCCGATCGACGCCGCAACCCGCGCCGCCGCCTCCAGCTCAAACACATGCCGCTGCCCATAGCGAAATGACAGCGCATACAGCTCATACCCCTGGCTGCGCGCAATCGCCAGCACAGTAGCCGAGTCCAGCCCCCCGCTCAGCAGCACCACCGCTTTTTTCATTTCAGTACTCATCCTGCCGTCCCACCAATCAATCGCAACTATAGCGGTTTCAGGATTGCCGTACCCAAAGGGAATACACTCAAGTCGACGCGACCCCAAGGAGCGGCGACCTCGCAGTAGTGCAGATAGGGTATACCTATCCTGAAACCGCTCTAGAGCCCCACCGCGAGGTGCAATCCTAACTCCGCTAACCGGCGCGAAGCGCGGCTAACGCGCCCCAACGGGGCGCGCTACTTCAAATCCCCGCCCTTCCCAATATCCATCGATGCCGGCAG
>Ga0302149_1000037_pt1 | contig 45283 bp, 39 predicted proteins | sample I_Bog_N1_1_FD_192435 | JGI IMG/M metagenome (GOLD analysis project Ga0302149, IMG submission 192435) | Peat permafrost microbial communities from Stordalen Mire near Abisko, Sweden - I_Bog_N1_1 | ecosystem: Environmental > Terrestrial > Soil > Wetlands > Peat | place: Sweden: Abisko, Stordalen...
TCACAATGGCCAGCACTTCGCCGGTAGCGTTGAGCTGCTTATAGCCCAGGAATGAAGTCTTCGGCAGCTCGCGAAACGCCGGGCTCGCCGACTTCTGGCTGCCACCCTTCCACGAAGCCCGCGCCCGTGCCTGCTCCGCTTCTTTAGCCTGCTCGAACCCCGCATCGTCAAAAGCCACGCCTGCATCCCGCGCAGCATCCACCATGAAATCCAACGGCAAGCCGAATGTCTCGTACAGATGAAATGCCTTCTCGCCCGTCAAACCCGCCTTCAGTTCCGCATCCAGCCGCGTCATCCCAATTTTCAGAACGCGATCAAACTGCTTCTCCTCCGCCTCGACTACTTTCGCCACGCGCCCAGCCGAATCAACCAGCTCCGGATAAGCCCCTTGCATCAGGTCGCGCACAGCGTAGACCATCTCAAACAGAAATGGCTGTTCCTGTCCCAGCAGCCGCCCATGCCGAATCCCACGCCGCAAAATCTTCCTCAGCACATACCCGCGCCCTTCATTCGAAGGCAGCACGCCGTCATTGATGAGGAACGTAGCCGCCCGCGCATGGTCTGCAATGATGCGCAAGCTCGCGTTACCGACCAGAGCCGCTAACTCCGCTGACTCCGCTAACCCCACGAACTCCGCCGCCTTCTCAATCAGAGGCGTAAACAAATCCGTCTCAAAATTAGAAATCTTCCCCTGCAGCACCGCCGCCACGCGTTCCAACCCCATCCCCGTATCAATCGAAGGCTTCGGCAGCGGTGTCAGCGTGTAGCTGGTCTTTTTCGTCTCCGCGTCCACCACCGCAGCCCGGTCAAACTGCATAAAGACCAGGTTCCAGATCTCGACATACCGCGCATCGTCCTGCCCAAACGGCAGATCCTTCCCGTGTTCCGATGCCTCCAACCCCATGTCGAAGAAAATCTCCGAACACGGCCCACACGGCCCCGTCTCGCCCATCTGCCAGAAGTTGTCCTTCAGCCCGTACTCAAAGATGCGCTCCTTCGGCACGCCCACTTCCATCCAGTAACCCTCGGCCTCATCGTCCCGCGGAACCCCATTGGCCGGGTCGCCCTCAAAGATCGTCACGTACAGCTTGTCCTTGTCGATCCCGTACCACTCCGGGCTGGTCACCAGTTCCCACGCAAACCCGATCGCCTCGCGCTTGAAGTAGTCGCCAAAGCTGAAGTTGCCCAGCATCTCAAAGAAGGTGTGGTGCCGCCGTGTAAACCCCACATTTTCCAGGTCGTTATGCTTCCCGCCCGCCCGCACGCATTTCTGGCTCGTCGTGGCGCGCACGTAGTCGCGCTTCTCCGCGCCCAGAAAAAGGTCTTTGAACTGGTTCATGCCCGCATTGGTAAACAGCAGCGTCGGGTCGTTGGCAGGCACCAGCGACGAGGAGTGCACCCGGCGGTGCCCCTTCGTCTCAAAAAAGCGCAGAAAAAGTTCGCGTATCTCGTTCCCAGAGCGGTTTTGCATGGCCCATCCAGTGTAATCGGCATTGGCGTCTACACGCATCCCCGCCAATCGCCAACAACATGAAGCGTGTGCCCCAGCCATTCCGCGCTTTTGCGGAATGGCTGGGAAGCAGTGCCTGAATGCGAGCCTCCCGCGAGCGTCTGCCGCACCGCAGGTGCTACTCTCCGCCCGCCTCCTCGTCCACATTCTCCAGCGCCGCCAGCGCCTCCTCCGGCACATCCCACTGCCGCAGGATTTTATAGATCACGCCGGTCGAAAACCCCGCCGTCACCAGCCGCCGCATCACCCGTGCCGTCTCCTTCTCGTTCTCCGGCTTGCGTATCCGCTTCCGCTCCAGGTGTGCCCGCGCCAACTCTTCCTCATTGGTCTGCCCGTAGCGCGCATCCAGCGTGTCGGCAATCAGCTCCTTGGCCACGCCCTTCTGCTGCAAATCCTGCCGCACCCGCCGAACGCCAAATTTCTCATTCTCCTGCCGCAGCCGCGCATACGTCTCGGCATAGGCAGCGTCATCCAGATACCCATGTTCTTTCAGCCGGCCCAGCGCAGCGGAGACATGCGCCTCGCCGGCCTCACCCGGTTCCACGCGCGCCTTCATCAAACGGTGCAATTCAGACACCGTCCGCATCCGCCGCCCCAGCGCCTTCACGCCGTACTCGTACAGTCCCGCCTCGTTCAGGAACTCCCGCGGCTTCGAAGATTTGCGTTGGAAGGGCAATGTCAGCTCTTGACTTTCGGCTTCTTCGCCGCAAGCTGGTCTGGCGAAGGTCCGCGCACCAGGCCTTGGACGCTGGCTGTGGCCCAGATGGCTTCGCGTACCGCCCGCGACTTGTTCCATCCCGTGCGCTTCATAATCGTGTCGCGCGCCGCCTCAGCCTCGGCATCAAGCGTCGTCTTTACTCGATAAGTCATGGCCATGCGCTTGATCCTACATTGGTCGATTCTCTTCTTCCAGATCACTCTCGGCACCGCGCCAGCGCAACCCTGTTCCCTATTCCCTATTCCCTGTTCCCTGTTCCCTGCTTCACCCACTCGTCCACCCACTCATTCACCGTCTTGTACCAGAGCTGCGAGTTCTGCGGCTTCATCACCCAGTGCCCCTCGTCCGGGAAGTACAGCATCTTGCTCGGCACCTTCAGCAACTGCAGCGTGTCGAAAAGCTGGAATCCCTCGCTCACATCCAGCCGGTAGTCGAGCTGCGAGTGAATCACCAGCGTAGGCGTCTTGAAGTTTTTCGCATACAGGCTCGGCGACCACTTCCTGAACGGATTCTCCGCATCCGGCTTCCCGTAGTAGTCCCACGGATGCCCCTTGAACTCCCACACATTGAACCAGTCCTCTTCCGTCGATCCAAACGCCGACTCGGCGTCGAACATGCCGTCATGGCTCACAATGCACTTGAACCGGTCCGTATGCCCCAGCACCCAGTTCGCCATGTACCCGCCGTAGCTGGCCCCGAGCGCGCACTCCCGGTTTTTGTCGATGAAGCTGTAGTGCTGCTCCGCATAATCCAGCCCCAGCATCAGGTCGCTGAACGGCTTCCCGCCCCAGTCCCCATTCACGCCATCCACCACAGCCTGCCCATAGCCGGTCGACCCGCGCGGATTGATCATGATCACCACGTAGCCATTGGCCGCAAACAGCTCTGCATTCCAGCGGTACGACCACGCATCGCCCCAGGCCCCCTGCGGTCCGCCATGAATCAGGAACTTCACCGGATATTTCTTGGCAGCATCGAACCCCGGCGGCCGAATGATGAAGCCTTGCAGCTTGGTCGCGTCCTCAGCCGTGAACCAGAAGGACTCCATCTTGGGCAGATCGAGCTGGGCAAAAAGGGTGTCGTTGAGGTGCGTGATCGGGGACTCTGCTCGCGAGAAGCCTTCCCCGATGCCCCCACCGGTTCGCATACTGACAAAAGAATTGGAAAGACGATCGATCTCTGGAGGCCCACCCACAGTCATTCTTGTGGCGATGGCATTGATCGCCAGGACGCGGGTCGGCCCATTGTCACGGCCGTACAGATCGTTGTGCGTCGGCAAAAGCCGGAGATCGGAAAATTCACCTGGAAGCGCATTCACTTGGCCATGGAGGGAGAGATGACCGCCGATCCACGCTTCAAACACAGGTGCTGCTCCGTTCTCTCCTGACACAAGCAGAATGCGCTGGGAATTATCCTCCCAAACAAACTCATCCACCCAACGGTCAAACTTCGGCAGCAAATCTTGAGACGTCTTCGCCGCCCGGTCATAAACCATCAACCGGAACTTGTCGCTCTCATACCCAGCCCGCGCCTGCGACCGCCAGGCCAGCCACTTCCCATCCGGCGAGTAAGCCGGATTGAAATTCCCACCCGCCGACGTCGACACCTTCGCCGGTTTCGCCGCCGCATCCGTCAAATCCAGCGTATAAATCTGCGCGCTCACGCTGGTCGCCGGCTCCGCGTCCGGATTCTCCGTAAACGCCAGCTCCTTTGAGTCCGGCGAAATCGAGAATCCCCCACCGCCACCAATTGAAAACGGCGGCACATCGTGCTGATCGTTCGGCGTAAGATCGCGCACCGCGCCACTCTCCACCGTCAGCAGAAACAGATGGCTCCGCTTATCCCCCGTGAAGTGGTTCCAATGCCGATACAGCAAATGCGTAAAAATCTGCGCCTTCACCTTACTCGCCGCCAGCGCAGTATCTTTATCCGCATTGCACTTGTCCCCCGTGCCAAAGTCCGCCGCCGTAATAGCAGGACAGTCAGGGTAGACAGAAGACGAGAACAGCACGAAGTGCCCATCAGGCGACCACTTCGCGTTATCAGCCTCGGTAGAAATCCCCGTCAGCTTCTTCGCATTGCTCGTCGCGCCGGTAGCCGTATCAAAGTCCGCCGTCCAAATTTGCTGGCCGTTCTCTCGTCCAGAAACAAAGAGCACGGAGTGCCCATCCGCGGCAAACTGCACCCCCGAGTCTCCCGGCCCGGTCACCGCAATCTTGAACGGGGCAGCGCTCGAACCGGCGTCCGGAGCGATCGCCTGCAGCCACAACTCCGTTGTCTTGCTGTTCGCCTCCAGGTTGACCGTGGTCACGCCGTAAGCCAGCCACTTCCCATCCGGCGAAACGGCCGTCTCCCCCAGCCGTTTCATCTGCATCATGTCCTCAAACGTCATGGGCCGTTTGGCCTGGGCATTGCACATCGGCATCGCGGCAAAAACACCAAAAAACATGAGCAAAATGGCCATTGCCCTGGACAGAATTCGGAAGCAGCAGAGGGCTTTACGGAACGGCCTTTCGGCTTTTGCTTTGAAAGGGCACGATTTTAATCGTGCCGTAAATGGCCGGAAATCATGGTCGGCTTTAGCCGCTGAGGAACGTCTTCCAGCAGCAGACAACCATCTGCCTCTTTCCTCAGCCTGTTTAGTCTCCCGGATTCGGAAGGAGCAGGGGGTTTTAACCCCCTGAAAATGCCCGCCTTGGGACGGGGCCTTCAGGCCCGGGCCTTGCAACACTTCTGCGATTTTGCGGAAATATGAATGCAGCAGAACAGATTTACCCATAAAAACACCTCACTCCACCGATACGAAGCCTTCTTCGCGCGAAGAAAAAGTGTACACCGCGACCGCAACCGAATTCTGTGCCTCGGATTTGCCGAATCGACCAAGCCGTAATTGGTTGTCAAGCCCCGCCCCTTCGGCCGTGAATGCATCTCGTTTATTATAAACAGGTTACTTGCAAGCCCGGTTTGCAGAATGTTGCTCTCGATCCGGTAGCCTATCCATGAGAGTTATCTGCCGTGACCACAACCGACGAATCCGATCCCGCAACTTCACCCGCAAGGTTGTGCGTTGGCGCCACTGCAAGTTCTCTGTTTTCAGATAGTTGGCTTCCAAGTTCCTGAAAACAATGTACCTTACGCTAGTACCCTCGCTCCAACCCATTGAAAACAGAAGAGTTGCCCCAAACACCCCGGGGGGAAGGGGGACTCGCAAGGGTATGGACCGGGCGGATGTCCGACGAGATCGACCGGGGCGCATCGCCGCCCCCCGCGTCTCCATTCCGTTTCGTTCTGCGAATGGAGGGGAGGCATGCACCCGTGCGAGCCTCCCGCGAGCGTCGGCTCCATGCGAGCGTCTGCCGCACTGCAAGTGCCCGTCCCGGAGGGACGACGTGAGAATAGCCACGGGTGAAGCGCGGCGCAACCCGTGGAACGCCGCCGAATTCGATCTATAGCGGTTTCAGGATTGCCGTACCCAAAGGGAATACACTCAAGTCGACGCGACCCCAAGGAGCGGCGACCTCGCAGTAGTGCAGATAGGGTATACCTATCCTGAAACCGCTCTAGCGTCCTGGAGGGACGCTGAGAAATAACTCGCACTGCGGGTGCCTACTTACTGTCGTTGCCCGTCAGCCGGAAGGTGATTGTGCCCCAGAACAGCCGCGCCCGCATCTGCACCGGCAGGTGCCGCTCGTCGTCCGTGTACCAGATCCAGATGTTGCCGCGATTCTTCACCACGCCGGCGTCCGCTGTCGGCTGCACCCGGAGCGTATTGAATGTGCCAAGGGTCGTCTTGATGGTTTCGCGCCCTTCCACCTTCATGGTCACCGGCACGGTGTGCATCGCGTCCACTACCGGCAGCACAAAGCTCTTGCCAAGTGCCATCGGCTGCGAGGAGGCATAAAACACCCCCGTCAGCAGGTCCGTCAGGCACCCTGTAATCGGCACCTCAAGGTGCTTGGTCTGGCCGTTCACCTGGTTCTTCTCGTCCAGAATGGATTTGGCCTGCGAGTAGTCGATCTTGAGGGTCGAGTTGATCTGCCGCCGGCCCTCCACCGTCTGCTTGTCGAACTCCGAGGTGCACCCGCTCGTCCGGTCAAAGGTGGATTGGAACTTGTCGCTCACGTGGAACAGCAGGTTGATGGCCCCCACCGTGTCCGCATTGGCCGTCATCCGTTCCCGGTCGCCGATGGCTTCAAAGTGCAGTACGGCCGTGCCGGCGGAGAAGACGCGCCAGTCCACTGAGTAGGTGAGCGTCTGCTTTTGCGGGAAGGCGAATCCGGCGCGCGGAGGCGCAAGCGGAGCAACCTGCTGGCCACGAACCGCGGGACCCAGTGCGAGGGCGCAAAAAAAGGCCAGTACGATAGTGCGCGTCTTCAACTGCAGGATTTGCTCCTTGGGAAAAACAATTCCGACGTTCAATCGCGAAAAACCCTCATCGCAGCCCATGCACCAGCGCGTCGAGAGCAGGCCGCAGGAAGATCAGGCTCAGGTAAAGCAGCGCGGCCCCTATACCTGCATTGTACTCGCGGTGGCGCAGGTAAAGCCCAAACGAGAAGGTTCCGTGGGTGCCCTCTCCTCTTAGACGAGGTTTGGGGAAAAGTCGTGGAATCAGCCGTGGCACGCGCTGGCAGTATTCGTCGAAATCCGGGAAAGTGGCGCGCAGAAAGCGCTCCTCCGAGGCAATCACCGGCACGTAGATGGCCACAAATCCAATCGCCAGCAACAGCGCCACCGGCCAGCTGAGCAAGGCAACGGCAAACCCCGCCGCCAGCAGCATCGATCCCAGATACAACGGGTTACGCGTATACGCGTATGGCCCAGTCTGGGTCAGTTCGCGATTCTTCTTCACATATCCGGCGGCGTAACCGCGCAGCCACAGCCCCGGCACCACCAGCGCCAGGCTCCACGCTACTGCCGCCGCCAGCGGTGCCCGCCGCCACAGGTCAAAGAGATAAAGCGCAGCCGTGAGGAAGCCCAGGGGAACGCGAATGCGGCGGGCGATTCGCTGCCACCTGGCGATCCAATCACTCTCCTTCGGCTGAGTCATCGCGTGATCTCTGGAGCAAGCAATTCGTCTGCGGCCGTGAGCACGTCGTCAGGTTGGATGGTCAGAAGCCCGGCTTCGGGTGCTTCGCGGCGGGTGTGGTCGCGACGGCTCTCCGGGCTGCGCAGCACCTTGAACCGGGTTCCGTACGGCCCGTTGCGGCTCGGATCGGTAGGCCCGTAAATCCCCACCACTGGCCGTCCCAGCGCACACGCCAGGTGCAGCGGCCCGGTGTCTCCGGCAATCACCAGCGCCACGCGCCGCGTTAGCGCAATCAGTTGGCCGAGCGAGCAGTTGATGCGCGTCGCCGAGCCTGCCGAGGCCTCAATCGCGTCGGCCAGAGCCTCTTCGCCCGGCCCCGCATTCACCACCACGCGGAACCCGCGGCCAATCAGTCCCACGGCCACGGCGGCATAGCGCTCCACCGGCCACCGCTTGGCGCCCCACCCGGCGCCTGGATTGATGAGCACAGCCTTCTGACCACTGACCGCCGGCAAAATCTGCTCCGCCCAGTCTTCGGCGGCAGGATCGATCGGCAGCATCGGAAGCGTCGTCTCAAGCTCATCGCCGGCGACCGCTGCGGCCAACTCCACATCCTGCTCAATCACATGCGCACCGCAGGTAACCACCTGCTCGGTAAAGAACAAACGCGCAATGCTTTCCCGCGGATTGGCCTCGCCGATTACCCGCCGGCACCCCGCCAGCCTGCAGACCAGCGCCGACCGGATGGCGCCCTGCAGGTCAAGAACGGCGTCATAGTCGCCGGCCCGCAAATCGCGGCGTAATGTCCTGATTTCTTGCAGGGTCTGCACGCTGAGAGCCCGGTTCCGCCACTGCTTTGTCGTCGCCAGGTGAATCGTGTCCACCAGTGGCTGGCCAGGGTTACGCTGCGTCGGGTGCGGACCGGCCAGACTCTCAGCGGCCAGAAGCGCCTTCCAGCGCGATTCCACCACCCAGTCGATCACCCACGACGGGTGCGACCGGCGCAGCGCGGTCACCGCCGGCAGCGCGTGCAGAATATCGCCCATGGCGCCCAGCCGGACCACAAGCAAGCGAAACTTTGACTGCGTCTGCAAGTACTGATCTTCTCACAGGGCCGTTTGTTTTGCGGCTGAACTCAGCCGATCGATCAGCAATTCGATGGCTTCCTCTTCGTGCTCGATCTCGATGCGGAGCCGGGCGATCTTGAGCGGGAGCGATTCCGGGAAGGCCGCTGAAAGTGTCCCCAGCCGGACCTGGTCTTTCTCGGTGGTGATCAATGCTGTAGCCCGCGTCTTGCGGACTGCGGTCACCAGGCGCTTCAGGTCTGCGGGGCTGAAGCGATGGTGGTCGGGGAAGGCGATTCGGGCGGCGATGTGCAGGCCTGCCGCTTCAATGCCGGCAAAGAACTGCTCTGGGCGGGCGATACCGCAAAAGGCCGCGACCGGACCGCCTACAGCCGGAACCTCCATCTTGCGGTGAAGCCGCCAGACCGGCCCCTCGAATCCCCAGGTGCGCAGGGCGGCCTCAAGCTCTTGAGCCCCGTCCGGCGCGGGAATGGCAATCACGGTGGCCCGGCGAGCGGCCGCGACCGGCTCGCGCAGGTTGCCCGCTGGCAGCAGGCCGTCTTTGACCCAGTCGCGACCGTCAAGCAGCAGAATGTCCACGTCGCGATGAAGCTGGCGATGTTGAAAGCCGTCGTCCAGGAGATGAACGGCGGGCAGGCTGACAGAGGAAACGCCGGCGGCCGCTTCGGCCTCGGCCAGCAGGCCCGCTCCAAAGCGCCGCCCCGCCACATAGACCGGCACGCCCGCCTGGCGCGCAATCAACAGCGGCTCGTCGCCAAACTCTTCGGCGGTTCCATCCGGGTCAACGCGCGCGGGGCGCTGGCCGCGGCGTCCATAGCCACGGGAGAGCACGTCCACTGGCAGGCCGTGCTTTGTGAGCGCCCGGGCGAGCGCAATGGTGAGAGGCGTTTTGCCGGCGCCGCCGGTTGAGAGGTTGCCAATGCTGACAACCGGCCAGCGGAGGCGCTGCACCGGCTCGAATCGTGTGCCCAGCCTCAGTTCGCGAAGCAGAAGCGCCAGCCGGTAGGCGGGAACGAGCGGCCGCAGCAGTTTGCGCGCGGAACCTGGCGTGTTCATGATGGGCGCTCCTGAACCGCGCCGGAAGAGAGCAACTCGCGCAGCGCTCCCACGCACCGCCCGGTTGCCCCCGCCTGTTGATCGAAGACCTGCTTTCCCCGCGCACCCATCGCCTCGGCCCTAGCCCGATCCCGCAGCAGTTCTATCAAGACCGAAGCCAGATTCTCTTTCTCGGCAATGCGGACAGCGTCATGCGCCAGCAGGTCCTCAGTGATAGCCCGGAAGTTGGCGTAATGTGGTCCCATCACAATTGGCACGCCAAACTGCGCAGGCTCCAGCGGATTGTGTCCACCTGCGGGAACGATGCTGCCGCCGACAAACGCCACAGCGGCCAGCGAGTAAACCGAGGCCAGCTCGCCGATGGTGTCGAGCAGTACGACCTGGCCTGGGCGGAGAGGCTCCGGCGAATTCGTCTGTCGTTCCTCCCGCCAATCGGACCGTCTCATCCAGGCCACACCGGACCTTTCAATCAGCGTAGCGACTGCCTCGAACCTCTCCGGATGCCGAGGCGCAAGCACCAGCGCAAGTTGCGGATCCACGTCCAGCAGCCGTGGCCACGCCTGCAGCAGCGCAGCTTCTTCGCCCTCCAAAGTGCTGCCGGCCACGATGAATCGTAAGCCTGAACCGCGAGCCTTCAACTGGATGGACGCGTCGGCTTCCGATGCTGCGCGCACATCGAACTTCAGATTTCCGGCCACCGAAACCCGCTCCGGCGCACAGCCGATAGCCTTCAACCTCTCCGCATCCAGTTCACTCTGCGCCAGAACCTTGCTCAGCCGACTCAAAAACGGTGTCCAAAGCCGGCGCAGCTTCCGATAGCGCGGCCACGACCGGTCAGAGATGCGCGCATTGACCACAGCCACCGGGATTCCGCGCCGAAAGCACCCGCTCAGCAGGTTCGGCCAGAACTCCGTCTCCGCCAGCACGAAGAGACTTGGCTTGAGAGCGTTCAGGTAAGCCCGAACGGCCCAGGGCAGATCCAGCGGGCAATAGAAGACGCGGTTGGAGCCAAACCGTTCTCGCGCCAAGGCCTGCCCGGTGCGGGTGGTCGTAGAGATGACGACGAAGTAATCCGGCAGAGCCGCATCGAGCGTCTTGACCAGCCGGCTTACTGCCAGCACCTCGCCTACGGAGACGGCGTGAACCCAGATCAGGGGACGGAGAATGCGGGATTCGGGCGTCGCCAGCCCGTTTGCCGGTCTCATCTGTCGGGGATACCGGCCTTTTACCGGGCCTTTTGGGCCAAAACGCACCCAGCCGAGCCGCTGGGCAACAAAGCCCGCCTCATGCATTCCAATAAGAAATTCCTCAGCGCCGAGCTTGGGGAGCGGACCTTGGTGCCGCCCTGGGCTTATCCGCCACCCCAGCCGCTCCAGCAGCCCCTCGCGATATTTTCGCGTAGTTGCCAGACGCCATAGCCACCACGGCGACCCAACCAGCAGGACCGCGAACAGCGCGACGTTATAAAAAAACAAAGTCATTCGTAACGGAATCTTTCATCCACCGGTCTAACCCTCAAATGATACAGTCGAGCACGATGAGGCCTTCGCGGGCAATTCCGCTTTCCCTGCTTTGGCTGGCGCTGCCGGGCGTAGCCAGCGATCACATTCCGCCTCCCGTCGAGCCGGCCACCACCTTCGCCGCGGTCGAGGTGCACGAAGACGAAAAGGTGGCCATCGCCGCCGAGCCGTACGACACCAGGGAAAAAGAAGCGATCTTCCACGTGGACTACCTCAAACACGGCGTGATGCCCGTGCGCCTGGTGATCACCAACAACGGCAACCGGCCCATCAGCCTGCGCGACGCCCGAATCCTCTTCATGACCGCCGCGGGGGAAAAGATCCAGGCTGCCGATCCCGAAGACGTGGAGCGCCTGATGTCCAGGAAAGAGCGAGAGGGAGGAAAAATCCCCATGCCTGGCCCGATTCCCAACATCAAGCTCAAGCCCAAGGCAAGCGACAAGTTAATCGAGCAGGACTTTGACACCTTCGAGTACCAGGCCCTGGTGGTTGAGCCGCACACCACCCGCGCCGGCTTTCTGTTCTATGACGTTTCCCAACTCGATCACCCGCTGATGGGCGCCAAGCTGCACCTGCACGAACTGCGCGACGCCGACGGCAACGAGCTGTTCTACTTCGAGATTCCCTTCGACAAATATCTTCGCTCCAAATCCAGCCAGATGAACTAAGCAGGTGAGCAAACCGGACCAGCATCCGCGCTCTGCAGGTGGGATGCTGCTTGCATGAACGAACATATCCGTCACGATCACGAAGAGCTGCTTGAGAGTTTAGTCGGCGGCAAACTGCCGCGTAATCTTACCTGGAATGCCGTGGTTGACCTGATCCGCCAAATCGGCGAAATCCAGGAAAACGGGAACGACGGCTTTACTTTCATCGTTGGCGCGCAGAAGGGTTTCTTCAAACGCCCCAGCACGCACAATCTCGAAGTGGAAGAGATTTCGCGGTTGCGCCATTTTCTCAAAGAAGCTGACGTTCTGGGCAAGCCCCTCAAGGCGCACCAGTCCGGCCGCATGGTGGTGATCATCGATCACCACGCCGCCCACGTCTATCACGACTTTGGCGGAAAGCTCCCTGAAGAAGAACTCACCATCAAGCCCTATGATCCCTTCGGCTTTCATCACCATCTGATTCACCGCAAGGAAGCCCATTACAAGGGCGAGCATGTGCCCGAGGAGGACTCCTACTACGAGGAGATCGCGCAGGACCTGGTCCATGCGGATGCGATTATTCTCATCGGCCACGGCACCGGAAAGAGCAGCGCAGAAGCCTTCCTCAGCGAGTACCTGAAGACCCATCATCCAGAGATGTTTCAGCGCATTATCGCCACGGAAACGGCGGATCTCTCCGCGCTGACCGAGCCGGAAATTGAGGAAATCGCAAAGGAGCACCTGCGCGCCGCAGCGGTTCCCACCCCAGCCTGAGCCAGCTACTCGAAATAGGTAGCCGTCGTCGTATCCGTCTCCCAGATGGTGCAGTCCTTCACGCGCACGCGGCCGGCGGTCATGCTGGCAAGCTGTTCATTGGTCTGGTCGTAAAAATACCTGGCAATGTTTTCGGCCGAGGGATTGAGCGCGGTGAAGGGCTCAAGGTCGTTCAGCATCTGGTGGTCTATACGGTCGATGACCGGGCGCATCACGTGCTTCAGCAGCTTGAAGTCGAGCAGCAGGCCGGCCTCGTCGAGCACCGCCCCGGCCAGGGTGACGCGCACCTTGTAGTTATGCCCGTGCGGGTTCTCGCACTTGCCCTTGTAATTGCGAAGATAATGGCCTGAGCTGAACCCGGCCTCCACGGTGACTTCATACATCGGCGTCTGCTCGATCCTGGCGGGAAGAGTCCCTGCCTCTATTCTAGGCTGGATTGGGGATTCAGGGTTTCTGGCCGCCGCGGCGCTTGTTCCGCGCAGCCAGGCGAGCCTGCTCGCTGCGCCGGTCCACCTGCTCGAAAAGGTGGCTCATCACGCCGATCAGCGCCGCAATCAGCCCCAGCAGCAGCAGAAACAGCGCCACAGTCCGCCAAAGCGACCCGTTCGCCGGCAGGCCGGGCTGAAAGGTTGAAGGCACCAGCGACATGCCCGCCGAGAGCAGCGCGAACAGCCCCAGCGTGCCGGCCAGAATGTAGAAGTTGCGAGACATAGCTGCGGGAGCGGCGGCAATCCGCGCCGCCTCTTGTGATTCTACGCGGGTGGCGCCTGTCTTTATCCCAGCAGCCCCGCGCTCTCCATCAGCCGCACCCCCGCCAGTGAAAACTGCGCCTCCATCTTCGCCACCGAGCCATTGAGATCGATAGCCCGGCATGCGTCGCCGAGAACAACAGCTTCCAACCCCAGCCGCCGCGCGTCGAGAGCCGAGTAGCCCACGCAATAGTCGTAAGCCAGCCCAGCCAGAAAGACCCGCGTCAGCCCGCGCTCGTCCAGGTAGCCCGCCAGCCCGGTAGGCGTCATGCGATCGTTCTCAAAGAACGCCGAATAGGAGTCGATCCGCGGCCGAAACCCCTTGCGCAAAATCAGCTCCGCTCGGTCCAGATGAAGCGCAGCAAGAAACTCCGCTCCCAGGCTCCCCTGCACGCAATGCTCGGGCCAGAGAGTCTGCGGCCCATAGCTCGCCTCGATCTGTTCGAAGGGCCGCCTGCCAGGATGCGCCGAAGCAAAGGAAGTATGCCCAGCCGGGTGCCAGTCCTGCGTGAGCACGATGTGTTCGAAGCGCGGCGCCACCCGAAGAATCGGCGCGATCACGGCATCTCCGTCCGCAACCGCCAGCGCCCCGCCCGGACAGAAGTCGTTTTGCACGTCGATAACCAGGAGCACGTCGTGCGAGTTGATTTCCATCGTTGGTCCCCGCGATCAGTTTCGCAGATCGATTCCAATCCTGCCTCTGCGGGGAGCGACTCATTCGGTGTTTGACCATCAGTGTCAGATTGCGATCTCCCAGGATCCAAGGCCGCCTTCTTGACGTCACTTCCTCTGGTCATGCCCCGGTGCGCTACTATGGGTCGAAGATTCCTCCCATCGGAGACAGAGTCAATGTTCAGGCGCCGTGCCGCAGTTTTGTTTGCAGTCTATGCTGCTTTTTCTTTCGCGTCTCCAGCTAAGACGCCGCCCCGGTCCCAGGCAATGGACCCGGATTACGCGGCGCGCGTCAAGGAATGGACCACCAAGCCTGAGTTCCTGAGCCCGCTGGTTGACCATCTTCCCGCCAGCTCCGGTGTGCCGTCCCCCAAGGACGTGCTCGGCCATCACATCGGCGCGCCCAAAGAGCTCACATATTATGCAGATGTGCTTCGTTACTACGACAGCCTGGCGGCGCATTCCGGCCGCGTCAAGGTTCTGCGCATCGGCAAAACCGAAGAAGGTCGCGACTCCGTCATCGTATTCGTTGGTTCTGAGGATTCCATCTCTCACCTGGAAGAGAATCGCAAAAATCTTGCCCGCATCGCGGACCCGCGCGGCCTTACCGACGCAGGCGCCCACGACCTGATCGCAAAAACCAAGCCGATTTATACGCTCTCAGGAGGCCTGCACAGTGCCGAACTGGGGCCCCCGGAAATGCTGATGGAACTGGCCTATCGGCTGGCGACGGAAGACTCGCCGCTCATTCAGAAGATTCGCTCCAACGTCATCGTCGCCATCATGCCGGTGGCCGATCCCGATGGACGCGATCGCTCCATTGACTGGTACTTCGCCCACAACGTCGACATAACCAACTACGAGAAGATGACCGGGGTACCCTATTGGGGGAAGTACACCAAGCACGATGACAACCGCGACATCAACTATGCCGGCATGGCAAACCAGAGCTTTTTGAAGTGGTATCTGGATTGGCATCCGCCCATCATGCATGACCTGCATGAATCGGTCCCGTTTCTCTACATCTACAGCGGTCAGGCTCCACAGAACCAGCTTTGGGACCCGATTGTGTATGGCGAGCTGCCCATGCTTTCCAACTGGGATATGAGCCGGCTCAGCAGCTACGGCATGCCCGGTGTCTGGACGCACGGTTACGTGGACTCGTGGTCGCCTGGGTACGTAGCCATCATGGCCACCAACCACAATGGCCTGATGCGCTTCTATGAGATTTTTGGCAATGCCGGCGCCACCACAATGGAGCGTACCCTCTACCAGGCCAACCCCGCGATCCAGGGCGGCGGCGGCGGGGCATTCGGAGACATCACCAAGCGCCAGTGGTACCGTCCCAATCCGCCGTATCTGCACGTTCTGTGGTCCATGCGCAACAACACAAACTACGCTGAGACCGGCGTCCTTACATCGCTCGAATTCGCCTCCGCCTTTCCCCAGGTGCTTCTCCAGAACTTCTACGCCAAAAGCCGCAATGCGGTCAGCGCGGGCGCCAAAGAAGAGCCATACGGCTTTATCCTCCCCGCGGATCAGGAAGACCCCACCCGCGTTGCGTTTGTCATCCACATTCTGCGCATGCAGGGCATTGAAGTGGGCCGCACCAAGGCCGCGGTCAAGCTCAGTGACGGTGAGTATCCCGCCGGGTCGCTCATCGTGAAAACCAATCAACCCTATGGCCCGCTTGCCAAAACACTGCTCGGCAAACAGGTTGACCCCGACCCCGATCTCACCACCTACGACGACAGCGCGTGGACCATGAGCCTGATGACCAACACGACCATCAAGCCCACAAAGGATATCGCCGTGCAAGCCCTCGCCGTTGACACGGTCGATCAGTACACTCCTGTTGGATCACTGAAGGGCGCTTCCGCTCCCGCTGTCTATGCCGTGCCGGATCACGGCTCCCCCAATATGGTCACGCTTCGCTATGGCCTCAAAGACGTCCCCGTGCAGATTGCAGAGAAGCAGTTCACCGCGGAGGGCGCCACGTTCGCCGCCGGCACGTTCCTCGTCCCCGCAAATGCAGCCTCAACCCTGAAGCCCCTCGGCGCAAGCCTCGGCCTGGATATCGTCGGCCTTGCTGCCTCTCCAAAAGTGGCCGCGCATAACGCCGCTCTGCCGCGTCTGGCAATCTTCAGTACCTGGGCCGGCACCCAAGATGTCGGTTGGGTGCGCTACACATTCGACCAGTACAAGATCCCTTACGATCTGATCTACAAAGAACGCGTCCTCCAGGGAAATCTCGGCCGAGACTTCGACCTGATCCTGATTCCAAACCAGGTACGGTCCGCGAAAGCGCTGGTCGTTGATATTCCCAAAGAAGACAAACCGCTCGCGTACAAGAAGACTGACAAGTTCAAGTTCCTCGGAGACTACGGCTCATCCGACGATATCTCCGGAGGCATGGGCGCCGCTGGTGTCGTCGAACTCCAGAAGTTCACTGAGGGCGGTGGGCTGCTGGTTACTCTGGGCACATCCAGCGCGTTTCCTCCGGAGTTTGGTCTGACACCCACAATCGATACCAGCAATACCAGCGCGAAGTTCTATGCTCCAGGTCCTGTTGTCGAAGCGGACATCCTCCATTCCGAAAACCCCATCTTCTATGGCTATTCGGCAAAGACTGTGCCGGTCCGCTATGCCAACGGCCCCTTGTTCAGGCTGTCGGAGGAGATGGATAAAAAGAATGTGCTGATGCGGTTCCCGGGCGGTGAAAAGTCAGTGCTCAGCGGCCTCTTCAACGGTTCCGACGATATCAAGGGCAGAGCCGCCGTCGTGGTCACGCCGGAAGGCAACGGAGAAGTCGTCCTGTTTGCCACCAACCCCGCCTGGCGCTGGCAGAACATGGGAGAGTACCGCATGCTCTTCAATACCCTGATGAACTTCCGCAACCTCGCCCCGGTGCCCCCGCCTGAATCCTCGCCAACCTCGGGAGCCGGCGGTAAGCCTCCAACCGCACCCTGATGTGCAAGAAGTCGCTACACCAACTGGAGAACAGCTATAACCTCTCTGAAGTTGAGAGCCCATCCCCGTTTGGCCGTCTGCCCTCGACCAGGGCATCACTTTCGCGTTCCTGAACATCTCAGTGTCAATGCGCGCAGCGTTATGCGGCTCGGCCAACGGCTATGGAAAGTGCAATTGGGACCAACTGCAGGCCCAGTGCCTCCATAGGATGGTTCTGCGCCGGCCATGAAGAAAGCCCCTGAATCTCACGTATCGATCGTGACCAAAGCTCCCCCCTCGCAGCAAACGCTGCGCGGCCTCGACTGGCTCAATTTTCTCCTCGCCGACATCCAGACAGGCGTGGGGCCGTTCCTCGCAGCGGTGGCGCTCACGGCATTCGCTATTCTGTATTTGCTTATGCCTGAGACCCACAACAAACGCTTGGAAATCGCATGACAGGCACAGTGCGCATGGTTGCCACATTGGCCGTTTTCTCGGCAATGCTGGTCCTGATAATGGTGCGACCGCGGCGTTGGAGCGAGGCCTGGTGGACCACGCTCACCGCCGGCGCGATGCTGGCTCTGGGCCTGGTCACGCCGCACCAGGCGCTAGGTGCGGTTCTTTCGGGAAAGAACACGCTTCTTTTTCTGCTCTCGCTTCTCGCCCTTTCCCTGCTGGTGGGCAAGAGCGGCTTCTTCGACTGGGCCGCCATTCGATGCGCGCGCATCGCGAAGGGAGACGCGCACTCTCTTTACCGCAACGCGTTTGTAGTCGGCGCAATCATTACCGCGATCCTGTCGCTGGACACCACCGCGGTGATGCTCACGCCTGTGATGCTGGCCCTGGTAAAGAGGCTCAAGGTCCCGGCGGCGCCCTATGTCCTGCTATGCGCCTTTGTCGCCAACGTCGGTTCGCTGCTGCTTCCCATCAGCAACCTGACCAACCTCCTCTTCGCCGATGCCTTCCATCAGACCTTCGCAGCCTTCGCCGCCAGAATGATCTTTCCCCAACTGGTCGCGCTCGTCGCCACATACGCCGTCCTGCGTTGGCGCTTTCGCCGCGATCTGCCCGCCACGTTCAACATCGAGTCGCTTCCCGAGCCTGCCAGCGTGGTTCCCCATCGTCTCTACTTTCTGGTTTGCATCGCGGTTCTTGCCGGGGTCCTCATTGGATACTTTCTGGCTCCGCTCATGGGACTTCAACCCTACGTTTTCGCCTTCGCCGCCAGCGCTGTGCTGGTGCTGGCCGGTATGGCCAGCGGCCGCGTGCAGATCCGTTTCGTGCGCGAGCTCGCATGGGATCTTTTCCCATTCGTCATTGGGCTTTTCATCGCCGTGCAGGGACTTGAGAACCTGGGCATCGTCGGCCTTTCGTCCAGGTGGCTAGCAGAGATGAGCCCGGGATCGCCCCAGAAGCTTCTCGCCGCCGCGGGCGCCACCGCATTGGCTTCGAATATCGTCAACAATCTCCCTGCGGCGCTCATTGCACGCAGCGTGCTGTTGAGCGCGCACGCCCACAAGGGCACCGTGCTTGCCGCGCTCATCGGTTCCAACGTGGGACCCATGATCACTCCCTTCGGCTCACTGGCAACTATGCTTGTGCTTGCATTTGCACGGCGCGAAGGGGAGGAAGTGCGCACCGGCCAGTTGGTCCTGCTCGGTCTGTGGGCGGTTCCGGTCATTGTGGTCCTGACCTCGCTTTCCCTTGCCCTCACCTTTGCATTGGTTCGGTGACCATGGATGCCGTGGCCTCGTCAGCGCTTATGGCAGGCCTTGACTCGCTGCACTCACGGGGACGGATCTTTGAGGGAACGACCTTGCGGTGGAGGGCTGCTGAAGAAGCTTTCCACGTCGGTGATGGTTGCGGTCATGCGGTAGGGCGGCAGGCTGTTGAGAAAGGTCTGTCCGTACCTCTGCCTCCGGATGCGCGGGTCAAGCAGCACCAGCACGCCCCGATCTTCCAAGGACCGGATCAGCCTGCCGAATCCCTGCTTCAGCGTCAGCACCGCGGCCGGGACCTGGTAATCAAAAAACGGCTTGCCGCCGGCCTCTTCAATCGCCCTCATGCGGGCCGCAACCACCGGGTCGCTCGGCACCGCGAAGGGCAGCCGGTCAATGATGACGCAGCTCAGCGATTCGCCCTGCACGTCTACCCCCTGCCAAAAGCTGGACGTGCCAAACAGCACCGCGTTGGGCGTGGTGCGGAACTCCTCCAGCAGCGCCTTGCGCGGGGCGGTGCCGTGCAGAAGCAGCGGAAAATCCAACACCGGCAGCAGTCGCTCGTAAAGGTCGCGCATCTGGGCGTAGCTGGTAAAGAGGCAGAAGGCGCGTCCGCGGGAGAGCTCAAGCACCCGGCGGATGCAGTTGGCGGCGGCCTCGGGGAAGTCGGGCTCGCGCGGGTCGGGCATGTTGGGCGGCAGGTAGAGCAGCGCCTGCTTGCCGTATTGGAAGTGCGACGGCACCACCAGCTCGCGCGCTTCGCTCAGCCCCAGCCGCTTGCGCATGTGCTCAAAGCCGCCCTGCACAGTGAGCGTGGCCGAGGTCAGCACCACGGTGGGAATGCGCTCGAACACCAGCTCATGCAGCAGTTCGGAAACATCAATCGGCGTAGCCTGGAGAAACGTGTTGCGGGCTCCGCTGCGCCCCGCGGGCATTTTTGCGTTGGGGCCGGAATGCGCCCTTCGCTCCATCCAATAGACCATGTTGCTGGAGTTCGATTCGAGCAGGAATTCAAGCTCGGAGCGCAGCCGCATCACGCGATTTCTCAAGCCCGGCGCTTCGTCAACGTCCTTCAGACCCTCCATCTCCGCTTCAAGGCGGCGCAGCGTGGCGCGGACCGAGAGGTAAAGCTCGCCGGAAGTCTCAAGGAACTGCTCGCGGCCGGCGAATGGCTGGCGTCCGTCCCCGGCCATGGGCAGGCCTGCAAAGAACATGCGTGCGCGCTCGCGGAGCTGCTGGGTGATGCCGGGCAGACTGGCGGCGCCCTCCTTGCCGCGCAGCAGCATCTCGGTGTCGCGCGCCAGGTCTTCAAAGCGGATGTTTGAAACCGAAAGGCCGAAGTAGTTGGAGGCGACCTCTTCCAGCTCGTGGGCCTCATCGAAGATCACCGCCGCAGCATCCGGCAGAATGCCTGCGTCGGGCGCGCCCACGGCTTCGCGCTTGACGGCGAGGTCGGCGAAGAACAGGTGGTGGTTGACGATAATGATGTCGGACTCGAGCGCCTTGCGGCGCATCTCGGTAATGAAGCAGTGGCGATAATCCGGACAAGTTGACCCCAGGCAGGCCTCGGTCCGCGCGTCCAGCTTGTTCCACAGGGCGCTCGACTCCGGAAGACCGCCCAGCTCGGAGCGGTCGCCGGTTTCGGTCGTCTTCTCCCACGCCGAGATCTGCTGGTACTGGTTGATCTCCTCCAGCCCCGAAAGAATCGGCTGGTCGCGCAAGGCGACGAGCTTGTGGCGGCAGAGATAGTTGGCGCGGCCCTTCATGTAGCAGACGCGCAGCGGCCCAAGCATCGTCTCCAGAAAGGGAATATCGCGGAAGTAGAGCTGGTCCTGCAGTGCCTTGGTTCCGGTGGAGACAATGACCCGCTGGCCGGTGCGCAGGGCCGGAAGCAGGTAGGCCAGCGTCTTGCCGGTGCCGGTGCCTGCCTCCACAATCAGGTGGCGATGCTCGGTGAGGGCCCGCTCCACCGACTTGGCCATCTCAAGCTGGCCGGGTCGGTACTCGTAGGGAAGCGGCGAACGCGACAGGATGCCGCCCGGAGAGAAGAATTCGTGCAGGGAGGGCAAGGCGCGGGTTGAGTTTGTGCTGGGAGGCATCGGTGGCCGGGTGCTCTACCCATCATAGTGATTTGTCCGCCCTGCTGAATCCGCGCACGCGAACGCGCGGGTCGGACTGCGTTTGAGGAGGCGCGTGTTAGCCGAAGTCCGGGACTTTGCCGGTGGCGTGGTACTCGTCCTCGCTCGGGCTGTCAACGGGGTTGATCGCCGCGCCGTGCGCTCCTTCGGTCCATTGGCCAATCATGAAGTCTTCCTCGGGACTGGCTGCGCCTTCCACGCTCGCAGCGCTCTTCGCCAGCTTCTTGCGGACATCGGCGGCGCGCTGCGCGGCGAGCGCGTTTTCCGCCGCTGCGGAGTAGGCATTGACTGGGTACATGTTCATCTGAGTTCCGTGGACGTGCATCGCTCCCTCCTGATGAACTGCCAAGAGCATTTGGCGTACCGGAAAGACGCGGGAATGATTGGAAAACGCTCATTCAGGGGTGCCCAGAGACCCTCCGCCTGGATTGACTTCGCAAGGTGGACTAAGCTGGAAGAAGGCGTTCTTTCCTTAAGTCGCAACAAAGTATTTTGGTTTTGTAGGCTTAGAGCGGGTTGGAGACAGTTTTGGCGAAGTATCGTAAATCGGTAGTGCCTGGCCCGGGTGGAGGTTCGCCCTTGCCGCTGGTGGCCATCGTGGGCCGGCCCAACGTGGGCAAATCCACTCTTTTCAATCGCCTGACCCGCAGCCGTCGCTCCATTGTGGGCGACGAGCCGGGCATCACCCGCGACCGCATCTATGGCGAGTACGAGTGGGCCGGTCGCCAGCTCCGGCTGGTGGACACGGGCGGCATTGTTCCCGACGACCCCGAGCTGATTCCGATGGAGATCTATGCCCAGGCCAAGGTCGCCCTCGAAGAGGCCGACGCGCTGGTGCTGGTGGTGGACGCGCGCACTGAGCTGGCCAGTCCCGACTACGACCTGGTCAAGCTGCTGATTCGCGGCGGCAAGCCGGTCTTTCTCGCGGTCAACAAGGTGGAGGGAGAAGCGATGGCCTCCGGCGCTGAGAACTTCCGCCAGTTGGGGCTCCGCAACGTCTTTCCCATCAGCTCTGAGCACGGCCTGGGCATCGGCGACCTTTTGGACGCAATCGCTGAAGTGCTTCCGGCCTCGCCCTCGGTTGCAACGGCTGAAAAAGAGGAGCAGGCCGCCGAGGATTTTGAGGCGGAGGAAGACGAGATTTACGAAGGCGGTCCGCCCGTTCCCGAGCCAGCCTTGCACGATGGCCTGGACGACGACGGTCGCCCGCTTCACCGCACCCACGGCGAGTTTGAGCAGCACGAAACCTCGGTGGCCATCATCGGCCGGCCCAATGTGGGTAAGTCCACTCTTTTGAATGCCTTGACGGGAACCTCACGGGCCATTGTTTCGCCCATTGCCGGCACCACCCGCGATGCGGTCGATGAAGTGGTCGAGTTTGAGGGCAACCAGCTCCGGTTTGTCGATACAGCCGGCATCCGCCGCAAGAGCAAGACGCACCTGATGGCCGAAAAGATGAGCGTGGTCATGGCCCGCCGTCACCTTGAGGCGGCTGACGTGGCGCTGCTGGTGATCGACGCCACAGAGGGCGTAACCGGAGCCGACGCTACCATCGGCGGCTATGCGCACGAGAGCGGGCGCAGCGTCATCATCCTGGTCAACAAGTGGGACGCGGTCACCACCGGTCGCACCGACGGCAAGCCCCCCGCCGACCGCGAAATCTTTGAGCGCCAACTGCGCTCGGTGCTCAAGTATCTGCATTATGCGCCGGTGATTTTTCTTTCCGCGCTTGAAGGGACAGGGCTTGGCGCGAAGAAGCTGCTGCGGGTACTGAACGAAGTGGTGGCCGTGGCGGCGGAGCGGCGCAAGCGCGTCTCCACCGGCCAGATGAATCGCTTCCTCGACAAGATCGACTTCCAGCGCGCGCCGGTGCCCATGGCCAAACGCATTCGCATCTTCTACATGACCCAGGCCGCGGTCGCCCCGCCGACGTTCATCCTGTTTACCGACCGCGACATCCAGCTCCATTTCAGCTTCGAGCGCTTCCTCGAAAACCAGATTCGCGAGGCCTTCGGCTTCAAAGGCACACCCATCTGGTTCAAAGTCCGCGCCAGAAACGCGAAAAAGGACGCATAGCACAGCAAGTTAGCGGAGTTAGCTTCGCCGCAACTCCAGACACTGTTTTGAAACTCAACTCCAGAGACTCTTCACTTTGTCGACGGCGTTGCCGGTCGGGAGTGTGCCGCAAGCAGGTGCGCGGGCACATGATTCTCTACCGGAGTACGCTTTAGGAACTCCCTCGCCGTCTCATTTCGTTTCAGATAGGCATTCATGAACTCCAGGGTGTACCGAGCCATCCAGTTATAGCTCTCTGCGCCTTCTTCCAATGAGTAGTCCGCCGGTGAAAATTGCAGCGCCTCTTTTCCGAACCGCTCACTTCGCTGGTATAAAGAGCTGAATTGAATATGCGAAACACCAAGCAAATGGATGTGCAGCAGATCGCCATGCGTCCATTCGTTTAGGACGTTCGGTGCTGCGGCCCCTTCCTGTTTCCCGTGACGCATGGCATCCCAGGTCTCCAACGTTTCCTCGGCTCTACTGAAGACAAGTAGCGGGGTCGTCATCTGGTCGGGATGCACATCGCCAGCTTCCAGCACTGTGCCGGCAGAGTAGCGAAAAGAGCCATCCAGAGAAACTAGAGCGCCTATTCGCTTATCCCGCGCAGCGTCGAACAGGGCCGCCATCCCTCCCCAGCTATATCCCATCGCCGCGACTTCAGACATCTCCGTGTTTGGGAGTGTCTTCGCCAAGTCGATAAGAATCGACATATCTCGCGCCTCCGCGTTTGCACCGGTCAGGTCAACTGTCATGGTTCGAGACGCTGCGCCCATACTTGGGCTCGCCATGACAACGTAGCCATTGCTCGCCAGGTATTCGCATAGTTCGATGTTTTCGGTGGCGGGAGCGTTGAGGCTCGGCGCGTAGATCACTACCGGAAATTGTCCCGCCTGCATGGTGGCGTCGCGCACTGCCCACACGGGGAGCGCCGTGATTCCATGCATATATTGCTCGACATACGCCTGCGGTTTTCCGTGCTCGATTGGTTTATCGAAACTGGTCTCCGTCTTGATCAAAGCTGCATAGTCGCCAAACGTCATGATTTTGCCTGTGGACGTTTCTGCCGGGTACCACACCAAAATCTGCAATGGGCGTGGGCCTTCAACGGTAATAGGCTTCCCATTCTCGTCTATCTCCGTCGCGAACACACGAGAGCGATCCTGCTGCTCAACCACTCTCAGCCCAACGGAATATGGCCCAGGTTTTTCAGTGAACCGAAAATGGAACTCTTGCGCGACCAGCGCAACAGCCGTCAAGCTTGAAGCGGCAGACACAAACAGAGCAACTGAACGACGTAGACGCACGCCCCACCTCCTGGACAGAATCTCAACGAGTAGTGTGACATCCCGTACCTTGGGCGCAGGGATACGACTCAACTTGCTAGCGCTCCGGCGGCGCAGTCTGGCTCGACGACGAGCTGTTGTCCTACTGGTCCGAACTCCTGATATGCACGCTGGCCTGGGACTCCGGCACAGTTCCGTCATTCACCTGTACCTGGGTCGGCTTGCCCTGAATCAGGATGCGCTGCACGGCCTGGCCACGAGCCGGGACCAGCAGCCGTTCGGTAACCGATGTGGCGTCAGAACGCACGGTGACAGGAACGTCGGCGGCGGCATAGCCGTGGTTGGAAACAGTGACGGCGGCCAGCCAGTTGCCGACTGTGTTGGGCGTGGGAAAGAAGCCGTCGATGGTCAGGTCGGGCAGGCCTTTGTCGGCATCGATCCAGTCGGCGTAGAACCAGGCAAGGTCTTTGGCGGGGCCAGTGCGCCTGGCCTCCTCCTGCACCAGCTTTTCGAATGAGCCGGGATCTGCGGGACTGGCGAATTGCAGGGCTCTTGCGACCGCCGGGTCGCCGGCCAGGTCGCGGAGCATCCAGAGAACATAGGCGGCCTTGGTGCGGTAGTAGACGGGCGCGATGGCCCGCGGGAGCGGTTGGCCGGGGCTTTCGCCGGGGCTCCCCGGTTCGGCCAGGGTCAGGGCGGAGCGTGCTGCTTCCAAAGCTCCCAACGCCTGCGCACGGCCCTGCTCCTTCTCCGTCCAAAGCGTTCCCATGAAGTAGGCAACGCCCTCATCCAGCCAGGCAGCGGGCGGCTGGGTTTCGTCAGAGGGCGACAGCCAGGCGCGCGTGAGCGAGTGTACCAGCGCGCTCTGCAACTGTTCGGGCTTGGCATCGTGCAGCGGAATGGCGAGCAGCGCGCCGGTTTCGAAAGGCGCGTCTTGCGGGTCGGGCAGATCGAGCAACGTGAGCGGCGAGCGGGATTTGGGGCCCAGCCAATCCTCAAGGAAGGGCTTGACGGCGGTTGCCGCGGCGGTCCAAAACTCGACGGAAACTTCGTCCTCAGGGAGGGTCCACGCGGTCAGGTTGTCGCCCGGATGGGCAGTGCGGATGGCGAGGAAGAGACTGGGCGTTTCAAAGCCCAGCAGGGTCGCACCGGTATCGGCGATTGCCACACCAGAAACCTGCTGAGTCTCATCCAGCGTGCCTGACTCAGTCACCGCGAGCTTGATGGAGTGGCCGTTGATGAGGGCGACGCTTGGCGGCTGCCCGTGCGGGAATTCGGCGGCCAGACGCAGCCGGAAATGCGCGCCGTAGAGGTGCAGCTTCTGGCGGCCGATTTCATCGAAGAGCCGCGCGCCATCGCCCAGAATGATGGGCAGGCTGGAGACCGGGTACCAGACCACGTTGCCGAAGCCGCGCAGGCCAGTGAACGGGACGCCGATCTCATCCCAGTCAGAGTGGAGGGCTTGGTCATTCGGTGTTCCGATGGACACCAAGCGCTCCGCCGATGCCGCGATCATCCCTGAATAAGTGACGTCGAGTGAGAGGCTTGCGCCGTGCGCGAGGGGCTGGGCCAGGGTGACGGCAGCCTCGTGAAGCTGGCCGGTGTGGTCCGTGTCTGAGCTGAGCGTCGCGACAGGGAAGACGACGTTCTTTCCGGCGATGCGAATGCTCTCCCAGTTGAGGGAGGAAGAGATTTCAAGCGGAATGTGGGCCAGCGGGGATTTGCCGTCGTTGCGAACGGTAACGAGCGCGCGGACCGCGATGTGCTGCTCGGCGGTGCGCAGGTGTACGTCCATGTCGTATGCGGTAAAGGTGACGGCCTGGCGCTCCGCGTCCTGTGCGGTGGGCTCGGTGGCTATTTGAATAGCCGGAGGGTTGGCGGCGGGGCCAACCTGAGTGGTGGTCTCGCCGTTTTCATCGGTGGAACGGGAGAAGATGACCTGGCCCTTGGGCTGCTCCGGTGCGGGAGCCTGCGCCGGCGCGGTAGCCGGTGGCGGGGTGGTCTGAGCAGGAGTGGTTTGGGCGGCGCCGGGGTGACCGAGCGAGAAAACCACCATGCCGGCGGCAGCAAGGGCTGCGAGTCCGGCAAATGAAAACTTCATGAACCAAGGCCTTTCTGTTTCTTTGGCTTGGACGCGGCGTGTGCGCCGGGGCGAGCACCAACCGCGTTCGGGCCAGCCGCTCCTTCGGCGCCACGAACCTGCGCACGACGTTGGCGGAAGGCTTCATAGAGCACGACGGCACCGGCGGCGGAGACGTTGAGCGAGCTGACGCCGCCCGCCATTGGAATGCGCAGCAGGTGGTCGCAGGTGCGGCGAACCAGCTGGTGCAGGCCCGCGCCTTCGCGGCCCAGCACCAGCACGCAGTCGCCGGTCAGGTCGAACTGGTCGTAGTCGGAAGTGCCTCTTTCGTCCAGGCCGATGACCCACATATTCTGCTTTTTCAGGTCTTCCAGGGCACGGACCAGGTTGACGACGCGGGCAATGCGGAGGTGTTCGGCTGCTCCAGCGCTGGCCTTGACGGCGACCGGGCTGATGGGCGCGGAGCGGCGCTCGGTGAGGACAACGCCGTCCACGCCAGCGCCGTCGGCTACGCGGAGCAGCGCGCCCAGGTTCTGCGGGTCTTCCACGCCGTCGAGGGCCAGCAGCAGGCGGCGGCCAGAAGAATTAGCTGCGTCCGGCGCGTACAGATCCTCTATGGTGAGGAATTCCTGCGGGCGAACCATGGCGACAACGCCCTGGTGTGCGGGCGTCTTGGCCAGCAGGGTGAGCTGCTCGCGGGAATCCTGGCGGATGCGGATACCGGCCTGGCGGAGCGCCGCGACCAGGCGCTCAAGGCGCAAATCCTCACGCTCGCGGGCCACCACCACGTGATCAAACCGGCGGCGGCCAGCCTTCAGCGCCTCTTCCACCGGATGTACGCCGTACAGAACTTCCATAAGGGATAGTGTAGAAGATCGGCGCAGGCGGCTGGGTGGCGAGACCAGGGACGAAGGGACCAGGGACTAGGGACCAGGCCCCCCACTCCCCCCGTACTTTTTAGTCAAGTTCCTTATTCTAAATGGGATAAGGCAGGGGGTCTCGCCCTATCTCGTTGAATTCAGGCTGCTTATTGCCCGAGACTTTGCAATCAACGACTTACTGGATGTTTCGCGGTTTATACCTCTTCCGTGAGGCCCGTGCGGCTTGCATGGGGCTCTTTGCTTCCCCAATTCACGGAGCTCTGAAATGATTGTGCGCCAAATGGGGCTAATTCTACGCAAAAGGCCGCCAGGAAATTTTGGCGTTCTTCTTCATGGCAGTTTGCCGCCCGGAAACATCTCGCCAATCCGAATACTCCACTCCTTCGTCTGCGAGCCCACCCTTCGCTAGAAAAAACGAAGGATGGGGCACCCGCTTCATAGGCTGGTCAAGGGTGGGCCACCCGTCCAACGGGACCGGGGTACCCGCCGTCCTACCTCCCCGGTCCCCGAAAGCGAGGGACCGAGGGCACCCTCAACTTGGTTTGGAAGCGTCATCGGGACCGGGGCCACCCGCCCCTTAAATCGAATTCTGTGAGAGGCATTCCTCAGCGGCTGAAGCCGGCGCTCATTTCAGAGCGTTTGTGGCACGATTGAAATCGTGCCCTTCCAAATCAACCCATCCTGCGCGGTTGAATCAGCTCACTTTGACGTAGGTTGTGTAGGGGCGCGAGTCGAGCCAGGTAAACGGCAGCAGGTTCACCGGGCCGTTGGACGAATCGGCCTGCCACTGGGTTTGGCTCACTCGGCGAGCGGCCAGCAGTTGCGCGCGGGTCATCTTCGGCAATGCGGACTTCAACTCCGGCTTCAGGACCATCAGCACCAGCGGCCCCCGCAGCAACGCCACCGTGTCCGTGTGCTGTGCATCAATGGATTCGAGGCGCATCCTGAGCGGGAGCTCCAGCTCCACGTGGTCACCGGTCTTCCAATCGCGGCGGATCGCTACGAACTGGCCGGGAACGGCAAGGGACTTCTGCCGCACCCCGTTGACAAAGACCTCAGCTCCCTCAGCCCAGCCGGGAATGCGGAAGTGGAGGGTCAGGTCTGTCGGTTGCGAGGCTGTGACCGTGAACGCCACACGATCTTCGTAGGGATACTCGCCTTCCTGGGTGAGCGAGAGAGCGGCGCCGTTCTCATTCCAGCGCAGCGTGGAGGGCACGTATAGGTTTACGTACACCGCTTGCGGGCCGCGCAGGTACATGTTGATGCGGTAGTCGGCGGCCACCTGCGGAAGCGTGCCGGAACAGCAGGCCCAGCGAGCCTCTTTGTAGACGCGTTGGCCGTCGAAATTGTAGTCGGCGTAGTAGAAGTTCTTGCCGTTTTCCTGGAGGGGCAAGGCGCCGAGCACGGTGTTGTACATCATCCGCTCCATGCTGTCGCCATAGTGCGCATCGCGGGTGGCGCGAAGCAAATAGCGGGTGAGCTTGAAGTGGGCGTAGGCGCCGCAGGGGGTTTCAAAACTGTGGTGGGTCGTGGTCAGGCTGTCGAATACGCCACTCGAGCCAGGGGCATGCAGGGTCTCATCGGGACCCCAGCCGCCGGTGGCAAAGCTCTGCTCCTCCAGCATGGCAAAGGCGTTCTTGCCGGCGCGCAGGTGCTTTTCGCTGCCCGCCACCAGGTAAGCCATCATGGCAGAGCACAGCGAGTTCACATGGCTGTAGGCATGGCGGCCGTCGAAGACATTTTCATTGCGCGAGAGCGGATCGTACCACGGCTTGTCGTCGAGGTACTGCAGTCCGAGGTCGTAGTAGCGCCGGCCGGCACCGCGCTGGTAGGCGAGAAAGAGGTTTTCAGAGAGGGTGTAGGACTCGTCCCAGGTCCATGAGTCGTCTTTGGGATCCTTGTCCATGCGCCAGCGGACGCCGTGCTCGATGGCGTGACCGGGAAGCTGCGGCAGCGCGACGTTGGTGGTCTGCTCCAGAATGGCCAGGGCCCGCGGGTCCTTGACGTAGGTGTGCGAGTCGATGAGGCCGAGCAGCAGCTTGTCATACGTGTAGGCGGGGAAACGGTTCTTGATGTAGAAGTCGGGGGTGATGGTCTGGGCGTAGAGGCGGTTCAGGCGGAGCACCTTCTGGCGCGTCTCCTCTTCCCCGGTGATGGCGTAGACGCGGGCCAGGGCAGACACCCATTGGCCGAAGGTGCATCCGGGAGCGAAGCCCTCGTCGAAGCCGGCGCGGTAGTCGTAGGCGGGATTGTAGTTGTACCAGCCGCCCAGGTCCTCGCCCGGTGCGGCCATGCCGGACATCTGGCGGAAGGGCTTCAGCAGGCCGTCTTCGCTGAGATTCATCAGCACCGAGTGGGTGTTCATCAACTGCGCTTCGTGGGCTTCACTGGCCATGGACACGTCGCCGTAGTCGAATTCGGCCAGCGGGGCGGCTGCAGGGGGTTCGACGGCCCAGGCGCCTCGGCCGCGGATGCCGATACCGGCCACGGCTGCCGCCAGCGAACCGGTCTGAAGGAATCTTCTGCGGGAAAGCCGCGCTGAGGACTTTGGGCTGTTGCACATCGGATTGGACCCCCTGGAAACTACCCCAACATGATGCATCCCTGACCGGAGGCCTGTCACCCTGAACCAGCGGATCGGATTCGATGTTGCAGGCGAGCGGTTGCGCGGCATACTGATTGAGATGAATCCGGGAAAGAGCAAATCGTTTACGGCCGTGCTCGAGCCGCTGCAAACCGGCATGGGGTGGGTCATCGCGCGCATCCCCTTCGACGTGGCCAGGACGTGGCCCGAGCGAAAAGGATTGCGGGTCCGTGGCGAACTGGAGGGCGTCGCGATCAAAACCACGCTCATGGCCATCTCCGGCGGCGAGGTACACTTTCTGCTGGTGAACCGGAAGATGCAGGCGGCGGCCAACGTAAGAGTTGGGTCGAAGGTGCGAATTTGCCTGGAGCCGGACCTGGAAGATCGTCCGGCGGTGGTCCCACCTGAGCTCGCGAAGGCGCTCAAGGGCGACCGGCGCCTGCGGAAGTGGTTTGACGGGCTGGGAACCTCGATGCGCCGCGACGTAGGAAAGTGGGTTATGGAACCGAAGAGTGCGGGGTCACGGGAGCGGCGCGCGGAGCAGATGGCTGAGTGGCTGTTGCTGACCATGGAGGGTGAAACCGAGACGCCGCCGGTTTTGAAGGCTGCGTTCTTGCGCCAGCCGCTGGCACGGGCAGGTTGGGATGCGATGACCAAAGTGCAGCGGAGGAATCATTTGCTGGGGATCTTCCATTATCGGGGCGCGGAGGCGCGGGAGCGGCGTGCCGCGAAGGCCGTCGAAGAAGCGCTGCGGATGGCAAAACGGGACTCGGAAGCCCGAAAATGAACTTTTTTTGTTGCAACCTCGAATTTAAAGTGACTCGAAGGCCGATTCTTGCGTCTTAATGAATGAGATGAGTGTTTCTGCGTCCGTTCAAGCCATTTTTGCCAAAGGCACTGCCACCGCCGCTGATGAACAGGTGAGGCAGGAAAGCCTTGCCGTTGCCCAGGGGCTGAAGCGCCAGGATGTCGGGCTGCTGGACGAGCTGATTGTCCGCTACCAGCATCGGCTGCTGCGCTACCTGCTTTACCTCACCAGCAATCGGGAGATGGCCGAAGACCTGTTCCAGGAGGTCTGGATGCGGGTTCTGGTCCGGGGCGGCCAGTTCAACGGCAACGCGCGGTTTGACACCTGGCTGTTCACGATTGCGCGCAACCTGGTCATCGACCAGCGGCGCAAGCGGACCATGGCCAGCCTGGACGAGCTTTTTGAGGGCGGAAGCGAAGACGACCGGCCTATGGCTTTTGAGATTGCCGGCGGCGGGCCCACTCCGTTTGACTGCTTCAGCAACCTCCAGGATCGCGAGCGGATTGCCGGCGCGCTGATGCAACTGGATACGCTGCACCGCGAGGTGCTGGTGCTTCGCTTCCATGAAGAGCTGTCACTGGAAGAGATCGCCAAGGTGACAAAGGCTCCTCTTTCTACTGTGAAATCAAGGCTTTACAGAGGAATGGCCGCAATCAAGCCCAAGCTCGAACGGAACCAGGTCCACCGCCAGGAGGCGGTGTGATGGTGGCCGACGTAGTGGGCGGCGCCGACGGAGACCCAACAACCGGCGAGAATGAAAAGCGCGATCTGCTTTCTGCTCTGGCAGGGAACCAGGCGAACCGCGAACGCTCCGTGGCGTACCGCACCGCGCGGGTGGTGAACGCGTCGCAGGGCGTCATGCAGGATCAGAAGGCCGGCCGCAAGCGGGTGCGCGCGTTGGCTTTGGCGGCGGCGCTGGTGGTGCTGATGGTGCTGAGCCCGCTCATCTGGTGGGCTGCCGATACCTTTATTGAAGAGGAGCACCTGACCGGGCTCACCGGGCAGTTGACGGTGTGGATCTTCTTCCTGAGTGGGGCTCTGCTGGCCTCAGTGCTGCTGGCCGGGTGGGTTCGCCGCAAGTCCTGACGCGGGTAAAACGCAATCGCCGCACCGATTGCCGCAACTTCTCAAATCTCTTTTCCGTCCATCACAATAGGGTTAAGCTATGCTTGATCCCTTGAAAGCCCCTTCGAGGAAGGGACTCCCTATGCGTAAACCTGAATCCATCGCCGTGAACGAAGACGAGCGGATGATCCCCATCTGGTCAATCGTCGTGGCCGTCACGGCCTTTGTACTGGTCGAATACTATTTCTGGCTGGTTTTGCCGGATCAGCAGCGCCATTCGCCGCCGATCGGCTTCCGCATCTACTTCAACCTCTCCTGGGGTGTGCTGGCATCGCTCTACTTCCTGATGGTCGGCTACGTCAGCAAGGACGCGCCGCGGCGGGCCATGAGCGCGCGCTTCTGGATGGCCATCTGCTTTGTCATGCCCTGCGGCATCGGCGCGGTGCTCTACTTCCTGTTGCGCCAGCCGGAGGTATCGCGCTGCCCGGCCTGCTCCACGCATGTGCAGAGCGACTTTCATTTCTGTCCGCAGTGCGACTACCAGCTCACCGCCAGTTGCGGAAACTGCTTCCGTACGGTGCGGACGACGGACCAGTTCTGTACGCGCTGTGGGCATGAGCTCTCGCGGGACCACATGCCTGCAAGGCTACGCGTCCTCGGTGACTAACCCCTTCGGAGCGTGGACGCTCGCGGGAGGCTCGCACTGGCTTCTCAGCTCCCCCCCTTGCGACAGGAAAAAGTCGCAAGGGCCGGAGACAGCACCCTTTCTTCATCCGGACGGTTCTGTTCTCGATATTCCCCCTTGGACAAAGTCGCCTGCATTGACCGGGCTGGGCTGCCTTCCTACAATCGAGTTTCGGGTCTGAACCGATTCCCATGACCATCTCCGCGCTCATCATTGACGACGAACAACTGGCCCGAGACGAGCTGAAGTACCTGCTCGACCAGGTGGGCGGCGTGGACGTGGTGGCGCAGGGAACCAATGGCATTGAGGCAGTTGACCTGATTGAGGAGCACCATCCGGACCTGGTCTTTCTTGACGTGCAGATGCCTGGGCTGGATGGTTTTGCGGTGATCCAGCAGCTCATGGCGCGGAACCGCCAGAAGGCGAGCCACGGCGAGCCGGCGGACTTCGACCCCATGCCGCAGATTGTCTTTGCCACGGCTTACGACCAATACGCCGTGCGCGCCTTCGACGTGAACGCAGTCGATTACCTGCTGAAGCCGTTTGACCGCACTCGTGTGCAGCAGGCCGTGGACCGTGTGCGCGGACGCATGAACGGCGGCGGCGCGGGAACGGGAGGTGCGCGGCCCGAGTCGCAGATTGACGCGCTCTTGAAGCTGCTGAACCGGCCGCAAGGCACCCCACGCACGCCGCAGCCGGCCAAGCTGATTGTGCAGGCGCAGAGCCGTCTCCTGCTGGTGGACCAGGCGGATATCTGCTACGCAGCCATCGACGAGGGCGTGATTCGTGTGGCGACGCAGACCTTCGAAGGCCAGTCAAAGTGCCGCACGCTTGAGGAGCTGCTCGACCTGCTTGATCCGGCGTTGTTTTGGCGGGCGCACCGCGGGTTTGTGGTGAATATCAACCACATCCGCGAAGTGGTGCCGTGGTTCAAGTCGACCTACCAGTTGCGCATGAACGACAAAAAGCAGACGGAGATCCCGGTGAGCCGCGCGCAGACGCGACGGCTGCGGGAGTTGTTCAATCTGTAGTCGCGACGAACCAGCCTAGTCGTACCGCTCAAACACAATCTGCTTGCGGTGCCAGCCGAAGCCGGCGAGTGTGTCGCGGACGCCGGCCACCATGTTATTGAGGCCGCAGATGTAGGCGTAGATGTCGAACTTGAGGTCGGCCTTGGGAATCGACGGATCGACTTCGGGTTGGATCGGCGGCAGGCCGAGGCGTGCCGCGCGCTCTTCCACGATTTTGGCCACGTAGGTCTGCACGTAGCCGCGCAGCCCGGTCCAGTTTGCGCCGGCGCGGCTGAGGGTGCAGAGGTAGTGGAAGTTGGGGTGCTTGGCGGCAAGCGCCTCAAACTCTTCCTGGTAGTAGATTTCCGTCTCGTGGCGCGTGCCGTAGACCAGCCAGATGTCTTTGCCGTTGCTGCGGTCGGGGCCGTTTTCAGGGAAGAGCCACTGGGCGAACCCGCGCATGGGGGCAATACCGGTTCCCGTGGCGATGAGGATGGAGTCGGTCACCGGCTGGTTGAGAACGAAATGGCCGTGGGGACCGTGCACCTGGATGGAGCCGCCCGGCTGCAGATCGGTGAGGTCGGCCAGGTGGTTGGAAAAGAACCCGCCCTCGACGCGGTTCACGCACAGGTCGAAGCGGTTCTCCTTTGCTGCGGACGCAATGGAGTAGGCCCTGGTCTGCTGCTTGCCTGTCGCGTCCTCGGCCACGGCGGAGATGAACTGGCCGGCGGTAAAGGGAAAGCTATCCAGTGCGTCGAGCACGAATTCAAAGTGGTAGCACTGGGACGATTCAGAGATGCAGTCTTTTCGTTCAAGACGTGCGGTCAAAAGCTCACGGGCCAAGGCGGGTTCTCGCTTCAAATCAAGGATGAAGCCCAAAAAACAGGACTGTTGGGAGTATCGCTAGCGGAAGGCATAGCTGGCAAGTGATGCAGATCACACGACTGCGGGCTGGGGTACCCGCTCCACCCTATAATGGACGGGGTGAAGAGCACGTCTCTTTGCCAACTGAACGCACCTTTTGAGGGATTCCATGGCCGCACTGCTTGAAGCGATTACTGTGAAGCGCAAGATGTATTTTGAGTTTGAGAACGCTCCGTACTACTGCCTGGACGCGGAGGTCTCGACGCCGACGGCGCGGGGTGGCCAGACGCTGGTGCGGCTGAAGATGCGCAACCTGCTGACGCAGGCGGTCTTCGACAAGACGTTCAAGGCGCAGGAGAAGTTCAAGGAGCCGGACCTGGAAACGGTGGAGGCGAGCTATCTCTACAGTGACGGGGAGGGCTCGTACTTTCTTGACCAGGAGACCTTTGACACGCTGCGCCTCACGGGGGGCATGATTGCGAACGCTCTGGATTACCTGGTGGAGGGCGCGATTGTGAAGCTGAACAAGTTCAATGGCAACCCGATTGGCCTGGAGCTGCCGGACAAGGTGGAGCTGGAAGTGACCTACACCGAGGCGGGCGCGCAAGGCGACACCAGCGGCAAGGTAACCAAGCTGGCAAGGCTGGAGACGGGCTTCGAGATCAAGGCGCCGCTGTATATCCAGGAAGGCGAGCGGGTGAAGGTGTATACGGAGACGGGGGAGTTTGCGGGGAGGGCCTAGAGCCACCCGATTGCGTCGTCTGACCAGCTATGGTCAGATCGTGGCCAAGGTCGTTCTTCATCATCAGGGAAATTTGGGAAGTTGGTGCGGCAGAAACCTCGCTTTGCCGTAAAGTCAAACGCTGCATGCGCAAACCCGTTGATCAGCAATGCGCAATTGAGACCGTCTTCTGACCAGACGATTTCCAGCGTGGATTTCCGCGCCCTGTCTGCGATGTTTGCGGCGTTGTAGATGTGGACTGCGTCGAGAATGATCTGGTCCGCTTTGGATATATCGACTGCGTAGAAATAGCCGGTTTCTCCTTCATCTTCGAAGACAGCACTGAATCGGCCGCCGGGAGAGTCTTCGGCTAGGAAAGATTTATCTCCGGGCTGGAAGGAGTGCAGTTCCATTGGGCTCCTGTGGTAGCCATTCGCAGCTCCCCTACGGGGCGCTGGTTTTCGCTTTTGGCTGACCCAGCATTTCATGCTGGGCTATTATCGCGCGCTCCCTCCGGGAGCTAAAGCCCGAAAAACAACCGCAGGTCCTTCGACGCCCTTCGCTACGCTTTGGTCGCTCAGGATGACAAGTTCATCTCTTGAGCGGAATTTTTGCGACACCATCATTCGACGGGTTCGAGATGCGCCGTGAAGTGCCGCAAAAACGGCGCTTCGTAGGTCAGCCTCAGCCCCTTGATCTTGTCGCGGCGGGCGAAGACTCTCAGGATGATCTCCACTACGTAGTCGATGTGACTCTGCGTGTAGGTCCGTCGAGGGATCGCTAAGCGGACCAGCTCCATCTTTGCCGCCGCGGCGAACATCAAGCTGCCGATTTCTACTGAGCGGATGCCGCCTTCCAGATACAGCTCCGCCGCGAGAGCTACGCCGGGAAACTGCTCCTGCGGCACGTGCGCCAGAAACGCCTTGGCGTCGATGTAGATGGCGTGGCCGCCGGGGGGCTGCACAATCGGCACGCCGGCTTCGGCGATGTGGTTGCCGAGGTAGGCCGTGGATGCGATGCGGTAGCGGAGATAATCCTCGTCCAGCGACTCCTGCAGGCCGATGGCGACGGCCTCCAGGTCGCGCCCGGCGAGGCCGCCGTAGGTCGGATAACCCTCGGTCAAAATGAGCAAGTCCTTTTCCTGCCGCGCCAGAATGTCGTCGTTGGTGCAGAGAAAGCCGCCGATATTCGCCATGCCGTCTTTCTTGGCGGACATGGTGCAGCCGTCGCCCAGCGCAAACATTTCCTGTGCAATTTGTTTGGGAGTGTGGTTGGCGTAGGCTGGCTCTCTCTCGCGGATGAACCAGGCGTTTTCAGCGAAGCGGCAGGCGTCAAAGTAAAGCGGAATGTTGTGCCGCTTGCAGACGGCGGCGACGGCCTTGGCGTTTTCCATGCTGACGGGCTGGCCGCCGCCGGAGTTGTTGGTGACAGTGAGCATCACCAGCGGCACGCGCTCGCGGCCGACGCGCGTGATCAGCTCGTCCAACGCGGCCACGTCCATATTGCCCTTGAAAGGCAGCACGGTTTCGGGGCTGCGCGCTTCAGGGTAGACGAGATCGACGGCTTCGGCGCCGACGAACTCGACGTTGGCGCGGGTGGTGTCAAAGTGCGTGTTGTTGGGCACGATGTCGCCCTTCCTGCACATGACGTTGAAGAGGATGCGCTCGGCGGCGCGGCCCTGGTGGGTGGGGATGACGTGCCGGTAGCCGGTAATATCCTGGACTGAGCGCTTGAAATGCGCAAAGCTCTTGCTGCCCGCGTAGCTCTCATCGCCTTCCATGATGCCGGCCCACTGGTGGGTTGACATGGCGCCGGTTCCGGAGTCGGTAAGCAGATCGATGAGAACGTCGTCGGCTTCAAGAAGGAACAGGTTGTGGTGCGCGGCACGGAGAAGCTCTTCACGCTGGGCACGGGTGGTCCAGCGGATAGGCTCAACGCTCTTGATGCGGAAGGGCTCGATGATGGTCTTGGTGGGCATTTTTTTGTGGCTCCTGCAGAACTCCCGGTAGGCTCAACCCGGCGGCTGCCTCGTTCAACTCATTGCGGGTACTGATTCGAGACCTTGAAACAGACCATCGCTGAGCAACAGGCTCTCTTGTACAGGCTTGTGGTCAACCGCTCCATGTTTGGCGGGGAAGTTCGTGACAAGCGCTTCCAGCATCGGGTGCCGCAGATCCTCGCTTGAGCCAACGTGGTAGAAATGCTCTTTTGTGAAGACATGAAATGGTGCACCTCGCCACTTTTCATCGATCGCCGTATTTGTCCGAAACTCGTTGCTGTGCCAGGTGGACAAAATGAACCTGGATGGGAGGCTGGCAAGACGCTCCCCGAGATCCTCTTCGTCTCTTTCAGACCAGCTATTGAAGTAGTCCACATGCCTTCCCGCATACGGGGGGTCGGCATAAACAAGGTCGCCGGCAGTCACTTCTGAGAGAGTCTCCTTGAAACCCGACACGCGGAATTCCCAATCCAATTGAGAGATTACCAAGGAGATTGACGAAACCTGGTTGGAGATTTTAGTAATATACGCGGGTGCGAAGCGGTCCGGCTTGCGGCAGAACGGCACATTGAAGCGCCCCCGCTTGTTGAACCGCATCACCCCATTAAAGCATGATCGATTTAGGAATAGAAAATCGAGGGAATTCGGCGTGGAATTAAAACGCTCGCGTACCTGATAAAAGTGGTCCTCGCCTTTCGTGCTGAGTGCCGCGCCCTCCTCTCTCAGAAAGTCCCTCACGTCCGCTGCGCCAATCTTGTGCTGCTGAATGTCACGGTAGAGCCTTACGATATGTATGTTTGAATCGCATAGCAGCGCCCTCGGTGGCTGTAGATTCAAGGGAACCACGCAAGATCCGCAGAACGGCTCGACCCAGCGAACAAACTCCTGGTTGTCGACCAACTGGCGGATATCCGCCACCAGCTTTGTCTTAATCCCCTGACATTTGATCGGAGGAACCAGAGGAGGAAGGTTCATTCCGTCTCCTCCCCGCTGCCAGTGTCGTCCCCGGTCGCCGGCTCATCCTCGCCCAAGTCTGCGATTTCCGTCCCATGTTCGCGAAGCGTGTCAACGCCTCGCTCTTTATATGCCAAATAGCTCTTCAGATTCGCGTACGGCCTCTCGATTTCCAGCGCTTGGGCCATATCCCGAGTCAGATAATACATCCAGTAATCGTCGTATACCTCTTCGCCCAGCTTTTCAAAAGGCCCCGTCCCACCAACGAGCTGGTCGACTTTAGTTACTGAGCCTATGTTCTTCGTGTTTCCGCTTCCGGGGCGTGAAGAGGCGAGTCGGAATTTCGGCTGCACGAAGAATTGAAAATCCCTGATGACAGAGGGAATGGATTCCAGGTCTTCCAACGTGAAGATCTTTCGTTCATCGATCGCATCGTCGCACTTGGAATAGATCGCGCCGAGAACATAATGACCTGAATACTGCCCGTAGGGATAAAGCGTATTTTTGTTGCTTTCCCGCTTCCGAAAATATCCTGTAAAAGCTCCAAGGGGCATTCCGTTGACGTTGGTTTCGTCGACACGATATGTGCTCTTAATATCGACGGCAAATTTGTGGCCTGATCCCTCGTCAACAAACGTCAAGTCGGGATAGAAGTTCCGATGCGGTGAGAGTTCTATCCTTAGTCCATTTGCTCTGGAGAATTCAACAAACATGGGAAACAGCAATAGCTCCAGGACTTTTGAGGTGATCTTGGTGTCAACCGAGATGGTATAAATTCTTCGGTACACGTCGATGAACCCTTTGATGATCCAATCTCCCTCGTCGGTCGCGACAGCCTTGGCGAATGAGGTTGTATGAACTTGCAGCCGCGCAAGGAAATCGTCAGGTAACATGATCTGAAATTACTCCACGGTGACGGATTTGGCGAGGTTGCGGGGCTGGTCCACGTCGCAGCCGCGGCGGACAGCAATGTAATACGCCAGCAACTGGAGCGGGACGATCTCAATCAGCGGGGAAAGCATCTCGATAGCCGGCGGAATGAAGATGACCTGCTCCACCAGGTTGCCGATGGTGGTGTCCCCCTCGGTGGCTACAGCGATCACGCGGCCGGAACGCGCGGTGACTTCCTGGATGTTGGAGAGAGTCTTTTCATAGCGAAGCTTGGACGCGGGATCGTGTTCGTCGCGCGTGACCAGCACTACCACTGGAAGAGTTTCGTCAATGAGCGCGTTGGGTCCGTGCTTCATCTCGCCGGCCGGGTAGCCCTCGGCGTGGATGTAGGAGATCTCCTTGAGCTTGAGCGCGCCTTCAAGGGCGATAGGGAAGTGGATGCCGCGGCCGAGGTAGAGAAAGTCGCGGGCCGTGGAGAAGCTGGCGGCCAACTGCTCGCACTGCGCGGAACGGGAGCGCAGAATCTCTTCAATCTTGCCGGGAATGCGGCTGAGCTGCTCGATCAACTGGACTGACTGCGCGGGGTCAATGCGTCCCCGGAGCTGGCCAAGCTTGAGCGCCAGCAGAAACAGCGCGGTGAGCTGCGCGGTGAAGGCCTTGGTGGAAGCGACACCGATCTCCGGGCCGGCGTGGGTGTAGATGGCGCCGTGGGCCTCGCGGGCCACCATCGCGTCCACCACGTTGCAGATGGCCACGGTTTTCGAGCCCAGGGCGATCATCTCCCGCTGTGCGGCCAGTGTGTCGGCCGTCTCGCCGGACTGGGTGATGAGCAGCCCAAGCGCGTTGCGGTCGGGAATGGGATTGCGATAGCGGTATTCGCTGGCGTAGTCCACATCGACCGGCAGCCGCGCCAGGCGCTCAATCATGTACTTGCCGGCCAGCGCGGCGTGCCAACTGGTGCCGCAGGCGGCGATGTTGATGCTCGAGGCCGACGCCAGCTCGTCGTCGGCAATCTTCATCTCGCCGAGGAAGACCTTGCCTGAGTCGAGTGAGACTCGGCCCAGCGTGGTGTCCGTAACGGCGCGCGGCTGCTCCCAGATTTCCTTGAGCATGAAGTGCTTGTAGCCACCCTTTTCCGCCTGGATGGGGTCCCATTGAATGCGGGTGATTTCGCGATGGATGGGCGTGCCTTCAAAATCGGTGAGTTCGACGCCGGCCAGCGTGAGGATGGCCATGTCGCCGTCGGCCAGGAAGTAAATATTGCGGGTGTGGTGCAGGATGCCCGGCACATCGGAGGCCACAAACGACTCGCCTTCGCCCACGCCGATGACCACCGGCGGACCGAAGCGCGCGGCGACGATCTTGTCCGGCTCGGCGGCGGATAGAACGCCCAATGCAAACGCTCCCGTCAGCCGCTTGACGGCGCGGCGCACGGCGACTTCAAGAAGAACCGGCTCGCCGAGAGCTTCAGCGTCGTTCTGCACCTGCTCAATCAGATGGGCGATGATCTCGGTGTCGGTTTCCGTGACGAACTTGTGGCCCTTCTCAATGAGCTCGCGCTTCAGGTCGAGATAGTTTTCGACGATGCCGTTGTGGACGACGACGATGCGGCCGGTGCAATCGCGATGGGGATGGGCGTTCTCTTCGGTAGGACGTCCGTGAGTGGCCCAGCGGGTGTGGCCAATGCCGAAGGTCCCTTCAAGCGGATGTTCGCGCAGTACCTCTTCAAGGTTGGCCAGCTTGCCCTTGGCTCGGCGCACCTCAAGCTTGGGGCTCCCTGGGCTGCCGACGGCGATGCCGGCCGAGTCGTAGCCGCGATATTCGAGCCGGCGCAGGCCCTCAATGATGACTGGAACCACCTTCTTGGGACCGACGTATCCGACAATTCCGCACATAAGGCGATTCTAAGGGAACGGGCTGGAATGGAGAGGAGCAGCGAGCGGCCTGCGTGTGAACGCATTCCCACTTTCTTGAGCGTTGGACCGAAAGCGGAAGGCCGGCGCCGGATGACCAGACCGCTTTTCGGGCTTCTTTGTCTCTTGGTGGCCGTGTTAGCGTAAGAGCACTGGAAATGGTCGGTTCCACACCCAGGACGAGGTTAAGCCTGCTTCCCCGCAAGCTCAAAACGAGATCTGCAACGGTAGTTGCGTCGGTGTTTGGCTTGCTGGCGGCCTTGAGCGGTTCCGCGGGATTGTTCGTGGCCCCTGCAGGCGGCCAGGCTGGGACGTCGCAGCCCGTTGTGGTGCAGCCTGGAGCGCCGGGCCAGCCAAGCACGACGTTGCCTGCGGGGACCAGGCCCAGCTTGCCGCCGTTGGCACAGGCGGATGTGGATTTCATGCAGGGCATGATTATGCATCACCAGCAGGCGGTGGAGATGACGGCCCTGATTGCCTCGCATACTGAAAACAAACAAGTGCGCGCGCTGGGCGCGAAGATCAGCAGTTCGCAATCGGACGAGATCCGGTTCATGCAGCGATGGCTGGCGGCTCGCGGACAGTCGACAACGATGCCTGGAGCGATGCCGGGCATGCCGGATATGGATATGTCAGGCAAGCCGATGGCGCCGATGCCGGGAATGCTGACACCGGAGCAGATGACGGCGCTGCGCAATGCGCGTGGCGCGGAGTTCGACCGCCTGTTTTTGACGGGGATGATTCAGCACCACGGCGGTGCGCTGGTCATGGTGAAAGCGCTGTTCGATGAGGCGGGCGCGGGCCAGGATGCTGACATTTTCAACTTTGCAACGGATGCGGACAATACCCAAACGGCTGAGATCAAAATCATGCAGAAGATGTTGGAGGAGACGCGTTGAGGACACTGGAGGCAGTGAAGAGAGTGAATCGAGTGAATTGTGCCGGCTTCTGTTTGGCTGCGGTTGTTTTGCTTTCTCACGGCGGCTTCGCACATGCGCAGGCAACTGCACCGGCCACGCCTGCTCCGGCCGCGCCCGCCAAGGCTCCTGAGGCTGCGCAGGATCCATTTGCGGTGCAGCCGGCGCCGCCATTGCCTCTGGGCATGACGGGTTCGGACACGAGCGATCCGCGCTACACGCTGAAGCCGGGCATGTTCGACGCCGGTGAAGCTGCCTGGGGAATGAAGCATGTCGGCTTCCTCAAGAAGCCGGAAGCATTCCAGATCACGGCCACTTCTCCTGATGACCCGAAGGTGCTGAAGACGCTTGCACAGCTTGGCTCCGATGCATCAAAGATGCCTCCAAACATGCGTACGATGATTGCACAGTTGGCGTTTGGCAACTCGGACTTTGCCTTCCAGGGAAACCACCTGTTTCAGGGCAATTTCTACGGCATCAATATCTACGACATCTCCGATCCGGCAAAGACGGCGCTGTTGACCACGCTGGTGTGCCCGGGCGGCCAGGGCGACGTTTCGGTCTACAAGAATCTGCTGTTCATGTCGGTGGAGATGCCGAACGGGCGGCTGGATTGCGGTGCGCAGGGATTTCCGCCCGATCCTCCGCCGGCTGCCGGGCATGCGAAGGAACGTCACACGCCGTCGGCGCAGAAGGACCGCTTCCGCGGGGTAAGGATCTTTGACATTTCGGACATCAAAAATCCGAAGCAGGTGGCGGCGGTGCAGACCTGCCGCGGCTCGCACACGCATACGCTGGTGCTTGATCCGAACGACAAGGACAATGTCTACATCTATGTTTCCGGCACTTCATTCGTGCGCCAGAAGGAAGAACTGGAAGGCTGCTCGGGCGAAGCTCCGGACAAGGATCCGAACACGGCGCTGTTCCGCATTGAAGTGATCAAGGTGCCGGTGGCCGCGCCGCAGGAGGCAAAGATTGTTTCCAGCCCGCGGGTGTTCATCGATCCGCGGACGGGGGCGCTGAACGGCCTGAACAACGGCGGCAGCCATGGCAAGGACCAAGAGAAGCCTGCGGATACCAACCAGTGCCACGACATCACGGTCTACTCGGCGATCGGCCTGGCAGCGGGCGCGTGCTCGGGCAACGGAATTCTGCTGGACATCAGGGACCCGGTGCATCCCAAGCGCGTGGATGCGGTGAATGACCAGAACTACTCGTACTGGCACTCGGCCACGTTCTCAAACGATGGGACGAAGGTTGTGTTCACCGACGAGTGGGGCGGCGGCCTGGGAGCGCGCTGCCGGCCGACGGACCCCAACAAGTGGGGCGCGGACGCCATCTTCAATCTGAGCGGCGATAAGCTGAGCCTTGCTTCCTACTACAAGCTGCCGGCGGCGCAGGGAGACACGGAAAACTGCGTGGCGCATAACGGCTCGCTGGTTCCGGTTCCGGGACGCGATATCGAAGTGCAGTCGTGGTACCAGGGCGGCATTTCCGTGATGGACTTTACCGATCCGGCTCATCCGGTTGAGATTGCGTACTTCGATCGCGGGCCGATTGACCCGAAGACGATTGTGCTGGGAGGCTTCTGGTCAGCGTACTGGTACAACGGCTCGATCTACGGCTCGGAGATTGCGCGGGGACTGGATGTGTTTCAACTGACGCCGACGAAGTTTTTGACGCAGAACGAAATCGATGCGGCCAAGACGGTGCGGGTGGCGGAGCTGAATGTGCAGAACCAGCAGAAGATCGAGTGGCCGGCGCAGTTGGTGGTGGCCAAGGCGTATCTCGATCAACTGTCGCGGTCGCAGGCTTTGCCGGCGAAGCAGATCTCCGATTTACAGAAGGCGATTAAAGGCGCCGAGAAGTCGCACCTGAGCGAGAAGAAGGTAGCCAAGCTGAAGGAGATGACTCCCGCCCTGGAAACGAGCGCAACAGCCGCAAAGAGTCCAGCGGACCAGACGCGGTTGACGGCGTTGGCGGAGATTCTGAAGCATCCGACAGCTTAAGCAGGGGCCCCGGGGGCCGGGGGTCAGGGAACAGGGAACAGGGAACAGGGGTCAGGGATCAGCGGCCAGTGCGCAGTGGACACTGCGCACTGGCTTTTTTGCTTCTCGCCCGCCCCGTAAACGAGGCCCCGAGATTTCGAGGGTACCCAGGTGGGGCACCTTCGCAATCAGGGATCAGTCTTGAGTGGCCAGTTCGCGGTGAACATTGCTCAATGCTTTTCTTGCTTCCTGCCTCAGGCGGAGAAGCGGACGCCCTGAGCCCGCAGGGGCGCCTCGGTCTTCTTCTTCTTCCTGGTCGCATTCTTGGCAGGTTTCGCGTTGGCCGCATTTGGCACAATCCCAGGGGTTACAGTAGCGCTTTTGGGGGCCCAGTTCTTCGCCTGCGCCGGTTTCAGAGACGGATTCGACGCTCTGGACGGGAACCATGGACAGCTCCTTATCGACGTTCTGGGAGGCGATCTGGAGGCCGTAGAGCAGGAGGCCGGCACGCTTGGCGTCAATGTTGGAAGACGTAAGCGCGCCGAAGACCTGGGCGAGGGCGAGGAGGATGGCGCTGCGGTCTTCGAGAACCGGCAGATGGAGGTTTCCCATGACGCCGATGGGCGGCTTGGCCGTAAAGCGGTGAAGGCGTGTGTGGTAGTAGCAGTAGGGCGTGGCGCGGAGGGCGGGCGAGTGGCACTTTTCTCCGTTGTGCATGATGTGACGACATTCGTAGACCATGGCAAATCCTTTCGCAGGCACCTCCCCACCCCCCCTATACTTTGGAGGAAAGTTCCTTGTTTTCATTGGGATAAGGGAGGGCATCCGCCCGATCTCGATGATTTCAGGCGGGTTAAAGTCAAAGTACTTGGAATGAGCCACCTGCGGTGGGGCAGGCGCTCGCGGGAGGCTCGCTTGAGCCATCTGCGTTTCTCTCTTTGTGGGCTATGAAATGATTGTGCGCCGAACGGGGGAAATTATCGGCAAAAGTGCGGGGACTTTTTTCGGATTATTTTCAGGCTCGCAAGGCGAGCAGGTTGAGACGTGGGTGACGAGGCGGGTTCGAGGGCCGCGACGCTTTGTGCGGGGGCTGCGGGTTGCGCGTTAGAGTTGTGGTGACCCTATGAGCAACTTCAAGCTGAAGGCAACGCACGCGCCGGTGAAGGCGTACTACGAGACGCTGGAGCGGTTTGGGCGGGGCAAATTCGACAACGAAGGCAATATCCGGCGGGCCTTTGAGGCGCTGCTGGAGAAGTGCGCGCGGACGTACGAGTGGTTTTTGGTGGCGGAGTATCCGATTCCGCGTTCGGGCAGGAATCCGCTGAAGGTGGATGCGGCGGTGCTGGACGCGTTTAACTTGCCGCGCGGGTATTGGGAGGCGAAGGACGAGAAGGACGACCTGAAGGCGGAGATGAACAAGAAGTTCGCGGAGGGGTATCCGCGGACGAACATCCTGTTTCAGAAGCCGACGCACGCGATCCTTTTTCAAGATGGGCGGATTGAGTTCGACGGGCCGATCACGGACCCGGACAAGCTGGTGGATGTGCTGCGGCTGTTCTTTGAGTGGCGGCAACCGCACCAGGAGGACTGGGACCGGGCGGTGCGGGAGTTCTCCGAGCGGATTCCGGAGATTGCCAAGGGCGCGATGACGCTGATTGCGGGCGAGCGGAAGAGCAACCCGGCGTTTGTGGCGCGGTTCTCGGCCTTTGCGGAGCTTTGCCGGGAGTCAATCAATCCGGACCTGAAGGATGATGCTGTGGAGGAGATGCTGGTGCAGCATCTGCTGACCGAGCGCATCTTCCGGCGCATCTTCGACAACCCGGAGTTTACGCGGCGCAACGTGATTGCGGCCGAGATTGAAAAGGTGATTGATTCGCTGACCAAAAAGCACTTCAGCCGGGACAGTTTCTTGCGTGACCTTGACCCGTTTTACAAGGCGATTGAGGAAACGGCTTCTTCGGCCACAGCTTACTCAGAGAAGCAGGCGTTCCTCAACAAAGTTTACGAAAAATTCTTTCAG
>Ga0302149_1000038_pt1 | contig 45239 bp, 45 predicted proteins | sample I_Bog_N1_1_FD_192435 | JGI IMG/M metagenome (GOLD analysis project Ga0302149, IMG submission 192435) | Peat permafrost microbial communities from Stordalen Mire near Abisko, Sweden - I_Bog_N1_1 | ecosystem: Environmental > Terrestrial > Soil > Wetlands > Peat | place: Sweden: Abisko, Stordalen...
TCTGCGAAGAGCAGCGCGTTTCCTCCAGTGCGCTTGGGGCAATCGACACAGGCTCCGGCGGCGGGGTTGACGTTGGGGTCGGTCTTTGAGAACGGCGCATCTTTCAGAATGAGCAAGATGTTCTGCTCAATCCACTGGTGAAGATGCCGGACGGGGAGCAAGATGCGCTTGGCCTTGCCCTGGCCGCCGTTCCAATCCTCGCGGAAGCAAGCGGAGAGCGCTTGCTCCTGCTCGGCTGGCTGTAGCTTTGCGAGTAGCAGGGCGTGGCCTACGCCGATTTCGTCTTTGGCGAATGCCTCGGTAACGGCGGCGGTGAGTTCCGTCAACTTGATGCGCTGGGCGCAATAGGAGGCGGATTTTCCAGTCTTGGCGCTGATCTGTTCAATCGAGTATTTCGGCTCGTCAAGATTGAGCAGGGCGCGGAACCCCTGCGCCTCCTCCAGTGGGTGAACGTCGCGGCGTTGAAGGTTTTCAATTAGCTGAGCCTCCAAAGATTCCGCGTCGGTGAGGTTGACAATGCGGACGGGCACAGTTTCCGCCTCGGCAAGCTGGGCGGCGCGGTAGCGTCTGGCTCCGGCGACAATCTCGAAGCTGCGCTCGGTCAGTGACCGCACAAGCAAGGGCGAGAGAACGCCCTGGCTGCGGATGCTTGCTGCCAATTCTCTGAGCGCTGAATCTTCGAAGAATCGGCGCGGGTTTGTCTTTGATTCGATCAGGCTGGACAGTGGCAGGTCGCGGTATTCTGTGGTGCTCGTGTTCTTCATGGATGCTCTCCTTTTGAGCGGGTTTCAAATGAGGCGGTGACGGTCTGTGCGGACAGGGGCGGTCGCCCTGTCCGCCGATTAGCGCTGGCAGAGACGGCTAAGCCGCCTCCTCCGTGGGCTGTTTGGATGTTTCGTTTGTGATTTGCTCTTCCAGTGCTGCGAGAATCACGGCGGAAGTGCGTTGGATGACTTCAAGGCTTTCTGCCAGCAATGCGGCGTTGCCGTGGTAAAGCTGGATGTAATCGGCGGAAGCGGTGCCGGTTTGGAGTCCGATTGCTTTGCCCACGATAAAAGCGATGGACTCGGCTTCGGTCTCCCGCACAACTTTGGTTGTCGCTGTGCGCCGGTCGGCCCTGTGCAACATTTCGTGGCCTAACTCATGTACTAAAGTTGCGAAAGTTTCCGCCTTCGACTGCCCCGGCAAAAGTACGATCTTGCCCCCGTAGCTTGCGCCCTGCGCTGGCGCAATGCGCTCGTTGTATTCAAGCTCGATGCCCTGCTGCTGTACGAACTCGATAAGACGGTCAAGATGCGCTCCTGCTTCGCCGGTGACTGCGGCGGGTGCGGGAAGCTCGGCTCCTTCAGTCTGCGCCACGTCGAAGACATAGACGGCGCGAAAACCAACCAGAATAGAGGTGCTCTTTTCATCTCGATTCTGCTCGGCCTCCTCTTGCTTCTTGCGGTTCTTGCCGATCATGGGCGCGAAGATCTGAATGCCTTTCTCGCCTTTCTTCACGCGGCGTCCAAACTGGTTCCATGTGTACAATCCGGCAACGTTGGTTGCGTCGGGGCGCTGTCTGGCGATCTGAAGTATGTTGCCGAAACTGTAGTTGTGGAACCGGGCCATTGCGTCAAGGTACGCGGTAAGTGCATCGCTCTTGCCAGCTTCTAGCTGGGCAATGAGGGCTTTGACGTTCTCGGCAATCACGTCTTTTGCCGTCGGACGCTGCTGCGGTTTGGGCTGATAGGTGGACGACTGAACGGGGTTGTTGATGGTAGCGACTGCGCTGCTCATGGGTACTTCCTCCTTGGTTTTTGCTCTTGCCGTTTGATTGGCAGTGGCATGTGACATACATGCCGAACGCCTCCTGGCGAAGGTGGGGGGTAGCAAGTGCAAGGGGAGGGGTATCTCCCACCCGCGTAGCGCAGCGGAGAGGGCGAAGGGCTGCACAAGCGGAGCGCGGAAGCCTGGGGACACCCCTTGCGGGCGCGAGGGGGAAACACCCCTTAGCAGCTTTTGTTGTTGCCGTTGCTTTTCAGCCAATCAGGGAGGGGCGTTGCGGGGAAGGAACGGCCCCGCTGAGGTGGGTGGCGGAGGACGTGCATTTGCGGCCGTAGACAGGGAGGAGTCTTCCTCCCACCAAAGATCGGCCTTTATGGGAAAGAACCGGACTTGTGAATTGAAGAGAATTAGATCAGAGAAGATACAGCATTATCGAAATACGGGAAACATGGCTATTTACATTGAAATGTACACGCCACTAATGTATACAAGAAAGCAACGGAATATTGAAATAAACATTCTGACAGAAGCGATACACATTCCACAGAAGAGGTGAGGAACTCAAAATGAAGACTGTTGAAGAAACTTTGACCAGGCAGTATGGACCCTTGCTCAGCATTACCCAATTGGCAACCCTGCTGGATCGCTGCCCGGACGGCTTGCGCATCACGCTCCGATCTTCGGGAGAGTGGGTCAGCAAAATCAACGCAACCCGCCTACGACTCGGACGCCGCGTTTACTTTCGTACGACTGAAGTTGCCGATGTACTTGGAATCCGGTAAATCAACGAGTGGGTTCAGAACTCACATCCGTAAGGTCGATTCTTGGATTGAATGCGATCTCGTCTGCTGATCGGCTGTCGCCAGCATCGCGGGTTAACGCGGCTGGCTCCTCATCGCGTTCAAGCGATGAATCGAACGCAAATCATCGCCCTGGCAGGAGCCAGAAACAAGGCGTTGTTTCCCGGCGACCTCGTCCCCTGCTATCGATCGTGCAGGCCTTTCCCATCGAGAGCGCCGTCGATGCCGGCGCTCTCGGCTTCATGGCAAAGTTTCTTGTCCAAACCACTCTGCCGCACAGTGAGCAAACCGGCACTCAATTTGTCCGCACTGACGGCAATCTCACACTTCGCATCTCCGATGTCGGCGGGACTGGCCTGCCATACGGCAGCTATCCACGTCTGATACTCATCTGGATGACAACCGAGGCCGTCCGAACTGGAAATCGAGAGCTGGAGCTTGGCTCCTCGCTTTCGAGCTTCATGGCGCAACTGGGACTCCAAGCTACAGGTGGCCACTGGGGAACCATACCGCGCTTCCGCAATCAGATGCAACGTCTGGTCGGCGCTGCAATATCGACCCGCTGGTCGAGTGATGCCAACGGGCAGAATCACTCCAGTGGAGAGAATCTGCTTGTGGCAGACAGATTCCATCTTTGGTGGACGCCGCAGATCCTGCCAGACCAAAGACTAGCGAAGTCCTCAGTGACCCTGTCAGCGAATTTCTTTGACCAACTTGTTGCCGCTCCGGTGCCACTCGACTTGAGGGCCGTTAAGGCTCTCAAGAAGTCACCTCTGGCGCTCGATCTCTATGCCTGGGCGACGCGCCGCGTCAGCTACCTGTCGTACCCAACTCTGATTTCGTGGGAGTCGATGCGGCAGTGCTTCGGAACTGGTTACGCCGACACGCCGCAAGGCCGCGTGAGCTTTCGCGGCAATGCCATCGAAACCCTCCGCAAGGTAGTCATGGTGTACCCGGAACTGAAGATCGAAATCCTGGAGAAGGGACTGCTTCTGCGTCCTTCAGGCTCGCACATCCCGAAAACATCGCGATAGACACGAATGCGCGTAGCGCCTTTCCCCCGCCGAGGGGGCGGAGGTTCTCGCAATCGTTCGTCGCGCCCATGCAGATTGCCACAGAGCGTTGGCGCGACTACAGGCTATCCATATAGGTTTTCATACAGGTACTACAGGCGGTTCTATAACCATAGCGTAATCAATTCATTACAGTCGGTTGGTAGACCGTTTATGCGTATATGTAGACCGTTTATGCGTGGAAAACCGCCCAGGATAGACCGTTTATGCGTAAAAAGATAGACCGTTTATGCGTGGAAAACTTTTGTGATTCACACCGAAATGTGCATTCCGCTAACGTACTGCGACAATTGAAGCGCCCGCGCAGACGATTGCCGACGCGGGCGTGCCCAGCTAATACTCGCTGGGCAGATGGATCACGTTGTTGGCGAAGTAGAGCTTCACTTCGTCAAGCGGGAAATCCGTGAAGGGGATCTCCTGCGTGTAGACCGGGTTCCCGTTGCCGTCATCGCAGAACACGGTCGCGCTACGGTCGGAGTGAACTTTCAAGTTCCAGACTTGGAACTCTTCGCCGGAAACGCTGGCATCATGTTGCTGGGCGATTGCGATGATGTCGAGCAGCCAGTAAGCGCCGCCCTGGTCGGCAAGGAACTTTGCGCCATCAGTAAAAAGGACTGCGCGATTGATTCCGTGGCGATACCAGTTCTCGGAGCCGGTGAACTGGCGGAGTTGATTTTCGGAGAGTGTTGCTGTGTTTGTCATGTTTTGCCTCTTTTCCTTGAAGTGACCCCAACGGCGGGGGCAAGAGAGGCACAAAATGCTGCCGAGCAAAGCGCAGCAGTCATAGCTTTTTGGGGGGACCGTGACCGCAGGGCATGGGGGAGCCAAAACAGCGTCATTGACGGCAAGCGGCGGCAGCTAAAGTGCCATCCGCCCGCCGTTTCTTGGGTCACAGAAAAGAGGTCAGCTTGAACACAGCAATCAATGCCAGAAACAAGGAGCAACGAGATTGCTGTTGCGGCAATCCACAGTATCAAGTCTGTTTCGCGCGGTTCATGGATCGCTGGCGTGATTATGACTAACGTCTAGCTCTGCTGTCTTATGGTCTTCCGACCACAGTATCGTACAGCCCATAGTGAGACAGCCCCTCGTGGCTTGGGATGCCCGTGTACTGTAGCGAGGCGTCTTCATAACGCCGAAAAGCAAAGACAGCTTGATTCATCTGCTCGGTATTGAAAACCTTCAGTTTCACGAGCAAGTGAAAGTCCTTCACTGTCAAACCAGTTACGGACAGGAACAAGTCCGGCTCCAACTTGGTAATCACGTCTTGCAGCGTGTTCTCGCGAAAATCTGTCAGGTACATGAACGCGGGGATGCGCGTTGCAAACTTGATCAGCTTTTCTTGCACCAGCTTGCGCTTGGACTTGTATTCCTTTTCTTCCTCGGTGAGCTGCGTCTTTTGCTTCTCGGTTAGATCCTTACTCTTAGCCTTGTTCTTGAGTTACTTGACCTTCTCGCTCTTGTTGATGATGGTCTCAATGATGTTGTCGCCCAGCGCCCGCCAGCCCTAGATACGTTCCACAGCGGCCATTGCCTCCGGGTTATCAAGAATTCGGCGCAGCGTGTCGTTGTCCACATTCACCAACACGGCGCTCTCCCATTTACGCGCCAGCAGAGTACCTGTGCTACCGGACATTGCCCAGTCGAGAATGCCGCCGGCATCGATCTGCATCATGGTCGCGCCGTCGTAGGCCAGTACCGGCAGGAACGACACGAGATCCTTGACGGCGTTTTCCGGATTCGACTCGTTAGGAGAAAGCCCGATGCCGTATTCAGAGAGCTGACGAAGCGCGCGCGTTGGCGCAAAATCGAAGACGAAGCACGCAGGTTTGAGGATTTCTTCCTCGTGTGGGTCGTCACCATTTGGGTTCTTGATCGACCATGGAGACTGCACGCGGAAGGCTGCCTGGAAGTAAGTTTCAGGGCTTTTCAGATTGCGCAGCATCAGGATCGAAGACCATTGCGGCACGGTCACGCCCGTGGTGAGTTTACCGCAAGAGAGCGTGATGGTCTTGGTCTCAAAACCGCTTCCAATAGCTTTACGAACCGGCGGGAGAGCATCAAGTCCGATCCCTGCCGATGCCCCGGCTGCCACGAGAACCTCATACTCATGCCAGAAAGTATTCTGCTTTTCGGCAAGTAAGTTCGCCATTGCATGGCAGGCGGCGACGTTAGGCAGAAACCAGAATGAATGCTGAAGGTAGGGCAGAAGCCGCACATCCGAGTAAGGGAACGGCGGCGGCGAACCCGTCTTGAGGCCGTCCACAATCTTCGGTGCGTACTGGCCACGGATAATGTCCAGCCATTTTTGTACGTCGCTCTTGTGCTTGAACTGCGCACTCTTTCCCGTGCCTGTGACCGCAAAAAACTCATTGAGGTCAAACTCGTCGAACTCCCCGGCGCTCGCAACCGTCAGTAGTTCGTCCGGCATCTGGTAAGTAAGCAGGCGCATCTGCGGCAGCGCCCCATAAGGGTTCCACGTGCCGGGGTTATTCGCGGCAAACTCTTCCTTGGCACGCTGTTCGTCGGTGTAGGTCCAGTTGAAGATTTGTTCTTCGATAAACTCGCCCGTCGCCAGCGCTTTGAACGGTGTACCAGATAGGTAGAGGTAAGCTTTGGTTGTAATGGGAAGGAACTCGGTTTCCTTTTCAGACAGCACGCTGAGGTCTTCATTCACATCTTCCAGCGCGACGGCATATTCGAGCTTGGCCTCTTTCTTCGCAATGGTTTCTTCTTCTCCCTCAAACAGTTCCTTCGCGGTCTCCCGCCAAGCGCCGAAGTGGTATTCGTCAAACACTACGAGATCCCAGTTCAGCGTGTGCAACCATTCGTTCTTCGATTTGATATTTCCCGCTGCGTCGCGGCCCAGCAAATCTTGAAACGAGCCAAAGTAGACGACTGGCTTGTCGTCGTCGATTTTGCTGGGGTCGCTGTCGGAATTGCGGGAGAGATAGTGCCAGCCATTAAAATCGACATGGTTTTCGAGATCGGTCTGCCAAGCGTCTTCCACCGCAGGCTTGAAGGTCAACACGAGCACACGCTTGGCGCCAAGTTTCTTCGCAAGTTGATAGGCGGTGAAGGTTTTGCCGAAGCGCATCTTGGCATTCCAGAGGAATCGCGGGACGGCGTGCTGATTCTCTGACAAAATCGACTGAAAATAATCGAATGTTTTATCGACCGCCTGAGCCTGCTCACGGCGCATCGTAAATATCTGGTGGTGCGTACCCGTGCTCTGCTGACCTGTCCGTAGCTCAGTGAGTACGGTCTTTACGTCCCTGACCGCGCACTGTACCCATTCCAGTTCGGTATTCTCGAATTTCTTACGGATGAGTGCTGCGCGCACCTCGTGGTCGCTATAGATGGTGCCGTCGTCGCGCTCAGCGGATTCGTCCAGCTCGATCTTGTAATTCTTGATGGCGGCGGTCTTGAGTTGCTCGGCGATGCGCTGCTTTACGTCGCGCGTTGTCTGCCCTATTTTCAGAAGGCCATCGTGCGCCTTGTCATCAATCGAATAAGCGTAGATGCGCGGCCGCGCCACTGGCTTCGGCGTGAGTATATCCTCAATTGGCTTACTCATCGCTATCCTCTGCCGTGGCGGCCTCGTCGAACAATTCACTATCGTGCTCGGCAACCTGAGACTCAATAAAAGCAATTTCGGAGGCGGTAATTCCGTATCGCTTGTAAAGCTTGGCATCAGTCCATTCTTGGGTTGTTGACAAGTCCGGCACAAATGCATACACATCGCGTGTGGCGTGCTGCGTTGCCTTGCGGAGGGAAACCAAGAATCGCACAAATCTTGTGCGCAGGTACTTCGCGTAGTTGACGGCTTCTGATTCACTGCCAAAATGACCGGCTACTAGGTAGGTCTCAGTACACGCTGTTCCAGGCTCGGCAATGATTGGCTTACTGAGGAACTTTGTTTCGATAGCTGCACTCGTCCCCTGTACCGCCGTCATCAACACCTTCCATTCGTCGATCCACTCTGAATTGGTCGAAATATCCTTTCGCTCCATCCAACTGATTCTTTGAGATCCAAACAGCTTGATGGGCTGCTTGAGTCCCTTTGCGTGCGGCTTACCATGAAAAAATGTACGGAGTCCAAATGGCTTGCCGGTAGACACCTTCGTCTCAAGTGTTGCTTCACCCTTTGTTCTGACCTTTTCCAAGATCGGCACGGCTTCATTGCGCCGAACGAGAATGTCATACGCATCAAGATGGCGCGCAACAGCGGGGCCAGTTGGTTGTCCGTCCCAGATCGTCTGCACTTCGCACGGCCCGTTGTGCTCGCGATCCCATAGGAAATATGAAATGCCGCCGCGAATCTTCACGCCCGGAAAACCCTCATAGAGCTTCGGATAGTCCACGATGCGCCGCATTCGTTTGTCGGCAAGCATCCGCTCACGGTATTTATCGAGTCCCTTGCCACCTGCCATCCAACGCGACGGCGTAACAAACACCGCGTAGCGTGGATCTAAGTCAAGCGCCTTCTCCACGAACAACTGGTAAATGGGCGCTGCGCTAGTCCCGTAGCCCCCGTCATCCAACTGATACGGCGGGTTACCGATAACCACGTCAAACTGCATGTCGTCTCCAAAGAACTCGCCTACGCGAATTGTGATGTTCTCGGTATGAATGAACGCATAGGCATGGGATTCAAAATTATCGCCACGATCCAATGTCTTTTGGCTTGACCTACAAAACCTGCACTTGCCCTCCACCCATGTATGCTCCATCCGTTCAAACCAGATGTTGCCTATGTCACTGGGGAAGACTTTGGTGATAGAGTGGGGACCATTAGCGAATTTCGAACAATACACGCTGCGTCGCGCCAAAAGGCTGGTAAGAGAAGTAATTCCGATGCCAAACACTTGATTAGTGAGGATATGATCGATACGGTCCTGGAGGTCAGGTATCTCAGTTGCCAACCCCTTGTTGAGGCGGCTGGTGATCTCACGCAGGAACACACCCGACTTTGTGCAGGGGTCAAGGAACCGAACGGAACTATCTGCCCAGATGTCTGCTCCGCCGTTGTTTGCTGCCCAGGTTTCGGCAAGCGTGTCGAGCATTTGGTTGGCGAACGCTGGCGGCGTAAACACCTCGTCGTTGGAAAGATTGGCGATGCAGGTCAAAACATCCGGGTTGCGCCCGCGAAGCGTAAAGCTGGCCTGATCGTTCATAGGTCCTCCTCCAAGCGAATGTCGAATGGCGAGCAAGCAAGCTCTCGCGCAGTCATCGGCGGATATGCCTTCAGCGGCGTGAATATCTCATGCTTGTCAAGATGGGCGAAGAGCGACCCTTCCTGGCTGTAAGAAGACATCTGCGTAAGAGCATCAAAGCGGAAGTCTCGCCGCTGGAACTTGCCCTTACCGAGGTAGCCCCACTCGGCGAAGGTGATGGGCTGGCCATCATGCATGAGCATCGTCAGCGCGTCGCCATGCACGAGGTTCTCCGACAAGACATAGAAAGCGGCGCGATAGAGGTCATCCGTCTCATCCAGATTCAGATACTCGGAGAAGACATCCAGCATATTTGCGCGGCACTCAGCGATATTATCTTCCAGGATTTCAATCCCGTAGCTGCACATCACCGCTAACAGTGCATAGTGCCGCCTCTCAAAGTCCGACTTGCCAAACTTGGCTTCTACGGCAGCAAGTTTGCGCTGCAAGACGGGAACAAGAAAATTTCCGCTTCCGCACGCAGGCTCCAGGAAACGCGAGTCAATGCGCTCTGTTTCACCCTTGACCAAGTCGAGCATATTTTCGACCATCCATTGAGGCGTGAACACCTCACCGTGGTCTGCAACGCGTTTCTTGGACTTGATCAGATTCATAGTGATGTCTTTCTATCTCGGCCAGCAGCTTGTGGCGGACGGCGACGATCTGAAGGTACACCGCATCGGGCACACACATCATAGGATACTCGCTTGAACAGCTCGAAAGATTCGAGCTGTTCAGCCAAATACACGGTTATATTCGTTCAAAAGCGGCTGCGCATAGTTTCGCAGCGCTCGCGAATCTGCCCGGCCAGGGCTTCAGCAACGGGGTGGTCGATTTCAGTTTTGTCCAGATTCAAGAGAACCGTTTCGGCCAGCTCCGGTATACGGCGGCGAACAAGCGGCTTTGCAAGCCCAGCGTCTTCGGCCAGTTGTTCGAAATTCGTCGTCGAGACTTTGCCCGATGAATATTCGCCGCCGATCTTCATGGCCAACTCACGGGTCAGCTCCGGGTAATAGCGTGTGCTGACCAAATCGTAGAGAGGTGCAAGCCGCGTCTCTACGATTGTCGTGCCCGCGCCACGATAGAGAAGAGAGAAGTTTTTACCGTGCGCGTCATTGTTGCCAACCAGAAAATTGAAGATCACCGCGTCCAGCAGCCGCGCCAGGTCAAGAACCGGCGCACTGGAGACCTCGCGCAGTAGAGCGAAGCTCTGTTTGAGTGATGGCCCGCCTTCCTTTTGATACTTGTTTTCTGAAACAATGCCCAGTGCTTGGCAGAAGTCCTCTTGGTGCAGGCGCTCCAGAGTCGCGCCCTCCGTTGTCCGGCGGTGCGTGCGGTCATACCGCTCGACCAATAGGTATTCAACGTCTTCCACGCGCCCGACTTCGGTTTTGGCCACGGACAGGCCGACCGTCGCAGCGAGTCTCATGCAGTAGGCTTCGTTGAAAACGACTCCGGCGAACCGCTCCACGGCGGGCTTCAGGATGTGCGTACTGGGCGCGCCGCCCAGGGGGAGCGAGACGGATTCACCCTCCACGCGAACGGCGATCTTGTCTTGCGCGCCGGCGAGCGAGAGACGAATTCCGGTCTCGCCAGCCAACAACGGACGGCGCGGGAGTTCCCGGAGAATCCCTGCCAGTTCTGTCGATGAAAGCGCCCGGTAATGGTCGTCGCGGGTGGGCATTGGTTCGCCAGCGGGAACGAATGTGACTGCACCCGCGCATTCTCCGCCGATCCGCTCCAGCATGGCGTAATCGTTGCGCTCACTGATGCCCAGGTTGCGGGCGATGATCGCGCGCTTGCTCTCTTCGGGAAGGACACCGGCGAAGTATCCCCGGCATTCTTTGCGCGTGAAACGCTTCCGCCGCAACGGCAGCGAGTGGGACAAGGGCGTTGCGCCGGGCTTTTCCAACCAGCTTTCTGCGTAGTCAAAGACCATCTGGCCGCCATCATTCTGAATCAGATGGCCGATCAATTCTCGGTGCAGGTAGACATCCAGGGTTTTCGCCATGCGCTACTCCTCGCTCCCTGAAACCGCAGGCGGCGTCAGCGCGATCTGGATTCCCAGCGTTTGCAGGACCGTCAGAACCTTGCCAATCTGGCAGGTTTCCTTGCCCTTTTCGAGGTCGATGACAAAGCGCAGACCCGTGCCAGAGGTCAGCGCCAAATCCTTTTGCGTGACACCCAACCGCTTCCGGCTCGCACGGACGATTTTGCCAACTTCTTGGACCGTATATTTCACAGATTATCCTAATATTACCGTACGGGAATGATCGTACTTTTTTTAAGCAAAGTCAAGCTAAAATTACCGATCGGGCATACCTTAACTTTTCACCTCCAAAAAGGACAAGAGGTTCCCGTGCGGGAATCTCCTGTCCTGCAATTATCAGTAAATCGCCTTTAAGTTAAATAAGAACTTGCATTTATGGAGAGATCGCGGAACAGTAATTTAAGGCTCCCGACGGAAGTGCTTTTCGGTTTGAATTTGGCTTTCCTTCCCCGCTCACGATGGGAACACCCCCACTAGCGTTCATCGATCTCGGGTCGGCCTATTGTTACACCAAACAATCTTCCCCTTCTTTACGAAGAAATGCGATTGACATCCCTGGCTTCTCCAAACAGAAGGAGAAAGAGTTCCGGTCCCGTCGCTCTCGATATAAAGGGACCACCGCGGGGAATCGTATTTGAGAAGACTCAATTGAATTATTGATCCACAACCGCATGGACACTGGATCACCGCAAGCCATGGTTGGCCTTCGCCAATCGCATAGAGGTCGAAAGGTCTTATGGCGTCAGGCAATTCGTCGGCGAGGACTACGCGATACCGACGCTGCCTTATCCCGAAGCGTTCTAAAAGCTGACAACACCAATTTTTGAATGTCATGATTGCACCGAGAGGGATGGACGACCGATAAGAGGATCTCGATCACCTAATCCAATTTCTTTCAATAGATGGCCATTCGAACTTTCTTCCGGCTCTCTGTAGAGTGTGAATTCACAGAGGTCTCCCCGAACGATAGCGAATTCGCTGTTGGCGATATTGCGAAAAAGGTGCACGCGGGCTAGGAATTCATTCACTGCAAGCGACGCGAAGAGGGAGTTTACGCTGATGACAGCTGGCCGCTCCTCATTCACTCCCTCGATGTACTTCTCTTTGCGTAATTCCGCAAACCGCGTCGGATCTGTGCGCTTCGTCTCTTCCGCGCGTATTTGTTCGGAAGTGATAGCTCCTCGCTCAAGGAGAGACGCTCCGCCCGGTCTGATGTAGTTCACCGCACCTGCGACAGTTTCCACGCCACCTTGTCCATCTGCTACTAGCTTTACGCCCACATCGATATAAGGAATCACATAATAGGCGGCGATCCTGTTCGCCAGGTTTCTGCCCTCAGCGCTATCGACACATCCGAAAATAACGTCACACTCCGCAACCCGACGAACGGCTTCAACTGAATCCAAATTCATCCGCAGTGGGAGTACCTCCTGACCGCGCCCAAGTGCATCTATCATCCGCTTTCCCACAAGCACCTTCGGAGTCTCGCTCTTCGCATCATCAGCCGTTGAATTGAGGATTCGATTGAGATTCTTCTTCTCGATGACATCAGGATCGACCAGTACCAGTTGTCCAACGCCCAGACGCGCAAGCTGCTCGATAACCACGCTTCCTGTTCCAGAACAGCCAATCACCGCCACACGCAGAGAGCGCAACAGAGATATGGTTCCTTCGCCGAAAGCCTGCTGGTTGCGCAAGTCATCCAATCACACATTGGACGCGTTACACTTGAGGCAATTTGAAAACCCTACCCCGTCCCGAAGTCCCCGGCAACACTGAAGCCGAACGTTTCGACAATGCAGTTCGCAAAACGTTTACGGTCTCGAAAGAAGAGACGCAGCGCCGAGAGGCCGAATGGCAGAAGATGCAGGAGAGCAAGAAACACGACCGGCAGGCAAGTGATTTCTTGTAGGCGGTGCGGAAGGTTGAAACGGGTGCATAAATGAAGTGGGAGTATAGAGTCGAACGGATTAACATTGGCGGAGTGACTAGATTAGAGAAAATCCAGGAACAACTGAATGCGCTCGGACCAGAAGGCTGGGAAGCCGTTGCTGCCGTTTCTATTGATGGGAACACCATCGGTCTTATTTTGAAGCGCCAAATTTCAAAGTAGCCCATTCCACGCTACCTAGATTCCCGCCACTTTGCCCAGTATATTGCTGCCCAAATAAGCTGCGATACGGCGGATCCTAGATTGCACTTCCCAGTCCTGGATTAGTGGTTGGACCGGTTTTTGAGCCGGCATTAGTAACGGGCTGTTGGGAGACTGGGATACGAGAGCCTATCGATTCGGGATCCGCCGAAGTTGGATTGAGTGCTGCCGTCAATGTGAATCGGGGCCATGGGATAGGCCCATTCCTAACCGGAAAACTCACGTCGCCAGAGCTCAACCCTTCTCCGATCCACGCAAGCACTTCCTCCGTTGTCGCCGAGATCAGAACAGGCTGGCATCCGATGCCATCAATCTCCTCGATCCTCTTCTTTCCCTCGATGATCCCAAGGATGTGCTCTGCCCATGCTGGATCGGCAGGCAGCCCCAGGAAGCTCACCAGCGTGGCCCAAGCCTCCTCGCGCTGGTATCGCAACAGAATCGTCCGTCCCGCGGTCCCGTTGGTGTGAAGATACTGGGACACTGCCAGCAGATGACGTACAGGATGTTTCCGGCCCGGCAGAGTCACGGCCCCTTTGTAGCAGGAGGCATGTTCGCCGAGTGACACGTCTTTCGTAGTACCGTCGGGGAAGGTCAGGCTGAAAGCGGCCTTCTCGTGAACGGCCGCCGTGATTGCGCCAACATCCGAGTCGTTGCCAAACACGCTCAGAAGATGCGCCTGCCGATCTTCCCCGATATAGCGATCGACCCGAAGACGAATTCGGGTAGATGCCTTTTCCGTGAAGCGCACGTACTCAAGCAGCCCGAACCGCAGGTGTGCATTCTCCATCGGCTTCGTCCTCCTTCTTCGCAGGCGTCTCAGTTAGCTTCAGCGTCCTCCCATCGGCGTAGACCAGGTACAACTCATTGGCCCACCGCTCTCGATGGTGAATGATCTCGGTGTCTCCGTCCTGTTCCACAAACGTCGTGACATGCTTGACCGAGCGCCAGCGGGCGATGTGCCGGTCCTCGCCCTGACCGAAGACGCCGTTCAGGAGCCCAGCGGTACATAAAAGCCCAACATGGCCGCCATGCAGCGGCGTGATGGGCCGGCCAGTCGCAACGTCCTCATGCGGCATCAGCAGCGGCGCCGCCTGTTTCCATGCGCCCGATTGCGGCAACAAGTCTTCCAACAAGTCGTAGGGAAGGCCGCGATAAGTTAGCTCCGCCTCGCCAGACGGAGGGACGGAATAGGGCAGGCACGCGCCCGGCTGCAACTCAGGAAGTCCCAGAAAGCTGCCATAGAGCCCAACACTCAGAAGTTGCCGCTTGTTGTTCTCAACGGCCGCTCCTCTGACGTCGCGTCGCAGGCCAAGAACCGCGATTTGCCGGTACTGGACCGAATCGGGATCGGTCATGCGAAAGACTGCGAGACTGGCGAAATGGGAACTCAGGATGCCGGCGCAGTCGTGCAAGCGCTCGAACGGGATCACCAGGATGAGAACGCCTTCCATTGCCAGCCAGCGGTAGGTGTGTTCCAGGAAAACGGCCTCCATTCTGCGATTCGCGATGGAGCCGATCTCGGAGTCATACGGCGGATTCAGATACAGCAGCGAGAAGGATTCGGCCCGTGCAATGGCGTCAAAGGCATTGCCCTGGATGGTCTCAATGCCGTTGGTGCCGGCAATCCGCGCACGTTCGGCATCGAGCTCGACGCCATAGCGCCGAACCTGCGCGCCGCTCGTGACCAAATGCAGCGCAGTTCCTTGGCCCGCGCAGGGGTCAATCACCGACGCCGGTTCTGAAAACGAAAGCAGGGCGCGAAGCTTCACTCCTTCGGCCTCTGGTAATGGGTAGTAGGCCATTTTCAGGCGCGCCATGTTCCTCATGGATTCACCTCACCTCGTGCAATGGAATTCTCATAAAATGGGGCATGTGCGCTTCCAATTTCTGATCTGGATTAGCGCACTGAAATCGCCAGCTGAGACCCATCTTCTGGTCTTCCCGCCGCTTGGGAGCAATCAGACGTTTCCCATGAGCCGACTTTCTTTGGCGTTCGCTGATGAAATGGCACTCCCCCGGACGGACCAGCATTTAATATGGAATATTGGAGTAGGTCCAAGCTGCTATTAAGTGCCCGCCGGAGACTAGCATGGCCGATTATTCGCAAATCCAACATTGCCCCTCGTGTAGCGCCATTCTCTCTGAGCGAGGGTATTTCTGCGCGACCTGCGCTGTTCAAGTGCGCTGCAAGCAATGTGGCGAGGTATTAGAAAAGGATGCGCAAGCCTGCGTGATGTGCGGCACAGCCACCGGCACTGGCGCGGTCAGTCCACGTGTAAACGGGAACACTTCCCCCATGAATACACTTGACCTGCAGGAGGATACCCGAAGCAGGACTCTGCGCATAAGCTTCACTGATGCCGCCATCGGGAGCATCGGCGAGACTCTTAACCAATTGGTTTCTGAAAAGTTGGCTCCGCGCGCCCTGCCGTCGCTCAGGACAACGGGAGGTCAGGTTGCTAAGCCCCCGCTCTTATCTGCTGGCGAAGTAGACGGAGCCCGACAGGTTATTGATGCCCCGCACGTGGATGGCAAGCCGCCTTCGCAACCCACTGGAGACGCCCAGAGGATAGGGGAAGTCTTCGAAATCGACGGGGAGGATATTCGCCTCGAAGAACATCGCCTCAAGGCAGACAGCAGACTTGAATATGCCCGTCGTCTGACGTATTTGTTTATCTACTCGCAGGAACTGGCAGGGAAAAAGCCTGTTCCATATGCCAGTGTTAAGAAAATTCTTGAAACGTCGAAAATACTGGACACAAATACGCGCCACGAACTGTCCCATAAAATGGCCGTGGAGATCGACGGAGACACGATCCGGCTGAAGAAGGAAGGTCGCGAAAAGGCAGTTCAGGCTCTCGATGAAATCTTGAATCCCAATCATCCAGATCCCGGTTGGACGCCGGAATCCCATTCACGGAATCTCAAAGCCGGAACTGACAATAAGAAAGAGACCAAGACCACCGGCAAGGTGGGGCGCAAACGCTCCAATGTGGCCGAGGAGTGGGCAGCCAAATGGGCAAAGCACGCCGACAATGTCAGCGGGCACTTCATTCTGAAGGATAAGACGTTACTCGATAAGGCCACTCTTGCCTTGTGGGCGATCCAAAAGGTCGGAGGCGCCTCTGCCTCCGCTCGCTACATACAGCGGTTCATAGCAAATGCTTTTTCATTCAATGAGAAGGAAAGGTCCCTCGACACAATTCTGCAGCGGAAGACTGCACAGGAGTTCGTCATTAAGGCCGAAGGCGGCTATAAGCTTACCCCGAGCGGTACAAAGCGTGCTGTAGATCTGGCCAAGGCGGCAAAGTAGATGGGAATCTCCACCACGCAGCTGATCACTGAAGTTTCAACTACCGTCGATACTGCTTTCGCGCAAGCAATTGTTGAAAGCTACGTTGAGATGCAGCAGCGGTTTCTGGCTGGTGACTGGAAACCTGCGGAGCTTGACGGAGGCCGCCTGTGCGAGGCAGTTTCCCGCGCTCTCTATCAACTCGACTCCGGAGTGGTTACACACGGCGAATTGCCCGGAACACTGTGCGATTGGCTTGAAGATTTCAATAAAAAGCGCAGTCACAACCTGGCGGAGGGCGATCGTCGGCACTTTTGCAAAGCGATCCGTCTGGCCTACAAGTTTCGTTCGGATCGCGGGCCGGTGCATATTTCTCCGATTTACACCGCGAACTACATGGACTCGATGCTTATTCTGCACGTTGGGAAATGGATGTTCGCTGAGTTCCTGCGTCTCGCTTGGACCGCAGACAAGCAGATCATCGCCGATTCAATCGCTCAGATCGTCCAGCTACAGCACACTCTGATCCACGAACTGGACGGTAAGCCGCTAGTCCTCGCTTCCGGGATTTCGGCAGCAGATGAAATATTGCTTTTGCTAAATCACGCCGCCAGCAACCGTCTGAGCCGAGCGTCGATTCGGCAGTATGCACCTCTACAAAAAGCTCCAACGCTAAATGCCGCGATAACTAGGCTCATCGCAAATCGCGAGGTTCGGCAAGAGGACAACGGCGAAGTCGCCCTCACGCCGCGCGGTCAGAATAGGGTAATGAATGAAGTCATTCCTAAGCACAAGGTCTGATGCTGAGTTTAGTGGCAGCGAAATTCTAGTGCCATCCTCCATAAACGATATTTCTATACGCGCCATTGTTTTTGAGGCGGCCAGTCCAAGTGCTCGGCATGCCGGAAGTAGACCGCAATACGGATCTCGCTTGGTGCATAATCAAACGAAACTCACAGCAGCTTTGCCGCTATGCGGCCGATGCGAGCGCCGGAACCGGACCTGGGTCCCACGGCTCTGGGACCAGAGGAGCCAATCGGACGATCTGCTCTGACCCGCATAACCCGCAGCGGTGCCGGGCCGAAGATGAGACCATCCGGCAGTTCTCACAGTAGACGGCCCTCTCCAGAGGAATCGATACCAGGCCCGGCTCCGTTCGAATCATCCGTACATTGCACATAGATCCTCCAGGTATCGACCGGTGCCGGTTACGCTCGTGGATCAGCGTTTTCGCGACGCGCCTTGTCGCGCTGCTCAATCAGCGACTTGTACAAGTCGGCGAGTTCATCGGCCGTATCCGCTTCGCCGACCGGTTCATCTTGTCCCGATCCCAGCCATGGAAAGCGTTCTTCCAGCAGAGCCAGGACCCATTCAATGAATGTTGGAGGGCGCTCGTTTTCGGCTCCCATTCAAAGCTCCTTTGGTGCAGCAACTCATCCGTCAATCGGAGGAGTCGCAGCGTATGCGGCGTTTTGCAGTTATCGACGCAGACAGCCCGCTGGGAAGGGGCCGAGACAGGTTCCGGAACGCGACGATTCATCTGCACCGTGCGTCACACGCCTCCGCACAAGTGGGCAGAGGTAATGCACGACTCCTCGACATTCAGGCGGCAGGTTGCCCGGCCAGTCCTTCGAGTTCCGAAACCAGATGCTTGAGTGCGTCGAGATTCTGGATGGTCGTCATTGACCCGATGTGCAGCCGATCAAGCACGGAGACGAATTGCGTATCGCCGATCGACTCGGCCAGGGAGTGCGCCTTGCGGATTCCCCGCGAGGCCCGTTCCATCGCCTCCGCGACATTCGTCTGCAGCTGCGCGTTGGGGATGGCATTCGCCTTCTGCGTTCGCGCGACGCGCCACAATATCTCGCCGTAAATTGGATCGCCGAGAATGCGCCGAAAGCCTTCGATCTTGCCCGTAATTCTCTGATCGATGGGCCCCCGTTGGACTGCCGCGGGGTGCGGGCCGGATGCTGGATGGCTCTTGACGGCCGCGGTCGCTTTCGGTAGCGCCCATTGCGGGAGAGTTGGGAATTCGAATGGCTGCCGATGCTCATTGAGCGGGACCCACATCTCGGCGAGGTTATAAAGATAACGGCCCAGGCCGAAACAGCTTGCCGTCCGCTTAAAGGCCTGCGCTTCCGCTGCCGTCATAGCGTTCTGTTCATCGGCCCACTGCTCTCCGCTTCCTGTGTGAGTTCCAAGCCGTGCGATCGTCAGCGTACACGTCACCAGAACTTTGCCCGTCTGGATGAGTTTGTCTTTCTTCATGCGCGTGACGGCCGATATCGTGGAGACCTCGTAGGTCCGCGTCCAGCCAGTCGGAGTGAAGAGTTGGTTGAGACGGTCCGTGTAAGCCCGCGGATCAGCGTATGGAATGACCGCGCCACGGCTTCCATCTCGTGTTGTGTGCGTGACACGCCACTTGATTTCGTTCGTGTCAAAGGGCTCCGCGAGTTGTGTGAACAGAGCGTCCAGCTCCGCGTTTGTCTTGACTTCTTTGATCGCCATGGTCGTAGCTCCTCAACAAAAATGGCGCCCCGAAGAGCGCCCTGGTTCACGTCGATGCAGAAACCACGGATTAGAAAGGAATCTGATCCGGATTGAGTTCTTCGTCGCTGTACTGCTCGTCCATCTGCTGCCGCTGGTAGCTCGATCCACCAGCAGTCCTTCGAGACTCGTCCCGACCATTGCTGTGAGTGGAGCCGCCATTCTCCCCACGGCCGCCGCCCAGCAGCGTCAGATCATGGACGAATATCTCCGTCCAGTACCGCTTCTGCCCGGATTCCTTGTCATCCCAGGAGCGCGTCTGGATCTTGCCCTGGATGAAGAGTTGCGTGCCCTTGCTCACATAATCGCGCACGATCTCCGCGGTCCGGCCGTAAGCGACCAGGTTGTGCCACTCGGTCCTGTCGGACCAATTGCCTTGACGGTCCTTCTCCCGGTCGGTAGTCGCGAGAGAAAAGTTGACGGCGAGCGTGCCGCCCGGTGTAGTTCCGACCTCGGGATTCTTGCCAACGTGCCCAAGCAGAAATGTCCTGTTGACGCTCTTTGCCATGGTGGTTGTTCCTTTCCTAGTGGTCTCGGTTGCATACATGGTCGAGAGCCACAGCTTTGGTGACCTCGACATACGTTCCGTCGGAATAGCGGTAGAACCGCTGGCCGTCAGCACTGATGTTGAGATAGCGGCGCGTGAGCCAGTGCTTGTACAACTCGATCTCCCCAGCTCGGCCCATGTACATGAAGTTTTCAAGCTCGCAAGCAGGAAGGAGCAGCTCAAGTGGAGTCCAGTTCGGCTCGCCGACTGTAATAGCAGCATCGATGGGAAGCGTCATGGTCTCAAACCTCCGACTACTGGCGGGACTCCGACATGCGAATGCTTGCAGCCGACGCAGCAAACCGCTGACGTCACTTTTTTGATCGTCTCTTCAAACCGCTGCGGCAGATGCAGCACCTCTCCAGCGCGGCTATAGAAGATCGGTGTCAACTTTCCCCGGAGCACGCGGTGTTCGTCCCTCCAGAGATCGAGGGGGAGAACACCATCCCGCCCCCGAAAGAGCAGCGTCGAATCAATCTCCGGTCGAATGCGGCCCGGTACGTGAGACAAAGTGTGGAGAGTAATCGCGAGCTCGCATGTCCTTACAGTGCGCAGCATCACCATGCCCAAGGGGCCATTTCTCCCATCGGACTTCACAGCCACGAAGTTCTCAACCGCTGCGGACAAGGCGGAGTTCGGAAATACCTTGCTGCGCTTTATCGAATCGGAGTGGGCGTCGGCGCTCTTCACCAAGCGCTTCTACAATCGCCTCTCAATGTGCTTCGGGCACATTGCTCATTATGTGGAGGGCGTGATTATGCGGAGTGCTAGCGTCAACACACCGTGGATACAGCGTTCGACCACCAGTTCACTATTCATAATCTCGACTATTTAGCTCCCCACAGAAAGTCAACTTCCAGATGGACGGTCACCCCGCCGGAACGTCAATGTCTGCGTACAAGGCCGCTCGATTCGAGTTGACAATCTACCTCAAGTGAACAGCAGGGACGCATCCAGAGGGACGATTCTCCGACTTAAGGTGCGTCTCCTATTGTTTGTGTAGAGCGCCGAAAGGGATGCGGCCATGGTTGTGCATCTTCGGCAGTAATGCAAGGAAGCAATTTGGCGGTAGCCTACATGAGAACCTCGTTGGTTCAAGTATGGCTGCGCGCAGTGGTCGCTTGAGCTTGGTCCAAGACCCTTCGATTTGCTTCAGACCAGGAGAGTAAGCCTGCCGCCATCGGTCAGGTTTGGTACAGGCAGGGGCCGGTCTTCACGGGTGCCAAGCGGCGCCATAAATCTCTCGATAGTTCTGAAGAGCCAGGTCTTCTGAAGGCGTCCGCATTGCATCATTGAAGCGATTCATGAAAGCAAAGTAGCTGGTCTGCAACACGATATCGGCAGCGCCCTTGCTCCCAAATGCTTCTTCGACTTCCCTAAAGTCCTGACCGCCAACGAGCTCTGGATGGCGCGTCAACTTTCGGGCGAAGTTCACGACCGAGCGCTCATCGGAACTCAACACAGAATCATCTGTCCTCATCTCAAGGAGCTTGGATGGGTCAACTCCCGCTCGCCTCAATCCAAGCAGTACATGGAGCGTGCAGTACCGACAGCCATTTGCCGTTGAAACCGCGAGCGAGGTGTAACGCAAGAGAATCCGGGGAAGTGTGACCGAGGGTCCAAGAACTCGTCCGTAATCCCACCACGCCTGGGGAACATCGGGACTCCACAGCATGATGCGCTCACCATGTGGAAGTCCTATTCCCATCGAAGACTGGCCGCGCTTTTCGGCATCCTTGAACGAGGCGTCATCTTTACTCAAGAGTGCCAGCCTGCTGTCATCAAGAACCGCTACGCGACCTGCCGGCGGCACATAATCGTGTTCCGGGGACCGGGCGGCAAATTCCAGGGCCCAGCTCTCCACCGGCAGGTTGAATGCGTTGGCCATCCTGGTGAAGTAATTGAAGAAGCACACGGAAAGCGTTAGTTCCACCATCTGCGAGTCGTCGAAAAGGGCTCGGACCCGGCGGTATTCGGAATCCTCGATCCCACTCGCATTCGTGGATACTGCTGTCGCATAACGAAGCGCCATTCTTTCTTCCTGGGAGAGCCCTGCTTCGCTGCCGGAGCGGAGTCTTGCCAACGTTGAAGTGCCTCCACCGGTAGCGCGCAATATATGCTCCAGGTAGGCTGCGACGTAGGGACTGTTGTCTAACTGGGCGACGCGAATGCCCATTGCCATCTTTGTCTCAGGCCTTACCGAGCCACTGTAAAGCACGACGCGCATAAGATGAGCTACGCTTGCGGGCACACCGGGGCGGCCAGAGAAGACCTTCACATAATTGGGAACGCGACCGGTGTTGGCCGGCTCCAGATCGTCAGCAGGCGCAATAAGCCCGCTACCATCACCTTCAACGCTTACCCTCAGCTTCGCACTTATGCTATTGCGTGCTTCCGTCTCAAGCACACTGAGCGGGACGGCATGTATGGATGCTGGAAGCCGCTGTGCTGGTCTCTCGGTCGACGCGGCCTGGCCACACAAGTTACATGCTCCTACGGCGATAAGAAGCACAGGCGTCAGAATGTAGCTAATCCTCATTGGTAGTCCGATCCATAAAATGGGTTCGCATGCACAGAGTAGGAAGCCAGGATGGCCGCAGAAGTGGACTTACTTGGCAAGGGCCGAGACCGGAGTTGGCGTCCAGTCTGCACCATAGACTTCGCGATAGGTTTGGATGGCATTGTCTTCAGACGGAGAGTGCATAGCATCGTTGAACCGATTAAGGTAATTCATGCCGCAAGCTCCGAGAAGTATGTCTTGTGCTCCAGTTTCGCCAAATGCCGCAGTCAGCTTTGACCAATCGTCATCAGTAATGGTGCCGGGGCGTCGCGTGATCTTTCTCGCGAATTGCACGGCTGTCAGTTCTTGCGGACTGAGTTGTGAATCGTCTTTCTTCATCGCCAGCAGTTTGGCCGGATCGACTCCAGCATGACGGAGGCCTAGCAGCGTATGGAGCGTGCAGTAGCGGCACCCATTCGAGGTGGCGACTGCAAAGGTCACGTAGCTTCGAATGGCTCGTGGCAGCGTCGATGGGGTCTTGGATGTGATGCTACCGAACGCCCACCATGCCTGGGGAAAGTTTGGCGCCCACAACATCGTCCTTTCTGAATTTGGAAGATACATGCCCATTCCCGACTTTGTGCGCTCGGCCATTTCTTTCATTGGGGCATCCTGATCCCAGTTCAGTAGCGCCAAATGCGCATCCGTCAGAAACGGTACCCGCCCTGCATAGGGATGAAACGCAGGGACATCCGGATGTGCCGGTATATCAAGCACCCAAGCTTCGACGGGAAGATTGAGCCCTTCGGCGAGGCGCGTGAAGTAGTTGAAGAAGCACACAGTCAAAGTCAGCTCAACGATTTGGGAATCGTTGTAATAGCCGCGCACTTCCCGGAAAGTACCTTCGCTGACGCCACCGAACTCCGGGGAGAGCTCATCCGCGTACTCGAGGGCTAATCTTTGTTCGATTGGGAGGGACGCTGCCTTGTCCGCTGCGATTGCGCCGAGGATGGTCTTACCATCGTCGGTCGAGCGCAACAGTCGCTCGACATGGGCTGCGACGTACGGGTTGGAATTCAGCTGAGCAACGCGCAAGGCCATGCCCAACTTCACTTCCGGTTGCACCAGGCCGCCATAGAGAAAGGTCTTGACCACATGCGCAAATGCAGCCGGAGCGCCTGGCCGAGATGCGAATGCCTTCACGTAATTGGGCACATTCTCGCTGCCGAACGGTTCCAGGCTGTCGACTGGATTCACAAGACCGGCACCGGACGAGGAGAGATCGATGCGCGCAGTCGCTTTGGACTGGGCTCGTTCCTGCTTCTCAAGCGTGGCCACGGCCACAGGATGAAGCCGCATCGGCGCCGGTTGTGACCAGTACTGGCAGAGCGCGGCGGAGGCGCCGAAGACTGAAGGTACCAAGAGCACACTGATATTGCGTAGAATCATTTTCCTTCTCCATATGGGGATCATCGCTAAGAGAGCTGAACGACCTGGTTGAAATCGCGTTGGATTTGCCGGGCCGAGTTTCACAAGACGCAGGCACATTTCGTTACTTGGCTAGAGCAGACACCGGGGTAGGCGTCCAGTCGTCGCCATAGACTTCGTGATAATTTGCGATTGGGACATCTTCGGAAGGTGAGTGCATGGCGTCGTTGAATCGATTCAGATAATTCATCCCGCAAGCGCCGAAGAGGATGTCCAGTGCGCCCTGTTCCGTGAATCTTTTCACGACACTTGACCAGTCCGCATCGGTAATTGTCCCGGGACCCCGCGTCAGCTTCCTGGCGAATTGCACGGCCACAAGCTCGTCGGGACTGAGTTGCGAGTCGTCCTTCTTGATTGAAGCGAGCTTGGCCGGATCAATCCCTGCGCGGCGCAGGCTCAGCAGTGTATGCAACGTGCAGTAGCGGCAGCCATTTGAGGTTGCTACAGCAAAGGTCACATAGCTCCTGATTGCACGGGGCAGGGTCGACGGAGTTTTGGAGACGATCTTGCCGAACGCCCACCAGATTTCGGGAAGATCGGGCTCCCATAGTTGGGTTCTCTCGGAGTTCCAGCGATTGGTTCCCTCTGTGCTGGGAAGGTATTCATTGATTCGCGCCAGATGCTCATCGGTGAGGAACGGTACTCGGCCTGCATAGGGATGAAATGCCGGGACATCCGGGTGTGCAGGAGTATCAAGTACCCATGCCTCGATGGGAAGATTGAGCCCCTCAGCCAGACGGGTGAAATAGTTGAAGAAACCTACTGTCTCCGTGAGCTCGATGATCTGGGAGTCGTTATAATAACCGCGAACCTCTCGAAACGTCGCGTCATCGACCCCGCCGAATTCCGGCGAAAGCTCATCGGCATACTTGAGAGCCAGTCTCTGTTCGATTGGCAGGACCGATATTTTTTCTGCGCGAATGGCCAACAGCACCTTCTTGCCTTCCTCCGTTGAGCGCAGCAAGCGCTCGACATGAGCGGCGACATAAGGATTGCCGTTCAACTGAGCAACGCGCAAAGCCATGCCCAGCTTCACCTCCGGCTGCACAAGCCCGCCATAAAGAAACGCCCTGACCGCATGCGCGAACGCTGCAGGAGCACCCGGACGCGATGCGAATGCTTTCACGTAGTTGGGCACATTCTCACTTCCTGCCGGCTCCAGGCTGTCTCCAAAATCAATCAGGCCGGCGCCGGATGGGGAGAGGTCGATACGAGGCTTGGCTTGCGCCTGGGTCCGCTCCTGTTTTTCAAGTATGGCCACGCTGACGGGACGCAACCGAATCGGCTCGGGCTGTGACCAGTATTGGCAAAATGCGGCTGGTGCTCCCAAGAGCACAGTTACGAGAAGCGCACTGGCGTTGCGCAGAATCATTTGTATTCTCCTTAGCAGAGATCGGGAAAGGGAGTGGAGGCAGGGGAAGTGCCTCCACAGCGATTAGAAAACGATCTTGGCGCCGAGTTGAAGAACGCGTGGATCGAAAGCTTTCGTGGACTTGCCGAAAATCGACGTGCTCGAGTAAGCGCCATTGGACTGAAGCGCGAGAGCCAGATCGTTATTCGGCAAGAAGAGATTGACGTTGTTGAACGCGTTGAATGCGTCGGCACGGAACTGGAACACTCTCCTCTCGCCCAGGCTGAAGTTCCGTCCGAGCGCCAGGTTTGTCGTGGTTTGGCGGGGCCCGCGATAAACGTCCCGGCCTAGTGTTCCGTCCGTTCCCAACACTGGTTGCGGAAAGATGGTTGGACTGTAGAGTCCATTGATAAAATCTTGTTGCTTGAAAGAGGACTTGACCGCTCCCTTCGCCGGAGCATTCGGACGGTCGTAGAATCCACTACCAATGCCACCACCCCCATCCAGGTTGTAGTCGCAGCCAAGATCAATCAGATTTCCCGAATCATCATGGGACAATTTGGATGGCGCTGAGCAATAAGGACTGAACGGCCTGCCTGACTGCGCGGAGACGATGGCCGATATCTGCCAGTTGTTGTAGAGCCTAGCGGCAAACCCGTTACTCTTGCCAAACTGAGGCGTCCACACAACTGAAGCGGTAAACCGCCGCGGCACATCCAACTCTGAAAGGCCACGTTCGCACTTGAGGCAATTGACATCTTCCGCGCCTACCGATCCGTTTCCATTGTCGAGAAATGAGCCTATGTTCGTATCGGAATCAGTATCTAGCCACTTGGACCAGCGATAGTTTGCCTGCAAGGTCAGGCTGGTTGCTACCTGATGCCGCACTTCGGCCGTAAAAGCGTTATAGCTTGAACTTACCCCGTTCGTAACATAGGTGACACCGGCAAGATTCTGATTGATCCTATTTGCTTTCCCATTATTGGCCAGCAGATCTCCCGTGAAGCGATTGATATCGTCGCGCCGTTCAAGGTTGATCCCATGTGTTCCTGCATACCCTAGCTCCACGATCCAGCTCTTCGCGACTTCGCGCTGAAGGCTTAGAAAGTAGCTCTCGCTGTACTGGGTCTTGAGCTTTGGATCTATCAGCCAGGGAGAGATTCGGATAGCAGGTTTGCCAGGCGGCGCAACCACTCCACCCTGAGCATTGAGAGCCGCTTTGAATTCGGGGTTAAAGGGAACTGGGATCCCATAGTCAATTGTCGTCCCATAGCCATTGGCCGGGTAGATGACGCCTTGAATCGCATACGGCGGATTAGCGGTTCCACCCAGCACGGTGTGCCCATGGACAGGTTCGTATGCCAAACTGAAGCCGGCGCGAATTGTGCTCTTGCCATCGCCAAAGGGATCGTAGGCCAGACCGAGGCGCGGTGAGAAGTTGCCGCGCGAGGCGTGGAATAGATGCCTGACTTGGCCCACCGTTGCATTCGCCAATTGTTCGTTGAATGTACTTCCGCTTCCGAAGGTGATGGAAGTGAGTTCACCTCGCCGTTCCGAAGGATCGCCGAAGTAGTCGTTGCGCGCGCCCAGTGTCAGAGTGAGGCGCGAAGTCACCTTCCAATCGTCTTGCGCGAACAGCCCGTACTCAATGAAGGAAAAGTCCCGTTCCTGCTCGGCTGGCAGGCCGGTGGACGGGTTGACGATCAGGGTTTGCTCATAGGGCGTGTCGGTTGCGAACGTGCTCAGTCCGCTAAAGTAGTATGCACCGGCGGCTGGCTGCCCGATGTTGAAGCCAACAAAAAGATCCCGGAGTTCAAAGCCGGCGCGAATAAGATGATTCCGCAGATTGACGCTGAAGGTTTCCCTTCCTTCATAGGTCCTAAGGTGGCTGTCCAGACTGGCTGGATCGCCAAAAAGCTCTGTAATCCCTGTGATATTAATGGCGGGATACTGCTTGTAGGGGCGATTGAAGGAAAAGATAACGTTATTGAAGGAGAAACGCGCGTCATTGATGAACGGTCTCTTGAAAATGTGGGTCTCCCCGAGGTCGAAGTTGCCGTAGAAGAAGTTCGTCGGATCGCGAAACCCACGGAGGGCTTTTCCGAGCGAGGCTGAAGAGCCGGTCGGGGCAGTTCCGTTATCGCGATCATATTCAGAGATCCAACGCCCGAATAAGGTGTCTCTCTGTTGATTGAATGTGTGGTCGATCCTGGCAATATATTGGTCATAGCGCAGGACGTCTGGTACATTCACCTGGGCCAACCCGCTTGCGGGAATCCCATTCAGGTCCACTTCTCCCAGGTACCCAGAACCGACCCGCACCGGAGTCGGCGAGGGAAACTGTTTCAGCAGCGCTGCCGCAATGCCTGTGGGATACTTCTGCTGAACATAGTTCCTGAATTCGGGAGTCTCCACCTGAAATGAAAAGGGCGTGCCCAATGCATTGCGAGTGCCTTCATACGAAGTGAAGAAGAACGTCTTCTTCCTGAAGACTGGCCCACCAAGGTTGCCGCCGAACTGATTGTAAACAAGTGGCGAAGGGGCACCGTTCGAAGAGAATCGATTGGCTGCATTCAATGCGGCGTTCTTGTGATACTCCCAGACTCTGCCGTGAAACTCGTTGGTACCGGAACGCGTTCGAATATTTACAACCGAACCATTTCCTCTGCCATATTCACTGGAGAAATTGTCGGTCTGTACCTGAACTTCCTCGACCGACTCCAGACTTGGGACGATCGACGGTGTTCCTGTTTCCAGCGTGTATTCGTCGAGGGCGCCGTCAAGCACATAGTCGTTTCCACGAAAACGATTTCCATTGACATTAACAGCGGGAGAGTTCGTCAGTTTTCCTGACGCCGAGGCGCCAGGTACATTGGTGGCGCCGGCGCTCAAACTTGTTAGGTAGAACACGTCGCGTCCAGGAATCGGCAGGCCGGTAATCTGGTTCTTCTCCAATGTGTCAGAGAGACGTCCATCCGTAGAAACAGGCACTCCGGCCTGTTCGGCATCCACTTCCACAGTTTGGGCGACTTCGCCAACTTCCAGTCGCACTCTGATTTCAGAAGTCTTTCCGACGTTTAGTTCCACACCGCGCTGCTCGAATGTCTTGTACCCCTGAACCTTCACTTGCACGGTATAGAGGCCGGGCGGAAGTTCGGGGACGGTGAACGCCCCATCATCGCTTCCGACGACGGAGCGACTAATTGTTGTGTCTTGATTGGTGACAACAATGGCGGCGTGCGGTATTGATCCGCTCGAATCGGCAACGCTGCCTTTCAGGGTACCTTCCGTCAACTGGGCGCGACCGGGCATGCAGGTCAGTAGCAGTATCAGAAAGACCAATGACGAAAGGGCGCAATTCGACTTGCGTGCAACTCTGTGCATGTATGGCTCTCCATAATCCTCGGCGTTGACCGAAAGAAAAAGTGGGATAACCATATTTCCAAGGGTCATGTCTTGCCATCGGGCATCCGATGCAGAGTTTCGTCTGACTTTTGGTGGAGGAGCCCTAACCACCTAAAGATGGATCTACCTACTCACTCTTGACCGGAAGAAGGATTCAGCCACGCTGAGAGTTCCCTTTCAGTTCTTTGCCACTCTTCGAGAACTCAAGGGAGATGTGAGCCTGCTGACAGTTGCCTCGATTCTTGCAAAGTCGTCCGGGCCACCGCCCGAATACCGGGCGACAATCCTGCCTCCTTTGTCAACAATGATCGTTGAAGGAAACTGCTCAACCCCAAATGCGCTCATAGTACTCTCGTCCGTTAATGTCAGCAGTACGTCAGATCCAAAATGTCCATGCGCGGCAATGAACTCCTGGACAATTTTCTGTTCGTCCAATACGTTGATGTCGAGCACGATGACCCCTTGATGCTTGTACTTATCGGTCAATCGACGCATCGACGGAACCTGGGCGATGCAGGGCGGGCACCAGGACGCCCAAAAATCGAGAACTACCGTATGTCCTCGAAAGCTGCTAAGTCGCACGACATCTCCATCCAGATTCCGAAGCGCAAAATCGGGCGCCACAGGCGTAACGTGAGATGTGGCTTGGCCAGAATTGCATGCCAGACAAAGGATGCACAAGACAAGCTTGATTGCCAGCCTAGTCAACTGATTCATCGGGATCCACTTTCGGGAGAAGAGCGTCGAGTGAATGGTAACCGAATTTATGGAATGCCGTCTTCATTTGGCGGGTCATTTCGGTGAGGCCATGCCGCATCAGCCGATGCGTTCGGTGGCTTGATGCACAACGCCCCCTCAGTTTCACTGTCTCGGTTAGCAAGCGCGGCGCGCCGGTGGCTTCTGAGCGCGTATCCCGGTCAGGGCCGAATCTCCTTCATTCAGTTGGTCGCACGTCGAAATCCGACCGACTCAAGAGCGTAAAAGGAAGCTTGCACCTCATCAATAGTTGCAAGACGATTCAGTTCGAGACACTTTTGAACCGCCGCAAACTGCTCTGTAAGGATCACGCATCCTGATATCTGAACGATCCAACGCCTGCATTGCCGCCAAGTTCCGAATCCCTCATATACACATCCGAGCCCCATCCTCTCGACGAGTATCACTCGCACCGTCAGTTCACTCCCTGGACCATTCATTCTTATGAAATGAGCCCGGAACGACGTTCGGATAGTCGGAAGGGATGTGTTAATGGCAGAGGTCCAAGTTTCTTGCAGGCCAAATGTTCTTGTTTTCAGCGAACAATCCTGCTCCCTGGATTCACTCCACTAGAACAGCAAAGACAACAGAGCAGCGACGATTCGGATTGGTCATATTGGGTGAACGAATCAAATCCACGTGCAGAGCGATGCTCTGATTCGAAGGAACCTTTGTTTGTGGAGGAGGCCTGTATGGTTCGAAGGCCTCGAATGTTTGTGACCGGTCGCAAGTTGCACACTGGTCATTGCGCCTCTGCAATAGAAGGATCGCACGCATGAGGTCTAGAGTCTTCCCCTGATCGGATGGTATAGGCGTCAATCCGAAGGTGGAGTTGTGACAGATGGGCGCATCGCTGGCGAACGCCCGACTGGGCCCGGTCTCGCGGGCTTCGGCCGCTTCGCAGCCCATCCGTCAGTGATAAATGCGGCGCGATCGTGTCTGCTTGATAGCAAAGGAGACAACATGCACGAAGATTATGTAAGTGCAAGAATCACGCGGAAACGACTCAGAGGAGGTCCTGCCGCCGACCACGTTGATGATTTCTCAGAATGGTTGCATGCCCGAGGGCACAATAAGCGATCACTCTTTCGAATGCTTCAATCCTTTGCCGGGTGGACCGATTGGCTGACAAAGACTGGAAGAACTGCTGAAGACTTTGCAGAAGGACTACAAGAATGTGCAAAGCAATTCAAATCAGATCCGCATGTCCCGTATGAACGCGGCCCCAGGCGCGAATCTCTCAGCGTTGCCCGACATTTCCTTCGGTTTCTAGGGGAACGGGGCCTTCTCCCACACATTGCCGGTGCTGATTCTCTCGGCTGCTCCGCTCCACTGCTCCAAGAGTTCTATTCATGGATGCTGGAGCAAAGGGGCGTGACGCAGGTGACCTTGGATGTTTATCGCAAAGTGCTGGAGAAGTTCATCGCAACGGTTGGCAGCGATCCACATGTTTACAGTCCTCAGTTGCTGCGTGAGTTTGTTCTGACGCGAGGGGCACGCCACGGCTCCTCATCCGCGAAGCTCGGAGCCACTGCCGTGCGGAGCTATCTCCGGTTCCTCGGGGCCACAGGGCGATGCAAGAGTGGGTTGGAGTACGCCCTGCCTGCTTATGCTTCGCGAAAACTATCGTCAATACCAAAGTATCTCGCGTCTGAGGAAGTAGATCGAGTCATTGCTTCATGTTCGACCGATGGGATGGGCCTGCGGGACAAAGCCATAATCTCGCTCCTTGCCCGACTAGGGCTGCGTTCAAGTGACGTTGTCAAGCTGCGATTGACTGATGTTGACTGGAACAACGGGACGATCAAAGTATGTGGTAAGGGCCGGCGTCACGATCTTCTGCCTCTGCCGCAGGAGGTGGGAACGGTAGTCCTTCAATTTCTGCAGAAGAGTCGTCCTGCATCCCGTGCGCCGGAGATGTTCGTCACTGTCCTGCCCCCATTCAGGAGGCTAAGCTATCAAAGAGTGGGTGGGATCGTTCGGGGAGCATTGGAGCGTGCCGGAGTCAGCTCACCTGTCCGCGGAGCTCATGTTCTCCGGCATTCAGCCGCAACAACGATGCTGCGACAAGGCGCATCTCTTGCCAGCATCGGTTCTGTCCTTCGCCATCGTTCGCCTCAAACAACTGCTCGGTATGCCAAGGTGGATCTCGGCATGCTCTCTACGATCGCACAGCCGTGGCCGGGGGTGGCGTCATGCTAATGAGTTCGGTCAAACGATATATCGCACTCCGCAGGAAACTCGGTTATGGCCTTCTACAGACAGACCGGCTGCTCACCGCATACGCCCAATTTGCAACGTCCCAGGGCGATACTCACATAAAAGTATCCACTGCCGTGGCATGGGCAACCGTAGCGTCTACCCCAGGCACAAGGTACGTACGTCTCAACACGGTCGTTCTGCTTGCTCGTTTCCTGCACGCGGAAGATGCAGGACATGAAATCCCTCCACCTCACCTTTTCCCACCACCGCAGGGCCGATTGATGCCTTACATCTATTCTTCGGAAGAACTGCGCAGAATTGTCGCGGCGACGGAAAAGCTCCCTAAAACTTACTCTCTTCACCGCGCGGCGTACGCGACCCTCTTCGGGCTGATCGCCTCTACCGGGTTGCGCATATCGGAGGCACTCAACATTCGCCTAATTGACGTGCAACCGGACGGTGTGCTTCTAATTCGCCGGGGCAAAGGCGGCAAAAGTCGTCTGATTCCTTTGCATTCCACGGCTGAGGATGCATTGAACGCATATCTTGCCTCCCGTGTAACCCTTCCAGCAGTAGATGATCATTTGTTCCTTTCTTCGAGGATGCGGGGCATCAGCTCGAAGATGGCAGAATACACTTTTCGCCGGCTGACTCTACATGCTGGAATCACTCAAACGGGGACGCGCCCGTGCCGAATTCACGATATTCGGCACACATTCGCAACCCGATCTTTGGAAAAGTGCCCGACACGGCGCGAGGATGTCGCTGCTCATTTCGTGGCACTGGCAACGTACCTTGGACATGTGGATATCAGTCATACCTACTGGTACCTTGAGGCAACCCCAGAATTGATGACAAATATCGCAGCGTCAGCCGAGGCTCTGGTTGGCAAGGAGGTTGCATGACACCTATCGCGCCCCTCATCAGCGCCTTTCTCCGAGAGCACATGCCAATCGAGCGCGGATACAGTCCAAACACCTGCGAAACGTATGCTCATGCGTTCCGCCTGCTGTTCGAATTCGCCTCTGGCCGCCTGGGAATGAGACCATCTCAATTGTGTATAGAGCACCTCACTGCGGAACTGGTGCTCGACTTCCTGCGACATATCGAGAAAGCTCGATCAAACACCTCCGTCACCCGCAACTCACGCCTGGCAGCAGTCAAGGCATTTATGCGGTATGTCGAATTACGCGTGCCATCGTCACTCGATCAGGTTCACCAGATCCGTGCGATTCCAACAAAGCGACATGATCAGGTTCTGGTTCAACACCTTACTATGAATCAGATGCGGGCGATCCTGGACGCTCCAAACCTCGCGACCCGGTTAGGAATCCGAGACAGAGCAATGTTGCATCTTTGCTTCGCTTGCGGCCTTCGAGTGTCTGAGTTAGTCGAACTGCCGCACGAAGGGCTTTCCTTGCGTCATCCTGCAAGCGTCCGGGTGTGCGGAAAAGGTAGGAGGGAAAGATGCCTCCCATTGTGGAAGGAAACGGCGACCGACCTGCGAGCGTGGTTGGCTGTTCGTGGTCCCGTTCGCGTTCCGGAGTTATTCGTGAACGCCGCTGGAGATTCCATGACGCGGGCGGGGTTCGAATACGTCCTGGAAAAGCACGTCCAGGTCGCAGCGAAGAAGCGTCCAGATCTGAAGGGACGTTCTATCTCGCCTCATCAGCTCCGACACACTTGTGCAGTGATCATGCTTCAAGCCACTCGCGATATTCGAAAAGTCGCTCTCTGGTTGGGGCACAGCGACATGCGCACAACCGAGATTTATCTTCGTGTCGATCCATCCGAGAAACTTGAAGCGATGGAGGCAATTCTCCCGCCAAGTCTGCGTCGCGGGCGATTCAAGGCTCCTGATGCGCTGATCGCATTACTCCAAGGGAAACCGTAGACCCCAGTTTGTATCGAGCAGCGAGAATATCAACCATGCTGCGGGCTCCCCGCCCGCCGCATGAAATCATGCATAGCGATTGGGGTCCCAGCGCGGCGCCCACGCGGTATTTGTGATGTCACTCCGCATAATCTCCCGCTCCACATAATGAGCATTATGCAGTGCACCGCATAACGCTCATTACAACCGCACTCAATTCTACGAGGAGTGGTTTTCATCTCTTGCCGCTCAGGTGCGATTCCTGAAACACACACTGCGATTCCCCTGCTACGGAGATCCGGAATACACGTTTTCCGATGTCGAGAGGGCGATCCGGCGAGAAATCGCCAACCGCAACTACCTTGCGCGGTATGAACTGCGCATGGCAGAAGAGCAACAGGCAACCGATCTTGAGCTGCTCCGGCAGTTGGAAAGCAAATACAGAGCGCCGGTCGAAGAGCGGGAACAGGAACCCCGAATTACTGCTCCACCAGTGGATCAGACTCCTGTCACGCCTGTTCAGGGCTCGTTGTTCTGATGCCGTCTCGAACTCCAGCCGAGCGCCTTCCGGATCATTTGACCGGATTTCTGCCTGGGGGTACAAACCTTTCAATGGCGCGGAGGAACGGACGACGCAAGTTTCCCCGCCAATACAGGAGGCGAGTGATGGAAACCTTAGAACCAACGATCCGAGGCTTCAGTGGAGACGGTTCGAAATCACTCGACCCGGCCGGTGTTGATGATCGAAGCAAGTCAGCAGACGGGGCGTTAAAACCTGCATCCGACCCCTCGGGTCCGCCCGCGGCGAATCGTCACCGGTTGCAGAATGAACGTTCGGCGATTACGCATCACTTCGCGTTCGGGGGGCATGAAGGCTATCTGACGGTCGGCTTCTACCCCAACGGTCAGCCGGGCGAAATCTTCATTCGCATGGCGAAGGCCGGGTCAACCATTGCCGGCTTGATGGAGTGTTTCGGGACCGTGGTCTCGGTCAGCCTTCAGCACGGAGTGCCGTTGAAAGTGCTCTGCGACAAGCTCTCGCATACACGGTTTGAGCCATCCGGCTGGACTGGCAACGCGGAGATCGGGTACGCAAAGTCCATCATGGATTACCTTTTCCGATGGATGGAGCTGCGGTTCCTGTCCGGAAAACAACTCTCGCTGTTTGGCCAAGGCAATGGCGAAATTGCCGCTAGTGGAGAGCTGAAACCCGGAACGGTCGACGACTCTCAGTTCGTATATGACATCAGCGATTCTCCACCATGTGTGACCTGTGGCGGTCTGGTGAAACCCAGCGGAACCTGCTATACGTGCGTCAATTGTGGTCAAACCAGCGGGTGCTCATGAATGTCTGGCGTGCAACTGCCCCCGACAAGATCAGGCCACGAGGATCCGGGGAGATGGTAGTTATCGAAACGCGCCTCGGAAAGTTAACCGTCAACTGACTGTCGATTTCGTGACAGTCGCCAGATGTTTGACCGTGTTCAGTATGTACCGAATGGTCACTGCCATTTAGACGGTTGTCATTTAGACGGTCACTCGCCCACAGTGCGATTTAGCACTACAAACTTCAACGAAGGTCGGGCAATAATTTCACCCACTTCCTTCTCGCGCATTGACTGCGACGAACCAGAGCGTTACGACATAGTCGGAGCCGCCCTGCTAGTCTGGTAGCGATGGAAAATCCTGCAATTCAGACCAACGGACTCACGCGACGCTTCGGCGCGCTTGCTGCGGTGGAGGATGTCACCCTCAGCGTGGCTCCAGGGCAGTTCTTTGGTTTTCTGGGGCCGAACGGCGCAGGGAAGTCCACCACGATCAAGATGCTAACTGGGCTGCTGGAGCCAAGCGCAGGGACCATTGAGATCCTGGGTCAGCGGTTTGGTCCCGAATCCCTGGAATTGAAAAGGCAGATGGGCGTTGTGCCTGAGGGGATGGCGTTATTAGGACGGTTGACTGCACCCGAGTATCTGCACTATGTGGGCCGGATGTATGGCCTGGATGCGACGACGACCAACAAGCGAACGGAAGAACTACTTGAGTTTATGCAACTGGCCGGCGAACACCGGAAGCTTGTGACGGACTTCTCGCACGGAATGCAGAAGAAGCTGGCAATGGCAGCCGCTGTGATTCATGGGCCCAAGGTGCTGTTTCTCGATGAGCCGTTTGAGGGCGTCGACGCGATTGCGGCGGGGATGCTGAAGAACATGCTGACAGGGATGATGAACCGCGGGGCGACTATTTTTCTGACCACTCATGTGCTGGAGATTGTGGAGCGGCTGTGCAGTCATGTGGCAATCATCTCGAAAGGGCGACTGGTGGCTTGTGGATCGCTGGATGAATTGAGGGTCGGCGTGGCTAGCGCACTGCCCGGTACCGAGCAGGGGCAACGGTTCACGCTAGAGGAGATTTTTCTGGCAATTTTGGGAGCAGACGGTCACCGAGAGTCGACACAGGAACTTTCATGGCTGGCCTAACCGGAGTTGGCGCGAGCAGGACTGGCGGAGGGATGCTGGGCCGGGAAGCCCGGACGCAGTACGCGGCCATGGCTCGAATGCGTTGGCGGATATTTGTGAATGGTCTCCGCACGATTCACGGCCTGCTTGATCTGGGCGCCACTGGGATTGCATGGGTACTCAGTTCCGTGTATGGGCTGGGTTTGGGGGTCGGGCTTTGTGCTGCCGCTTACTCGTTAGCGTCACGCGCATCATGGCAGTATTTGCCAATCCTGTTTTGGGCTGTGAGCATTCTCTGGTTGATGTTTCCGGTGGTGGTAGCTTCATTTCAGGAGCAGTCCGACCTGGGAACTCTATTGCGCTTTCCGGTTCGTTTCGCGTCATACTTCCTACTGCATTTGATCTCCGGCTTGATGGATGGCTCCACGATTATAGGTTTGCTCTGCTGTTTGGGCGTATGGCTTGGAATCGCCATGGCGCGGCCGGATTTGTATTTGTGGGCGGCGCTGAGTCTGTCGGTGTTCGCGGTCTTCAACATTCTGTTGGTGCGTGCTGTCTTTGCCTGGATTGACCGCTGGCTGGCGCAGCGAAAAACCCGGGAGATTCTGGGCCTAGTATTCATGCTGCTTGTAGTGAGCCTGCTGGTGATCAATTCAGTGGTGAATCAGAAGCACTATGAGGGCTGGAAGAGCCACAAGGAAGAGGCAGCGCCATTGCGCGGGGCACTGGACAAATATGCGCCGTTGCTGAAGACTGCGAACATGGTGCAGCAATGGCTGCCGCCTGGGCTGGGTGCGCGGACGTTGCTGGGGGCGACGGAGCAAAAACCCGTGGCGGAGTTTGCGTCACTGAGTATGCTCGGGGTTTGGGCGGTTCTTGCGGGAAGTGCGTTGGGAGGCCGTCTCAAGGCCCAGTATCGGGGACAAAACTTGAGTTGGGCTCCGAGCCGAGACAAACCTATTGGGCGAGGGAGCGGGTGGACATTGTGTGGCTCTGGTCCCTTTGCCGCAATTGTGGAGAAGGAGTTGCGGAGTCTGATGCGAACGGTGCCATTACTCTGGGCGGTGAGTGTACCTTTGCTGTTTGTGCTTGTGATTTCAGGCATGTTTCATCCGAGCTCATCCAGTGACGTGAAGTCGTTTCCTTATGTGTTTCCTTTGTGCGTGGCTTACGCACTCGTTGGATTTACGGGATTGTTTTACAACAGTCTTGGAGCTGAAGAAGCCGGAATTCAGTTGTTGTTCCTTTCTCCTACACCGATCAGGACGGTCTTGTTGAGCAAGAATCTGGTCCACTCCATCTTGTTCGTCTTCGTAGGGCTCGCCGCGGGCGTTCTGAGCTGTCTTCGGTTGGGAGTTCCGCCATTTGTGGTGTTGGCGGGTACCGGCGCGTGGCTTGTTTTTGCACTGCTGTGCAACCTGGCTGCGGGGATCATCTTTTCAATTACAATGCCGTACCGCATCAATCCCGGCCGAATCACGCGGCCAGCGGGAGCGCAGGCAAATACGTTCCCAGCCGTGCTAATTCAGTTGGGAGTGCTCGGAGTCGGAGTGTTAGTCTTTTGGCTCTGCTGGTCTTTGAAGACGCCGTGGCTACCCGTGCCCATATTTTTAGCGTTGGCTGCGGGCGCATTGTTTGTCTGGCTGCGTATATTGCACTACTCGGATGACAACGCGAGCCAACACCGGGATGCACTGATAGCGACGTTGATGAAGGCGGAGTAAATGTTTTGCCCCGACGGTATCGCAATCTCTCTCACCAAGGCCCGTGAACATGTGCTAGCACTCTGGAGTTATGCGTTGACGAAGTATCAATCGTTCTCAGCGTTAGATATCGCCTTGGGCTCAGTTGGGTGAAGGCGACCACACAGAACCTGGATTACGAGCGAGATGAACTGCTTGAAGAACTCGACCCCAAAGAATTCACCCATGAGCGCACGAATTGGCCAGGGAAAAGCAAACGGCGGCCATAGCAGGTTGTGTCCGTGGGAGATACAGCGGCATGAAAATGGGCGGAGATTCTGAAACTAAGCCGCCCAATTAAGCGTTTCGCTCAATACCCGCTCAATTTATCCTGCTCGCCAATCTATTTCACAAGTTTCTGTTGCAGCTCCTCTTTGCTGGGCAGGTAGCTGGTATTCGCGCGCGTGAATGTTGGCGTCTTTGGGAAGGGTGATCTCGACCAGGGCGGAATTATTTTTTGGGCAGAGCACGATGCCGATGGTGTGGTTCGGTAAGGCGTAACTCAGCGAGAACCGCTCATGCGGCGCGGCCAACACAGGTGAAACGCGATACGTTTTGCAATACGCTGGTTCTCTGGGTGGTATTCGCTTACAAGGACTTAGGGTGCCACCGGGGTCTTGTAAGTTGTTGAAATGCTTAATGTTGGGTCTATGGCATGGAAGAGGTCATCGGTTCGATCCCGATCAGGTCCACCAAATATTTCAAGCATTTAGAAGCACCTCCTTTCTCCGAGTTGTGGGCAACTTAGGGGCAAATTCCAAAACCACTCCACGAACAGGCTTCGCAGTTGCCGCTGCGATCTGCCCGGTGAGGTTGTCTGGAATCGCCCCTACCATATCCACTCCATCTCTCTTCTCGGTCGAGTTGCCAGTTCTCGTACTTCCATTAGGCGGCATCGGTGGCTCAGGAGCCGTCGGCACCTCTGTCCCTTTGGATAGCTGCGCATGGATTGCATCGAGCGTCGTACGTACTCTCGGCAGGAGAACCTGCATATAAACGTTCTCCGTGGTGTTCGTCGTTTCATGCCGCATAAAGCCCTGCACGTCCTTGCTTGACCCCAGTTTTTGAGCCAAGGTCGCGATCGTGCGCCGGATGACCTGGAATGTCAGCTTCGGAAATTCCAGCTCCTCGGCCAGCTTATGCAGCACGCGCTTGCGGAAATTGCTCGGGTCCAAGGGACCTGCAAACCGCCCGCCAAAGATAAACGCAGCTGGCGATCCGCGACTACCGGTTGAGTGCAACAAGGCTTGAGCCTGGAGGCCGAGCTGATAGCGTGGTTGTCTTCGACCGACCCAACTTCAAGGAGTCGACGGAGAAGTTGTTTCTGCAGATCGCGCAAGCGGACCAGGTGGATCGTGCAATCTTGATTCGCCTGCCGTTCACCCCACCTATCTCCGGCGACGGCAAATAGAAAGGAGTACAGAGGCTATGAGCGTCAATGACACCAGCAGGAACGGAAGCATGCCCACCACAATCGAGGAATCCACCGAGCCGGTGCCTTCACATGAGCCGACTCAAGCTCGTGAATCAACCGTCCTTAATGGAAGACATGAATCCTCGTTTTGTTACCTGCGCTTATGTGGTGCACCACATAAGCGCAAATATGTTGCGATGTCAGTAATGTTGTCTTGATTCATAAAACGGCCCTGAGTGGGAGGTAATACGGCTGTAATGACCACATAAAATATCTGGGAAATGGACTATCGATTACGGGATTTGTTCGATGCTTGTCGGATCCAGTTCGGCGCGCGGGAATTGTCGTGAGCGACTCGGCGATATATCGCCAACTGAGAGCGGGAATCTACGATAAGTGATTGATATAGATATACTTAGTTGTCATTTTACAAAGATTGTTCGCGCATACAAAAAGTTCGGCCGGTTCGCCATCCGTCGATGTTATTCAACCAGTCCGAGTAACGACAATCATCCCGGAACTTGGGAAATACTTATGCCAGTGGGTCCGGAGCCCTAAGCGCCTCTGTCAGCAGAACTTGAACCGGGCCCGATAGCCCCTGGGCGGGTACCGGGGTTGGGGAAAGTGCCTTACCAGGCTTTCCACCTTCGCTCCATGTCATCTCTCTCCGAAATGCACGACCACGCCGGCGGAGATACTCAGGTTGTTCTGGTGGTTGTTGGATGCGTTGTTGAAAGTTGTGAGCATGTAGTCGGCCTCGATGAGGCGGATGGAGAAGCGGGGCGTGGCTTTGAGATCTGCGCCGCCGCCGATGTTTGCTGCGAAGGCTGCGCCGGCATTGGTTGCGCCGGGATTTGCGCCCTGGACCAGGGTTCCGCCGGCGTGGGCAAAACCGATGAGCGCCTGGCCGAAGGGCTGCACCGGCGAGTGGCTCAGCCTGGGCAAGTAGCGGCCGCCTGCAGTGTAGGTGCTGAGGGTGAGGCTGTTGCCCGCCGTTGACGCGGTGCTTGCGTGGGTAATGGTGAAGTCGCCGACCAGGGCGAAGCGGCCGGGCATGACCGGCCATGCGAAGGTGGCGTTGGCGCCGTTGAGACTGAAGCAGCCGCAGCCACCCGGCGGTGCGTTGCTGTGCACGTAAGTGTAGCCTGCCTCGAGCTCCATGCGGTAGGGCTTGGGGTCGGTGGCGGCGGGCTTGCCCGAGTCCTGCGCGTGCAGGGCGGAGACCGCGGCAAGAGTCAGCAACAGTGCGAAGTTAGTCTTGATCCTGAGTCGCATGGTGGTCTCCTTGGTTACTGCACAGTGAGCTGCACGGTGGTGGACTGCTGTGTAGAGCCGCTGGTTCCGGTGACGGTGATGTTGTAGGTTGTCGGAGTGAGTACCTTGACCAGCCCGAAGCCGCCTCCGCATCCGGTAAGCGCGGTCACTGCACCGAGCGATGCGATCAGTAAGACGGCCATGGTGATCCAGCGGCGACGGCGTTTGCCGGGCAGGAACAGGAAGCTGATCAAGGCGAGCACCGGCAGGGTCAACGGCCCGCGCGGATTCCGAGGCGTCGTGTTCATGGCGATGGCCGTCGTCTGGATGGTAAGGGTCGAGGTCGCCGATGTGCTGCCCGGTGTGACTGACGCCGGCGAGAAGGTTGCCGTTGCGCCGGTGGGCAGTCCGATGGCCGCGAGCGTGACCGGGTTGGAGAAGGCGCCGTTCTGCGCAGCGACCGTGATCGTGAATTGTGCGCTCGATCCGGGCTGTATGGTCTGCGGTAATGTTGTTGAGCTGACGGCGAAGGTTGGCATCACCGCGGATGTGCCGGTTCCGCTGAGCGCGGTTGTCTGCGGCGAGCCGGATGCGTTGTCGGCGACCGAGAGCGTTGCGGAGAAGCTTGCTGCCGATGCCGGCGTGAACGTTACGTAGATGGAGCAGCTGGAGCTTGCAGCCAGCGTTGTTCCGCAGGCGTTGGTTCCTGTAGCTATCGCGAAGTCACTTGGACTAGTGCCCGCGAGCGTGATGCCAGTGATGTTCAGCGTCGCAGTGCCGGTGTTAGACAGTGTTGCAACTTGCGACGCGCTGGTTGCCCCGATGGTGGACGCGAAGGTAAGCGTGGGCGGCGTGAGCGTTGCTGCCGGGGCGGCTGCGGCAGTGCCCGTTCCGCTGAGTGCAGTTGTCTGCGGCGAACCGGATGCGTTGTCGGCCACCGAGAGCGTTGCGGAGAAGGTTGCTGCCGAGGCCGGCGTAAAGGTCACATAGATGGAGCAACTCGCACTCGCAGCCAAGGACGTGCCGCAGGCATTTGCGCCTGTTGCGATGGTGAAGTCGGTCGGGTTGGTTCCGGTAATGCTGATGCCGGTAATGTGCAGTGTTGCGGTGCCGGCGTTCGTGAGCGTTGCCACCTGCGCGGCGCTGGTTGTGCCGGTCACTGCCGTGAAGGTGAGCGTGGGCGGAGTGAGGGTGGCGATCGCCGCGGTTGAAGTGAAGTTGGCGGTCACGCTCTCGGGGGCGCTCATGGTGATCGTAGTGGATGCGCTGCCGGCGCTGGCGACGTTGCCTGTCCAGCCGCTGAAGGTATAACCCGAGTTAGGCGTTGCGGTCAGTCTGACGACGGTGCCGGCGGGATAGTAAGTGGCTGCGGTTGGCGTGACGCCTCCGCCGGCGAGCGGGCTGGCGGATGGAGTGAGTTGATAGGAGGTGCTGAAGTTGGCCGTGTAACTGGTGACGCTCGAGCTTGCCGTTACCGAGTGGGAGATCGCTCCGGCATCGGACCAGGAGGTGAATGTGTTCTGCGTTCCGGTCGACACTTGCGGCGAAGTGGTGACGATGGTGTGCGTGGAGCCGACGGTCCAGCTCAAAGTCTGCGTGCTGGTGTAGGTGGTCGAGTCGACTGTGAACGAGAGCCCGGTGGGACTGGTTCCTACGGTGACCTGCACCGTTGCCGCGGTTACGGTTACTGTGTTCGATCCGGTGGCGGAGTTGTAAGTCGATGAGCTGCTCGAGTCGGGCGTGTAAGTTGCGGTGAGCGTGTCCGTGCCGGTTGCCAGAGAACCGGCGGGGACGGTGATGATCGCGCTGCCGCCGCTGAGGGTCATTGCTGCGGAGGTGTAGCCTCCGCCGCTCAAAGTGATCGAGCCGGTCGGCGTTGGGTTACTGCCTCCGCCGCTGACGCGAACTGTCACGGTGGTTGGCTGGGTAGTGGTGATGCTTGACGGCGAGGGCGATACGGTGACTGTGGGCGCGGTCTGAGGGGCCGTGACCGTCTCAGTGTTTGAACCAGTTGCGCTGTTGTAGGTCGAGGAACTTGCGGAGTCAGGCGTGTAACTGACTGTCAGCGTGTCGGAGCCCGCAGCCAGCGATCCAGCCGGGATGTTGATGGTCGCACTGCCGCCGCTCAGAGTCGCCGCCGGAGAAGTATAGCTGCCGCTGGTCAACGTAACCGACCCGGTCGGCGTCGGTGTTCCGCCGACAGTTACGGTCACCGAAAGCGCCTGAGCCGTAGTGATGGCGGCCGCTGCCGGGGTGACGGTGACCGTCGGTACCGCTGCAACGCCCGTTACCGTGACGCTGGCCGTTCCCGTGGCGGAGGCGACGTTGTTGGTGCTGGCGGCATCGGCAGCGTAGGTTGCTGTCAGCGTGTCCTGGCCCCCGGCCAGCGAACCGGCTGGAATGATGATGGTCGCGCTGCCGTTGCTAAGCGTCGTTGCGCCGGATGTGTAGTTGCCGCTGGTGATTACGATGGAGCCGGTGGGCACGACGGTGCAGCCGCCATCCGAAACAGTGACCGTGAGGGTCAGCGGCTGGGCCGAGGTGATGGTGGAGGTGGAAGGCGTGACGGTCACAACCGGGGTCGATTTGCCACTGGGGTCGACGCGGGTGACGAAGGCGCCAGTCGAGAAGCCGGTTGGAGCGGAGGGTTCAAACGCACCGGGCGTGGTGGGGAAATCGGGTGAGCCTGTGACTCCGGCGACATAAACGTTATCCGAGGCATCCACTGCGATGGCGGTGCCGGAATCAGGCGGTGCGAGGGCGCCGTTGAGGACCGCTCCACTTCCTCCCAGGTAGCTCGAATAAACGAGCGCGCTTCCAGTGGGGTTCAGCTTCGTCACGAAAGCGGTGTCGGTAAATCCTGTTGGGTTGTGGATAGTGGGGTTAGTGGGCTGGCAGGCCCCGGGTGTCACCGGGAAGTCGATGGAGGAGGTCCCGCCTGTGACATAGGCATTACCCGAGCTGTCAACGGCGATTTTGTTAACAGAGTCGTCGAGTCCGGAGCCACCCAGATAGGTGGAATAGACAAGGGAACTGCCGGTCGAGTTCAGCATAGAGACAAAACCGGCTTGCGGACTGAATCCGCTGCGCGCAACCCCGTGATTGACGGTCTGGAAGGCCCCGGGAGTGGTCGGGAAGTCCGGCGAACCGACAGTTCCCACGAGGTAAGCGTTTCCGGCACTGTCAACCGCAAGCCCCGAGGCAGTGTCAGGGTTATACTGGGCGCTGTTGCCGCCGACGAATGTCGCGTAATTGAGTGCGCTGCCAGCGGCATTGAGCTTGGCGACGAATGGGGCAGCGTTTCCGAAGGATGAAGGATCGACCGTCTGAAAGGCTCCTGGGGTGGCAAAGTCGGGTGAACCACCATTGCCGGCAACGTAAACGCTTCCGGACGTATCGAGGGCCATGCTGGACACAACTTCCAAGTTGATTCCGCAAATCGTCTTTCCAGGACTGGTCGTGGTGTCGATAACCCACGTGCCGCTACCGCCCAGATAGGTGGAGTAGACGAGTGAACTTCCATTTGGATTCAGCTTGCTGATAAAGCTCCGGAGATAGGGGCCGGCGGTCGAGGATGGGCACGCTGAGGGCAACGGTGTCAAAGCGTGTTCGGCAGTCTGGAAGGCTCCCTGGGTGACGGGAAAGTCAGCGGAGCTGGCTGAGCCAGCGAGATAAGCATTACCGGCAGCATCGATCGCGATCCCAAAAGGGTAATCGCCCGAGCCAGAACAGTAGTTTGGTCCCCCGACGAATGCGGCTCCCTGGTTTGTGTAAAAGCCGCTGCCACCAAGATAGGTTGAGTACACGAGGGCCGTGCCTGTGGGGTTTAACTTGCTAATAAAGGCGTTGGTCGGCCGTCTCTGCACGATGCCGCAATAGGCCGGTGTGGCCTCAGAAGCGGCGATGGTCTTCTGAAATGCCCCAGAGGTGATGGGAAAGTCGGGGGAGTCGGTTGCTCCAGTGACGTAGACGTTGCCCGCCGCATCGACGGCCATCCCTTCCGCGCTATCGCCTTGAGCCCCAAAGCCGGCTCCCCCGGTGCCGCCGCTCCCGCCAAGATAGGTGGAATAGACCAGCGTTGTGCCCTGCGGATTGAGTTTGGAGATGAAGGCATTGCTGCCACCTTCATAGGTTGTCCCCGGCGTATGATCCGTGGTTTGGAAAGCACCCGTCGTGACGGGAAACTGGGAGGAAAAGGTCCTTCCGGCGATGTAGGTGTTGCCATTGGCATCGACCGCGATGGCGTTAGCGTAGTCAAGCCCACCCGCGGGACCGTAGTTGGTGAAGGTGTTGAACCCGCCTAGATATGTGGAGTAGACCAGCACCGGGTCGATGATGAGCGCTCGGTTCCGGTCATAGGGACCCAGGCGGAAGCCAACGGTCTGTCGATGCTGCGGGCCATGCAACAGGGCGAACTGACCACGGATGGGTTGGCGCTGACCGTCGTGCTCCTGGTAGACGACCGGAGCATGAAACTGAAGCTGTCCGGTTCCTGCGCCCACAATGAGATCTCCGGCCGAGGTGATATTGAGATGGCTGGCGCCTGCGAAGCGCAGGTGTATGCGACCGGGGTCGGCCTGTGGGGCTACGACGAAGTCGTACTCAAGCTGGTGTTGGTTGCCGTAGAAGACCAGGTCGACCCCAGGATAGACGCCGGGGTAGCCGACTTTTCCGAAGGTGGGCGCGCCAGTGTGCCACTGGGAGGGATCGCGACCGATGAGGTAGTTGGCCTTGCCGACCAACGGGTCGTCCCCGGTAGGCCCGGACGCGGCGGCGCTCTCGTCGGCGAACTGCATCCTCACCACGGAAGTCTCCAGCTTGCAGACAGCGGTGCCGCCGGGTGTAAGACGGCTTGCTGCGGAGTGCGCTCCTGTGAGGTGCGCGGCCTTCTGAGCGCCGACGCACCCACCTTTGCGCAATTCCAACACCGCCTCGCGGTTGGTCAGGAATAGCCCATAGCCCCGGCCGTGGGCGAGGAAGCGAACCTGCGGGGCGGACTGGCCGCCATTAGCCTCAAAGCTCAGAGGCAAATTGCCGTAGGTTTCAGCCAGTTGGGCCTTTCCCGCGCCTGTAGGTGCAGGGACCACACTGTTCGCGGCCCCAACAACAACGGTTGACGCCATCAGCGCGATGATTCCCGTAGCAAGGACAGTCCGCAGATTTGAGGATTCGACCCAATTTGGCATGTCTTCTTCTCCGCCTGAAGTTGGTTCAGCTCTTTGAATCACACTGTACTGAGATTGCGGGAGGCGCGTACAAAATGCCTCAAACTATTTGGGAATTGCGATTGGCAGAAGCGAATGGTCAGTTGGCGACATCAGGCCTTACCACTCGGCGACACCCCGGCCTCGGGT
>Ga0302149_1000051_pt1 | contig 39436 bp, 34 predicted proteins | sample I_Bog_N1_1_FD_192435 | JGI IMG/M metagenome (GOLD analysis project Ga0302149, IMG submission 192435) | Peat permafrost microbial communities from Stordalen Mire near Abisko, Sweden - I_Bog_N1_1 | ecosystem: Environmental > Terrestrial > Soil > Wetlands > Peat | place: Sweden: Abisko, Stordalen...
ACGTACTTTGGTAACCAGTGCGGTGCGTCAGGAATAACGCCATTTTCGGCTAGCCGAAAATGATCGGGATTTGTGGTCAGCGGCAGGGGCTCAACAGGCCGGGGGAAAAGGGTCATATTCAGGCGATCGCCGCGAAAAGCATACCGCAGGGGCTGAAGCCCTCGTTGATTTGATCGGCTTTAGGCCGGGGATAAATCCCCGGCCTAAAGCCCGAGTGAGTTTTTCCGCAGCCTGTAAAGCCCCAAATGCAAATAAAAACGATGTTTTAGCCCGGCTGAAGCCGTGCCCTTTTTACAAAATACAATCGCCTATCTGTGTGACGCACTACGCTAAGGCAGCTTGCAGCAGTCGCCGCCGCTGGCGGCCGGCTCATTGGCGCCGGCGTCGAGGACGACCTTCCAATTGCCGTCCGGCTGCCTGCGCCAGATGGTCATGTAGCGGCCGGAGGTGGTGACGGGATTTCCGTTGGCGTCCTTGCTGTGGCCCTCGTAGTGCCCCCAGGTGTAGCCCATGTCGCCGGAGGGGCCCATCATGGCGTCGGTCGGGGTCCAGGTGAGCTGATAGTCCTTGGGCGACCAGGTGGCGGATTTGACGATGGCTACCTTGCCGATCGCCGGAGCAGCCCCGTTGCCGAGTTCCACCGCGTCATCGGCAAACCACTGGGCAAAGGCCGCGCCTCCGTGGTCCAGTACGTCTTTGGCAAAGCGCGCCTCAAGGTCGTAAAGCAGGACCTTGCCTGGCTTCATGGTGGGGTCGCTCAGCGGGTTGGGCGCGGCAGAGGCCGTGCTGCCCGGCTCCGGCAGTTGTCCGCGGGCAGTGGCGGCCGCACCCAGCGCGGTCATCAACACTCCGATCAGAATCGTTCTTGAAGTTGCGCGCATTGTTTCGTTCCTCCTGCATACGCTTCATGGCCATCCTACAACGCGCGGGAAGCGAAGCGGAGGACTGCCGGGAGTTTCTACCTGCAGCCGACACATCGGGGTCCGTTTTGCATCAAAAGATTCAGCGCCCTCGAAGCGCGGGGTTGGTATACTTAAGGGTGTTTCATGCGCTGCCTGAGGCGAGCCGGTTTGGGCCGGGTCCGGCTGCGTGTCTCGGGAGAGCCCGGCAGGTCTCCGGGAGAAGGATGTTCATGGGAGTACTGCTGGAGTCCATCCATTCGCCGGCCGACCTGAAGCGTCTGAATTTTGCGCAGATGGCCGAACTGGCCGAAGAGATCCGCGAATTCCTGATCCAGACGCTATCGAAGACCGGCGGACACCTTGGCCCCAATCTCGGCGTGGTGGAACTCACGCTGGCGCTGCACACGGTTTTTGATACGCCCAAGGACAAGCTGCTGTTCGACGTCAGCCACCAGTCCTATATTCACAAGATCCTCACCGGGCGGCTTGACCGGTTTGAGACGATTCGCCAGCCGGGCGGGCTCAACGGATTCATGCTGCGCACGGAAAGCGAACACGATAGCTACGGAGCAGGGCACGCCGGCACAGCACTTTCAGCGGCCCTGGGAATGGCCGTGGCCCGCGATCTCTCCGGCGGCGACAACCATGTGATCGCCGTAGCCGGCGACGCTGCATTCACCAACGGCATTTCGTTTGAAGCGCTCAACAACATCGCCGAGCAGACCAAGCGGCTGATTGTCGTGCTCAATGACAACGAGTGGTCCATTGACCGCAACGTGGGCGCCATCGCCCGCTACTTTCATAGAATTGTCACCAACGAGCACTACAAGAATCTTCACGACCAGGCGCATCGCATTCTGGAGCGGTTTGGGGGCAAGACGGCGCTGACCGTGGCGCGGCGCGCGGAAGAGGCGGCCAAGAGCCTGCTGTGGCCTTCGGTGCTGTTTGAGGAGTTCGGCCTGCAATACTTTGGCCCTATCGACGGCCATAATCTGCCGTTGCTGGTGGAGACGTTCAAGTTTCTGAAGAGCGCCGATCACCCGGTGCTGCTGCACGTGCTGACGCAGAAAGGCCGCGGCTTCCAGCCAGCGCTCGATGGGCAAAAGAAGTTTCACGGGCTTGGGCCGTACGATCCGGAGACGGGCAAGACCAAGCCTGCCGGCCAGCTCACCTACGCCGAGGTTTTCGCCAACACGCTGGTCAACCTTGCCAACGACGATCCGCACATTGTGGCCATCACGGCGGCCATGCCCAACGGCACGGGCCTGGATCTGTTCCGGCCGCACCATCCGCGCCGCTACTTCGACGTGGGCATCGCCGAGGAACACGCGGTGGTGTTTGCCGCGGGAATGGCCACGCAGGGCTACCGTCCGGTGTGCGCCATCTACTCGACATTCCTGCAGCGCGCTTTCGATCCGATCGTTCACGACGTCTGCCTGCAAAAGCTGCCGGTGGTTTTCTGTATGGACCGCGCCGGCCTCTCCGGCGACGACGGCCCTACGCACCACGGCCTGTTTGACATTGCCTACCTGCGCGGCATTCCCGAAATTACGTTGATGGCCCCCAAGGACGAGGACGAGCTTGCCGACATGCTTTTGACCGCCGTGCAACTGCCGGGTCCCAGTGGGATTCGGTATCCGCGCGGTGTGATTGCGGGCGTGGCCCGCAAGGCCGAGCCGCAGGCGATTCCCATCGGCAAGGCAGAACTGATTCAGGACGGCTCCGACGTGGCCATCTTTGGACTTGGCCCGATGATCTCGCTGGCCAAGGAGCTGGCTGTGTGTCTGGAGCGCGACGGCTACTCCGCGGCGGTAATCAATCCTCGCTTCGTCAAGCCGCTGGACGGCGAGATGCTTGAACTTTACGCACGGCGCGTCTCCGCAATCGTGACTTTTGAAGATCATGTGAAGATGGGCGGGTACGGCTCAGCCGTGATTGAGGCCCTCAAAGACTTGGGCTGTTCTGTTCCGGTGGTGCGCATCGGCTGGCCGGACCGCTTTATCGAGCATGGCAAGGTGGACGATCTGCGGGCACGGCATGGAGTTTCAGTGGAAGCGGCGCTGGCCCAGGTGCTGCCGCTGCTGGTGCGGCGGATGAGGCCCACGCTGGTGGCCAGCTAGGCGGTGAGTCTGAAAGTTCTTGGCATAAGTTCCAAGGCGCAAATGCAGGTCCTTCGACTCACCACCCCCAAACTCCACCCCGCAGACGAAGACCTGTCTGCGGGGGCCCCGGAAACTGAAAAGCGTTTGGGGCCCCTTTCGCTCAGGATGACAGCTTTTTTGTTTAGCGAAATTCAGACTCGGGACACTGGCCTATCTCAACTCACGGCGGCGCAATCATCCCCCGTGAAGAAACGCGCCCTCCCGCGCTCCTCATGCGGCATTGCGACCCTCAGCCGGTTCCGACAAGTGAAGGCGGAGCGTAACGATTGATCGTCCTGGCCAAATCGCTGTGCGACAATCCTCAAAAGACCCTCCTTCCTATGCGAGTTCTCTGTAAGGCACTGTTGGGAATGACTGGTGCGGCCCTGGCCTGCGTTGCGGCCTGGCCGCAGCCGCAGCCCACGGTCCTTCCCAAGGTCAATGAGGCGCCCCCGCTGGTGCTGGCCGGCGGCACCTTGGTGGACGTGACCAACTGGGGTCAGTCTGCCCGGGACCTTGCCAATGCGGTTGTGATTGTGCGCGACGGGCGCATCACCGATGTCGGCTCCGCGGGCGCCGTCTCCATTCCCAAGGGCGCGCGCGTCATCGACTGCACGGGGAAATTTCTGATTCCGGGGCTGATCGACGGCTTTGCGGGCATGAACTCCCAGGGCCAGGCCAACGCCAACCTCTACATGGGGGTTACCACGGTGGTGGCCTCTGCCGACGACCGTCGCGGCTTCATCGACTTTGCCGCCAGCCCCAGCCCACACCTTTACCCGATCGATTCGATTGGCATTACCGACGATTGGAGCCTGCTGGCCAGAAGGCCGGAGTGGGCCGCCAAGCTAAAGCAAGGCGCCCATTCCGCGGAGTTGAGCCCAGAGGACACCGCGCGCCAGCTCAGCGATACCGCCAGGCTCGGCACCCGCGTTCTGTGGCTGGGCCACAATCTGACCGCGGCCAATACGCAATGGATCATTGCCCGCGCCCACCAGATGGGAATGATGACATACGGCGAGTTTGTGGCCACGCCCTACTCGGTGGGCATTGAGGCAGGCGTGGATGTGCTGCTGCACATGGGCCGCTATGAACTCGGCGTGATTCCCGATGAGCTGCAACTGCCGCTGGTGGAGAACCCGGAAGGCCCGACCGCCAACACCGCCTACGACTACTCCGAGCGCATACCGCCCACGGACCCGCACCTGCGCGCCTACGCCAAGTTGATCGCGACGCATCACGCGGCGCTGATGCCCACGTTCAGCCTGTACTTTCTCCAGTTGCCCGATCACCGCAACCTGTGGAAGGAGCCCGCGGCCCGGCTGCTGGATCCGGCCCGCATGTCAAACCCCTCCGATCGAACAACGGGGGAACTGGTTTATCCACTGGCGAATTGGACGCGCCACCTGCCCGCCTCAACCCAGCGCTGGATGGAAGAAAGTCCGCGCAAGAAGGCCGACCAGGCCGCGCTGCGCCTTTGGAACATCAACGAAACCATTTTTTCTGCGAATCCGCATACCCTGGCTGGTTCAGGCGCGTCCGCCATGGGCACGATGGCCGGCATCTCGCTGCACACTGAGATGGAACTGCTGGTGCGAATGGGCCTGTCTCCGCGCGAGGCCCTGGCCGCTGCGACGAACAACTACTCGCTCGAATTCGGATGGAACGAACTGGGTCTGCTGGCTCCTGGCCGCCGGGCCGACGTCCTGGTCCTGGACGCCGATCCTACACAGAACATCTGGAACGCACGACGTATCTCCGGCATCGTCATGGACGGCAACGTGCTGGATCGGGACGCGCTTCTCAATCTGAAGAAATGAGGCACCTGCGGTGCGGCATACGCTCGCTTTTCGCTCGCACGGGCCTGGCTGCTCTTCACCCTTGCGGTGGAGAGGAAGCGGGTTGACAGGGCGCTGCTTGGGCGCCCGCTGGCTGGATTCAAAGCGTTTCATCGTTATCAAAGCCGCATGGCCATGGCTCAATTTTGGATGCAGGGGCAGGGCGCCCGGCCCATCGCCGGTATCGCGCGACCGGGAGCATGTGCGGCCCGGTCAAACCGGTTTCTGAACAGAACCGCGGCGCATCGTTTAACGTAGGAACAAGCAGGCGGTTTCAAATCCGTTCTACCGGAAGACCATGGCAGATTCCCCATTGCGGCCGCCGACCAGGCACAAACACCATAATCGTTGGCTGATTCTCATTGCTGTCTTCAAAATTACCCAGGCGCTGCTGTTCATCGCCCTGGGGGTGGGCGTGCTGCGCCTGCTGCATAAAGACGTGGGCGACATGGTGAGCCAGTTCGTGGAGCACCTGCGCTTCAACCCGGAATCGCACTTTGTCAACTTCATCCTGGTCAAGGCATCGATCGTCGACGACAAGATGCTGCGGCGGATCAGCTGGCTGGTGTTTGGCTACGCGGCCGTGGGGCTGGTGGAGGGGATAGGGCTGTACCTGGAAAAGACCTGGGCCGAGTACTTCACCCTGATCATCACCGCGTCCTTTTTGCCCTGGGAGATCTTTGAGGTCCTGCGCAAAATCACATGGATCCGCGCCGGCCTGCTGATGGTGAACATCCTGGTCTTCCTTTATCTGTTGAAGGTCGTGATGGAGCGGACGCGGCTTCGGCGCAAGATTTTGCCGGCGTAAGCGGGGTTGGGCGTGCGGGAAGGGTGCGTTTGCAGTCCGTCTTACAGCCGTAAGACGCGATTTTCGCTTTTTATTCCCCTACCATGGTTCTCCCACCTTGTCCAGCAGCAGAACCAAAGCAGCCAACACCACATATTGTGGTAATTGAATTTGATTAAGCTATTAGGCGAGATTTCCACATCTGCTTCCAGCCGGACACCCTTTTAACCCATTTTCTTCTTGGCGCGATCTCCAAACAGGGGTAGTATCGACCTATTGGTGGTCCAAAGTGGAGTGTAAGGGAGTAAATCGGCTGATTTTCAGGTAACTTTACCTCAGCTTTTCCCCTCCACACAGATTCTAGGCCTAAAACGGCCGGTGAGCCAGCGCGAAGGCAATCAAGCTGGCAACCGGCCCTCCCTTAAGGACGCTTGGCAAGGACGTTTGACAAGCGAAGTTTGGCCGGAGACCGACGAGGAAATGCAATGTTTCGCGGAAACCATCCGGCCAAGGTCGATGAGAAGGGGCGTCTCAAGCTCCCCGCTGCCTTCAAGCAGCTGGTGGATGCGGCGAGCGTGACCCAGTTCTACATCACCAGCGTGGATGGCAAGAGCGCCGAGGTCTGGCCTCTTCCGGAGTGGGAGAAGCGGGAACAGCAGTTGATGGACTTCAGCACGCTGGACGATGCGGTGCAGAAGTACCTGGATCTGACCAGTTATTACGGCCAGCAGGTGGAGATCGACAACCAGGCGCGGGTGCTGCTGCCGCAGATTTTGCGGGACTCGGCCAAGTTGGACGCCGAGGTAACGGTTTTCGGCAAGTTGCTGTATCTCGAAGTGAAGAACCGGGAGCTGTTCGAGAAGAACCTGCCGGCGATGGAAATGACGGCAGAGGATCGCAAGGCGATGGCCACGATTCTCAGCCGCAAGAGTTGAGGTTCAACCCCTCAGGGGGAGCGCATGACCAGGACGGATGAGCGGCATGCGAGTGTTCTTTTTCAACCAGCGATAAACTTCCTCCGCGTACGCGCAGATGGAACCTACCTTGACTGCACGCTTGGATTGGGCGGCCACTCCGAAGGCATTGTTCGGAAGCTGGGACCGCAGGGTCACCTGATCGCATTCGATCGGGACCCGGAAGCGATGAGTCTTGCCAAGGTTCGGCTGGCACGGGTGGTGAACGAGATGGGCAGCGAGGCTCCCAGGATCACGCTGGTGGGCGAGGCGTTCAGCAACGTGGCAAAGCATGTGCAGCCTGCATCGCTCGACGGATTGCTTGCGGATTTTGGCGCCAGCAGCCTCCAGTTCGATGAGGCGTACCGGGGATTCAGTTTTCAGGCGGATGGGCCCTTGGACATGAGGATGGACACACGTCAGGGGCGAACTGCCGAACAAGTGGTAAACGAGGCTGATGAGCGTGAGCTTGCAGACCTCATTTACGAATACGGAGACGAAAGGAGGTCGCGGAGAATCGCCAGAGCCATTGTGCGGGGGCGGCCGGTAACAACGACGGGGCAACTTGCCCGGATTGTTGCCTCAGCTGCCCCGGCAATGAAACAAGAGCGGATTCACCCGGCCACACGAACCTTTCAGGCTCTCCGTATCGTCGTAAACCGCGAACTGGATGAGATCAAGGATTTGCTGGGGGCCGCACCGCAGTTGCTTAAGCCCTCCGGACGCCTGGTGGTCATCAGCTTTCACTCGCTGGAAGATCGCATTGCGAAAGACAGTCTGCGCGAAGGCGCGCACAAGGGGATCTGGGAGATTTTGACCAAGAAGCCGGCGATCGCAGACGAAGAAGAAATTGAACGCAACCCCCGCTCGCGGAGCGCAAAGATGCGGGCGGCGGAAAGAACGAAAAGCAGATGACAGGTTACAGATGACAGTGATCAGCAGTGACCTGCCAGTCCGAACGATTACGGAAAACAAGGCAGCAGAGCAGGGAATTGCAGTGGAGTGAACAAAAGCAGACCGCAGCGAATCGGTAACTGTCATCTGTAACCTGTCATCTGCAATCTGCGACGCAAGGAGCAATTATGGCGGCAATGACGACAACGTATTTCGAAGCGGGACGGAGCTGGAGCGCGCGGGTTGCCGAGCGCAACGGCGAGCTGCTGGCGCAGCAGGCTATGCGGCGCCGCGGCGCGCGCACGCCTGAGTTCTACTTCCACCGCCAGATTGATAACTCGCGCCTGGTGAAGGCGTCCGATCCCGTGAGAGTGCGCGAGATGCGCATCTTCTGCGCGGCCATCTGCCTGCTCTTCACGCTGGTGATGGTCTACGGATTGCAGCACTTCAGCGCCATTGAAGGCGGCTACCGCGTTGAAGCGGAGAAGCAGCAGCGCGACCAGTTGCGCGAGGAGAACCGGCAGCTCCGCCTGGCCGAGGCTCAGCTCACGCAGCCCGGCCGCATTGACACCATGGCCCGCCAGTTGGGTCTGGCCGAGCCGCAGCCGGGACAGGTGATTCATCCGACGGCACGGCCCGATGTGGGCGCGCCTGCACTGGCGCAGAATACGGCGCCTCAAGGAAGCAGCTTCTAGCTTCTAGCTTTTAGCTCCGATTTACGAGTGTCTAATTTTCTGGTCTTCCGTAGAGAACGTTGCAAGCATGTACCAAACGGTAAAATAGAGGAGCCGAAGCGGCTGGAACCTACGAGCCCGTAGCTAGGAGCTGGAAGCTGGAGGCTAGGAGCTAAGGGTCAAACCCGCCATGCAGGCAAATCTTCGATTCAATCGCAACGCATCGAATCTTCCCCGCGTTCCGCCTCTCAAGCGGGCGCGCTTCTGGTTGATCTGCCTGTTCTTTCTTCTTTGGGCCTGCGCGATCGCAGGCCGTCTTTTCTGGCTCCAGATTGTTCGCCATCAGGAATTCATTGAGCGCGCGCAGAAGCAGCAGCAGCGCACGTTTGAAGTCGCGCCTCGGCGCGGCGTTCTGTACGACCGCAATCTGCACGAGCTGGCCATGACGGTGCAGGTGGACTCGATCTTTGCCGTGCCTATTGAGATCGACGACAAGCCGGCCGCCGCGCACGCACTCGCGGCCATCGTTCACATTGATCCCGACGATGCGCAAACCACTGAGCAGGAGATTCTCAATCGTCTCAACAAAGGCAATAGCTTTGCCTGGATCGCACGGCGGGTTACGCCGGATATTGCATTGAAGGTGAAGGGTCTGCCCATGAAGGGCATCTACTTTCAGAAGGAGTTTCAGCGTTTCTATCCGGACAACGAAATCGCCGCGCAGGTACTGGGCTATGTGGGCATTGACGACAACGGCCTGGGTGGCCTGGAGCAGAAGTTCGAGCCGCAACTGCACGGCGTTCCGGGGCGCGAGTACACGGCAGTGGATGCGCACGACCACCGTCTTGGGTCGACCGAACGCGAGCCTGAGCCGGGGCAGAATTTCGAACTGACGATCGACGAGAACATCCAGTTCATGGCCGAGCGCGCCCTCGATCACGTGATGGAGCGGACGCAGGCGGCCAATGGCACCGTGGTTGTGCAGGATGTGCACACCGGGCAGCTTCTGGCGTTGGCTATCCGGCCCACCTTCAATCCGAACGAGGCTCGCCGCACGACGCCGGCGCTATTGCGCGATCATGCGGTGAGCGATGTCTACGAGCCGGGATCGACGTTCAAGCTGGTGACTTATTCAGCCGCGCTGGACCAGCATGTGGCTGCTCCGGACGACAAAATCGACTGCCAGGGCGGGGCGATTACGCTGGCCGGCCGCGTGATTCACGACGACAAGGCGGACCACTTCGGAGTGATCACGGTGCATGAGGCGCTGGAACACTCAAGCGACGTTGCCGCGGTGAAGCTCGCGCTCAAGATGGGCCCGGACAAGTTCTACCAATACATTCGCGACTTCGGCTTTGGGACGCGTTCAGGCGCTGAACTGCCCGGCGAGACGCGGGGTTTGCTGCGCGCGCCAAATCGCTGGGGTTCGTCGTCGATCGGCTCGATCGCTATTGGACAGGAGGTTGCGGTCACGCCACTGCAACTGGTGTCCATGGTTTCGACGATCGCCAATGGGGGCATCTATCTGCCGCCGCACGTGCTGATGCCGGGACAGGTGGGAGCAAGTACGCAGAAGCCAGGGGCGCCGCAGGCGCAGCTTGCGGCAGTGCCATTCAAGCCAGGGGAGGAGCTGCCGAATCCGCTGCCAACGGGTGCGCACCGCGTGCTGTCAGAACTGACCGCGGCCCAGATGCGCAAGATGATGGAAGGCGTGGTGCTGTTCGGCACCGGCAAGGGCGCGCAACTGAACGGCTACTCCTCAGGCGGCAAGACGGGGACGGCGCAGAAGATCGATCCGGCCACGCATCTCTATTCAAAGACGATGCACGTTGCGTCGTTTGCGGGGATTGCGCCGATCAACAACCCGGTGATTTCGGTCGCGGTGATCATCGACAATCCGAAAGGGGCTTCCTACTACGGCGCCGCGGTGTCGGCTCCTGTGTTTACAGAAGTGGCGCAGCAGGTGCTTGAGTATCTCGGGGTTCCGCACGACATCGATGTGCGCGCGCCGAAGACTCCCGCAAAGAAGGAAGCAATGGTTGCGGAGGACGACGCGGGACAGAATACCGGCGACATCAACGCGCTCTACGCCGCGGCCAACGACTTGCCCAGCGACGATCCGTTGCGCGGGGCACCGGATGCGCAGGCAGCCGCGCCGCCTGCAAATCCAGCGCCAACAACCGCTCCAACTCCAGGGAAAGATACGAAGGCGAACACGACCACCCCGCCGGCGAATTCGCAATCGCCTCAGCAGGCAACACAGCAGGCAAATCCCGCGGGCCAGACCACTGTGATGGTCAACGAGGCCAGACTCCTCAAGGTTCCATCGCTGATTGGCCTGTCGATACGCAAGGTGATTGAGCAGGCGGCGGCCGCGGGCCTTGAAGTGCAGATCACCGGCAACGGCACGGTGCGCGAGCAGGCTCCCGCTGCGGGAACCATGGTTCCACCGGGTACGCAGATCGTGGTCCGCTGCGGGCGCCAATAAGAAACTCTGTCAGGTGGAGCGAGTGCTCAATAGATTCCCGGCACCAGCCGCTTGGTCACCTGGCTATACTGCACGTATTCCGCGCCGAATGCCTCGGTCAAGGCTCTCTCTTCCACGTGAATGCGGTAGAGCAGGGCGGCCGCGGGAAATAGGAGCATGATCGCCAGACTGCCCCAATTGCGCTCAGCGAGGCCTATCGCAACAAAACACACCAGCATTCCGGTATACGAAGGATGCCGCACAAGGCTGTAGAGGCCTGTCTTGTGCACCGTCTGCGTGGGGAGGATCGCGACATTCACGCTGAACGATCGCCAGAGTGTAATGATCGCTACCCACCGAATCACCAGGCCAGCGATCATCAGCGCCAGGGCCGTCTGCATCAGCCAGTGCGCGCCGCCAAACATGGTGCGTGGGCGCGTGTCGCCATACCAGATAGCACACCAGATCGACACGAAGATCACCGGTAAAATGACCATCAGCGACCCGCGATCTTTTTTCGCGCCGCGGCGCGCACTGGTGCGCTTGGCGAGTTGAAGGAGGAACTCCGACGCGGTCCATGCATAGAGCAGGATGTAGAACACGCGGGCTACGCTCATCTCATTCTCCAGAGCCTCGGGGCACAGGACGCCTCATGCACACGGGTGCTTCAGTTTACGCAACCGGTACAACATTTGTTCCCAAGGGCGGCGGCGTGGAGATGGAGGGGCTCCGCAAACTACAATGGAATCCGAGATGAATTGGAAAGATCTAGCTGAAGAAGTTACGGCTGTCGGCGCTGGTGGCGACTCCGCGGAGCCGATTACCGGCGTCGAATACGACTCGCGGCGCGTGCGTGCGGGATCGGTATTTGTCGCCATGAAAGGCGGATCGACCGACGGCAATCGCTACGTCGAGAAGGCTATCGCCTCCGGTGCGCTGGGGATCATTACGGACTCCGCGCCGAAGTTCGACCACCTGCTGGTTTTTGAGCCAGGAATGCCGGTTCTCGAAGTGGAACATGGGCGACGGGCTCTGGCGCAGGCGTCGGCCGCATTCTTCGGCCATCCTGAGCGCACCCTCGCGGCCACCGGCATTACCGGCACCAACGGCAAGACCACTACGGCGTTTCTGACGGAGGCTCTGCTGAACGCCGCGGAACGCAAGACGGTGCTCGTGGGAACAATCGAGTACCACGTGGCAGGCGAAGTTCGCGCTTCGGTCCACACCACGCCCGAATCAAGAGACTTGTTTGAGCTGATGGCTGAGGGTGCAAGCCGTGGAGCCACAGAGCTGGTGACGGAAGTCTCGAGCCATGGCCTCGACCAGGGACGGGCGGCAGGTTTGAGTTTCGATGTCGCGGTCTTTACCAACCTGACGCGCGATCATCTCGACTACCACGGCACAATGGACAACTACTTCGCCGCCAAGCGGCTGCTGTTTGACGGAACTGTTTATCCTGCTCCGCGTGTTGCGGTAATCAATGCGCAGGACCCGCGGGCGAGGCAGTTGTCCGCCGCGGCGCTCAATGCGGGCGCGGAAGTTCGCACCTATGGCATTGACGCGGGCGACTGGCGCGCAGTGAACTGCAAGCTCACTCCTGGCGGCGCGGTGCTTGATCTTGAAACGCCGGCCGGCTCCGCGCAGTTGACGTCGCGCCTGGCAGGCGAAGTGAACATACTCAACCTGCTGGCGGCGTTTACCGCGGCCCATGCGCGCGGCGTTGCCTTCGATCGACTCATCGCGGCTATCCCTCAACTCAAGCCGGTTCCGGGGCGTTTTCAGCTTGTCGACGCGGGGCAGCCCTTCACGGTGATCGTGGACTACGCACACACTGACGACGCATTGATCAACCTCACTCATCTTGCGCGCCAGATGACGGCAAAGACCAAAGGCCGTGTAATCACGCTGTTTGGTTGCGGAGGCGACCGCGACCGCACCAAGCGCCCGAAGATGGGCCAGGCCGCGGGCAAGGGAAGCGACTACGTGGTGGCAACCAGCGACAATCCGCGCTCGGAAGATCCGCGTGCGATTCTGGCGGAGGTGGAACCTGGGCTCAAGTCAACGGGCGTCGGCTACGTGATTGAGCCGGAACGCGCGGCGGCTATCCGCCTGGCGTTGGAAACAGCCAAGCCCGGCGACGTAGTTCTGCTTGCGGGCAAAGGCCACGAGAAGGAACAGATTCTGGCCGATCGCACGATTCCCTTCGATGACACGGAAACGGCCCTATCGGAGCTCGGCAAACTGGGTTACGTTAGAGAACAATGAAGCTTACTCTCGCAGAAGCGGCAATCGGCGCGGGCACGGTGCTTGAGGCACCAGCCAGCATCGCCAACGCCGGCGCGCTTGCGGTGAGCGGCTACTCCATCGACTCGCGCACGGTGAACGCGGGCGAACTGTTCTTTGCGGTGCGTGGGGATCGCCTGGATGGCCACGACTTTCTGGTCGCAGCTCTTGATCGCGGCGCGGTTGCGGCCGTGGTGTCACGCGCACGCGTGGCCACGCTGCCTGACGCGGTGCTTGGCGTTCCGCTGCTCATTACGGAGGACCCGCTGGTTGCGCTGCAATCGCTGGCCGCGCATGTGCGCCGCCAATGGGGCAAGCGGGTGGTGGCTATAACAGGTTCCGCGGGAAAGACCACTACAAAGGAAGCAATTGCAGCCGCGCTGGGCACGAAGTTCAACGTGCTCAAGTCGCGCGGCAATCTGAACAATGGCTTCGGCTTGCCGCTTGAACTGCTGCGCCTGGAAGCGGAGCACGAATACGCAGTGGTTGAAATGGGCATGAACCACGCGGGCGAAATTGCTGCTCTGGCGCGCATCGCCGCGCCGGACTGGGGCGTTGTGACGAACGTGGGCACCGCGCACATTGAAAACTTCGCCGATGGCCAGGCCGGGATTGCCCGCGCCAAGTTCGAGCTTGTGGCCGCGCTGCCCACAACCGGCGTGGCTTTTCTCAACTGCGACGATCCTTACGTTTCGCAATTCGGCCGCGACTTTCCCGGCCGCGTGGTCTACTTCGGCTCCGGTCCGTGCGCCGATCCGCAGGTTCTTGAGGGAACAGAAGACCGAGTGGGACTGCATCTCAAATTCCGTGCCGGCGAACGGGAAGAGACGCTGACGCTGCGCCTGCTGGGCACGCACAATGCATCGAATGCGATGGCCGGACTCGCGGTGGCTCTGGAAGCGGGCATTGGGCTGGACGCGGCGATTGCCGCTCTGGCTTCACTGACTGCCGGCGACAAGCGGGGCGAGGTGCTTGAGCTTGGCGGGGCAACAATTCTCAACGACAGCTACAACTCGAATCCTGAAGCGCTGCGGTCCATGATCAAGACTCTTGCGGGACGGCTGGCGCGGAGAAGGATTCTGGTGGCGGGGGAGATGCTCGAGCTTGGGGAGCACGGGCCGGCGCTGCACGCCTCGTGCGGACGCGCCGCCGCTGAAGCAGGTTTGGACCTGGTGGTGGGCGTGAGGGGCAATGCGGCGCACCTGGCTGAGGCCGCCTGCGCAGGCGGTGTGGCATCGCTGTTTCTTCCCGATGCCGCCGCGGCCGGACGGTGGCTGCTGCATAATTTGCATCCGGGCGATGTTGTGCTCGTCAAGGGGTCGCGCGGGGTTCACCTGGAGCAGGCGATTGAGGCGGTAAGGCAAAACGAGAGAGCTGGAGCATCCTCGTGAGAAGGCTCTGCACTCTGCGTTTCCATGTGCTGGTCATGGTTGCGCTTTCAATTTCCGCGCGTCTTAATGCAATTCCCGCAGAGTGGACAACGCCATTCCCCGCCTTTCACATCGCAGGGAATCTCTACTACGTGGGCAGCAAGGAACTCGCCGCGTACCTCATCGTTACGCCCAAGGGAAATATTCTGATCAATAGTGACATGGAAGCGAATGTACCGCTGATCCGGCAGGGCATTGAGTCGCTCGGCTTCCGCTTCAGCGATACGAAGATCCTGCTGATCAGCCACGCGCACTATGACCATTGCGGCGGCAGCGCGGAGATCAAGAGACTGACAGGCGCACGCTACATGGTGATGGATGCGGATGTGCCGGTGGTGGAAGCGGGCGGCGGAAATGACTTCCACTTCAGTGGGGATCCCTCGATGTACTTCACTCCCACCAAGGTTGATAAGGTGCTGCGGGATGGCGAAACCGTGCGTCTTGGCGCCGCGGTGCTCACGGCGCACAAGACCGCCGGACACACGATGGGAACCACGACCTGGACCATGGACGAAGAGGAATTTGGTCCATCTGGAATTGAAGGAGCTGAAGGACGTCGTCTGTTGCATGTGGTCATTATTGGCAGCACCAGCCTCAATTCCGGCTACAAGCTGGTCGGGAACCGGACCTATCCGCAGATTGCGTCCGACTACCAGCATTCATTCGATGTGCTGAGAGCCTTGCCCTGCGATGTTTTTCTCGGTGCGCACGGCGTTTCTTTCGGCCTTATCGAGAAATACGAGAGGTTCAGGAATGGCCAGGCGGACGCATTCATTGACGCTGCCGGCTACAAGTCTTCTGTTGAGGAAAGTGAACGGGTGTTTCAGGAAGAGTTGAATCGCCAATTGGCGGCGAAACATTAGTGTTTGCTTCCACAGCCCAGGTGCCCCGCGGCCTGTAAAATCAATCTAAATCGCGCCCCATTCCGGCTCTGGAGGCCACTTGCTTTACTGGCTGCTCTACGAAAAGCTTTTTCCGTTCTTTCACCCGTTCCGGATCTTCCGCTATCTCACTTTTCGCACCGCCTTCGCCTCGCTTACTGCGCTGTTGATCGCGCTGTTCATCGGTCCCTGGGTCATTCAGAAGCTGCGCGAGTTCCAAATTGGCCAATACATTCGCGAAGACGGACCGCAGACGCACCTGAAAAAGTCGGGCACGCCCACCATGGGCGGCGTTCTCATCGTCATTGCGATTTTGCTGCCCACCATTCTGTGGTCCGATCCCGCCAATCCCTTTGTCTGGCTTACGGTGTTCTCGACGCTGGCCTTTGGCGCCATCGGTTTTGCCGACGACTACATCAAGGTGGTTCAGCGCCGCAGCCTGGGCCTGACCGCGCGCGCCAAGCTGTTCTGGCAGGGAATCGCCGGTGCGGCCGTGGCCATAACGCTGGTGGTGCTGACGCAGTTCAAAATGTTCTCAACGCAGTTGACGGTGCCGTTCATCAAGAGCTGGCGGCCGGACCTGTTATGGCATTGGTGGCCCAGCACGGTTCCTCACCTGGGATTCCTGATCTTCGTGCCCTTCGTCGCGTTTGTGATCTTTGTGCTGATGGGCTCATCGAACGCCGTCAACCTCACGGACGGGCTGGATGGACTGGCTATCGGCTGCACCATCATCGCGGCCGGCGCGTTGGCTGTGCTCACCTACGTCAGCGGCCACGTCGTGTTTGCGGACTACCTTGAACTGCAGCGCATGCCCATGGTCGGCGAACTTACCGTGTTTTGCGGATCGATGGTGGGCGCTTCCATTGGTTTTCTCTGGTACAACGCGCACCCTGCCGAGGTTTTCATGGGGGACGTGGGCTCGCTGGCCCTGGGCGGCGCCATCGGCACCGTGGCGATTATCATTCGCCAGGAGCTTTTGCTTCCCTTTATCGGCGGAATCTTCATTCTGGAGGCGGTGTCCGTGGTGCTGCAGGTGGGCAGCTACAAACTGCGCAACGGAAAGCGTATCTTCAAAATGGCGCCGCTGCATCACCATTTCGAACAGTTAGGCTGGAGCGAATCCAAGATTATCGTTCGCTTCTGGATCGGCGCCCTGGTGTTTGCACTGTTTGCACTCACGACGTTGAAACTGCGCTAGTGGAGTTCGCTACACAGATGGTCGTTTATGTTTTGAAAGGGCACGACTTCAGTCGTGCCGCAAAACGGCTCAAAATGAGTTGGGCTTTAGCCCCTGAGGGAAGTCTCTTCTACGAGTTCAACCCATTTGCTGGCATCGGCAAATGGCCCTATTTGCGGCGGCCTACACTAGTGAATTGAAAGGACTGCGTGAGCCGCATCTATCTGATCAATGGCGAGCACCGAATTCCCTGGCTATTTGTGTGGTTTCTAAGGTCAGTGGTAATTTCGTTAGCGGCGTTCACATTGATTGGTTTGACTCTCTGGATAATTATTGGAGAACCGGACCACAATCTCCTCGATGGGCTGCCCGGGTTCGTTTCAATCCTCTTCGGGGTGTGGGGACTCTATACGGGCGCCGGCGCAATGATTCTTTGGATCGCGATGTGGATTTACTGGGCGCGCATCGAAAGGTCTTCCGGTCGCCTGGGCTGGTTCCTGGTCCTGCTCATTGGCATGTACTACGGCGCATTGATCTACGCGATCTATCTATGGACGACAGGCCGAATCAAGTCGGCCACTTCACACGAAATTCTCAGCAGTGCACAATAAAGAGGCCATTGCAGCCTTAGGAAAGACCGAGATGATGGAACTCAAAGGCAAGAAGGTTCTGGTCGTAGGGCTGGGGAAATCCGGTCTGGCCGCGGCCCTGTTTCTGCGCCGCCGCGGCGCGCAGGTCACCGTCTCCGACGTGCGCAGCGCCGAGGCGCTGGCCAAGGACATTCCCGCGCTGCTCGAAGAGGGCATCATGGTGGAGGCCGGCGGCCACGGCCTGCTCACCTTCCGCCGTCAGGACCTGATCGTGGTGAGCCCCGGCGTGCCATTGAACACGCCCGAGCTGGCGCAGGTAAAGAGCTTCGGCCTGCCCGTCATCGGCGAACTCGAACTCGCCGCCCGCTTCCTCAAAGGCAAAATCCTGGCCATCACCGGCTCCAACGGCAAAACCACGACCACCACTCTCGTCGGCGAAATCCTGTTGAAGGCCGGCCTGACGGCGCTGGTCGGCGGCAACATCGGCGTCCCCGTCATCGCCCTTATCGACGAGAGCACGGACGACACGTGGTCAGTGCTTGAAGTCTCCAGCTTCCAGCTTGAAAGCACCGTGCAGTTTCATCCGAAAATTGCCGTGATTCTCAACATCACCCCCGACCACCTCGATCGCCACGGCAGCTTTGAAAACTACGCGCGCGCCAAGGAGCGGATCTTTGCCGCGCAGGACGAGCACGACTACGTGGTGCTGAACGCCGACAACGCGCGCGCCGCTGAAGCTGCCTCGCGAGCGAAGGCCCAGGTCTACCTGTTTTCGATAGAGCACGAAGTCGAGCGGGGCGCATGGCTTGACGATGGCTTTGTGGTCTACCGCGCGGGCAAAGACGAGCACATTGAAAGAGTGGTGCCGCTGACTGGAATCCCGCTCAAAGGCGCGCACAATGTGGAGAACGTTCTGGCCGCGGTGTGCGCATCGCGCCTGGCAGGGGCATCCGCCGAGTCGATTCGCGAGGCCGTTCAGAATTTCCAGGCGGTTGAGCATCGCCTGGAGTTTGTCGCCACGGTCAACGGCGTGGATTTCTATAACGATTCCAAGGCCACCAACGTGGACGCCACGATGAAAGCGGTCGCCTCCTTCCAGTCCGGCATTCACCTGATTATGGGCGGCAAGGACAAGGGCTCCGACTACACGCAGCTTGCGCAACTGCTGCGCGCACGCGTTCGGGCCGTCTACACCATCGGTTCGGCCGCGGCAAAAATCGAATCGCAACTGCGCGGCATGGTCTCCATTCTCTCCTGTGAAACTCTCGACAATGCGGTCAGCGCCGCGGCCTCTGCCGCGCATCCTGGGGATGTGGTGCTGCTGGCTCCGGCCTGCTCCAGCTTCGATCAGTTTGAGAGCTACGAGCACCGCGGCCGCGTGTTCAAGGAATTGGTCGCCGAACGGCGCGGATGGAAAGTATGGCAAAACTAGTAGGAGTGGACAAGTGGCTCTTCTTCACCACGCTGCTGCTGGTGGTGGTGGGACTCGCCATGGTCTTTTCCGCTTCGGCTGTGGTGGCGCAAGAGCGCTTTCACTCAGAGTTTGCCGACGTGGGCAGGCAGGCCGGCTGGGCGCTGGCCGGCGTGCTGGCGATGCTGGTGCTGATGCAGGTGGAATACGACGTGTACAAGTCGCCGCGGTTTATTTATCCGGCGCTGTGCGTGACCACGCTGCTGTTGGTGCTGGTCTTCCTGATTCCGGGCTCTCACAACGTGCATCGCTGGATTCGTTTCGGCGGCCACTTCACCTTTCAGCCCTCTGAGATTGCCAAGCCAGTGCTGGTGCTGTTTCTGGCGTGGTTTCTGCACACGCGGCTGGACGCCATGCGCGACTGGAAGCATACTCTGCTGCGCGCCGCGATTGTTCCGGTGGTTTTTATTCTGCTGATTGTGAAGCAGCCTGACCTGGGCACGGCGCTGGTGCTGCTGGGCGTGACGGCGATGATGCTGCTGCTGGCGGGGATGGAGTGGAAGTATCTTGCCTTCGGCGCGCTGGCCACCGTGCCACCGCTGGCCGCGCTCCTGTTCATGGTCGCATGGCGGAGGCAGCGCATGCTGGTGTTTCTCAACCCCGAGGCCGATCCGCAGGGCGCGGGATTTCACATCAACCAGTCGCTGATCGCCGTGGGCACCGGCGGCCTTACCGGGCGAGGCTACATGGAGGGCATGCAGAAGCTCTTCTTTCTGCCCGAGGCCTCCACCGACTTTATCTTCGCCAACATCGCCGAGGAACTGGGATTCATCGGCTCCATCCTGATCGTGATTCTCTTTGTGGTGCTGGGAGTGCGCGGGCTGCGTGCGGCCTTCCGTTCCGAGGATCCATTCGCGCGACTGGTTGCCTTCGGCATTACGACGACCATTTTGTTGCAGGCATTTTTCAACATCAGCGTGGTGCTGTCGCTGGTGCCGACCAAGGGAATTCCGCTGCCCCTGATTTCCTCGGGTGGAACTTCGCTGTTTTGCACCTTGTGCAGCGTCGGAGTTTTGCTCAACATCACCAAGAAAGCCGACTGAACCACTCCCTGTAGGTGTAAACTTCCGGCTGAAGGAGCACACGACCATGGGCGATGATTCCAAATTTGAGATTCCTGAAAGTTGTAGGGGGTTCGGCCAAGCGGGGAGCTGCGAGAAGAGGCTTGAGTTTGCAAGAAAATTCATTCGTGAGTTCACCAAGCAGATCGCGCCGCCAAGAGCTTTGGATGAGTCCAATGAAGAGTGGACCAAATGGGTCCGCGGGCGATTTATCGACATTTGCCCGTCGGACTGTGAGGCCGTCCCCAAGGATCGGTGCACGCCAAAGGGGGAGTTTCTCGTTGACTACATCTGGGAAGAAAAGGAAAATGGAAGGCGAATCCTCTTAGCGGGCGAGAGCGAGTGGGGCTCTGACAGATATGGGAAGCCACATTGGTACCGCGTGGAAGAGGACTTCGAAAAACTTCTACCGCTGAAGGCGCCTTTCAAAGTGCTAATCTTCTCATCCAACAGTAGGCTCCTTGAAAATCAAGGAACGGTCGAGGGGGATTTCTCGATTGGATTCGCTAAGGACAGGCTTGAGACCTCCTTGGGGAACTATACGCACCACATCCCAGGAGAGGTTTACATCCTCATAGATTTTCCTCAGACTGGCGATCAGGGCGGCAACGGGGAGTACCAGTCGCTAGTCTGGCAGGCGGAGAGATTTGGTAAGTCGGAGGCGAAGCTTCAAAAGCTAGGGAGCGGTCAACTCACGCGTGATTGAGAGCTCCGGCCTCCCAGACCTGGGCCGAGGGCGAAGATCGCGCAAACGAGGAAGGGAGGTACGCCCCTTCAAGAAATCGGCGGACCAGCGATGGCCAACTGCATGATTTGCAATGTGGAATTTAACCCCGCTAGCGGTAAATCCAAGAACTTCTGCCCAAAGCATTGCGCGCCCGCGCCCAAACAACAGGGCATCGTGGCCAGGATCGACGCTGGGCTCAGTGGGATTGTCAGACTCGCATTCCTTGCCGTTATTTCCGTGTTTGTTTTTGCACTGATTCACAGCTGTGGTGAATCTTCCGGCGTAGGCTCGTTCACTTACCCTCCAAGCGTCTTGAGCCACAACATCTCGACCGTAGACGGCAATTCGGAACTCAATGTGACGCTGAAGTTACAGGGCTGGGACGCCGGGGAGGCGGACATAATCAATATCACCTCGGATATGAGGAGCATTATGGAGCACGAGCTAAAAGAGGGTGGCCAAGAACAGAGCATAGACTTCCATATCGAGGGGGATGCAGGGGGCGGAAGGGATGATTATGGACGACCGATACCAAGTCGCCTGATCGGCGTTTTCGACATCGATTTTTCAATGGCGGATATAAGGGAAATCAATTGGGACCATGTCTACAATTTCAAGTTGTTAAATCTAGCTCACGTTTCAGCCATTACCCCGGCAGGTGCCGAGGTGGGCAAAAACTATTGCGAAAAGAATCGAGAATACTCCAACGCGTTTTGCGACAATTTTCAGCCCTGAGGCATCTTGAGGAGAAGGACGGGCGGGCAACCTCCGCTTGACCGCCCAGGCCGCCCGCATCGGAATTCCTCCTCAACATCACCAAGAAAGCCGATTGAGAACAGCTCTGGGCCTCTTGCCGCCATCGCAATTCGTGGTAACCTTGAGTTAGTTACCAGGCTGCCGACATAGTTGACCAGCAGCCTGCTCCCAAGGTTTTCCCTCCCGCGTTCCTTACTGAAAGGCAAAAGCTTGGCGGAACTGCGCGTCCTAATTGCCGGTGGCGGCACCGGCGGCCACATCATCCCTGCGCTTGCCGTGGCCCACGAACTGGTGGCGCGCCACGGGGCCGAGGTGCTGTTTGTCGGCACGGCGCGGGGCATGGAGATTCGCCTGGTTCCCGAGGCCGGCTTCAACCTGCGCCTGGTGGACGTGGGCCCGCTCAAGAATGTGTCTTTGCTCACCAGGCTGCGCACACTGCTTGAGTTGCCGCGCAGCATCTCCGCCTGCAAACGCCTGATCCGCGAATTCAAGCCCAGCGTTGTCTTTGGCGTGGGCGGCTATGCCTCTGGCCCGGCGATGGCGGCGGCACTGCGGCTCAAGATTCCCACGATGGCCTTTGAACCGAACGCCATGCCCGGGCTGGCCAACCGCCTGGTCGGAAAGAAGGTGCAGGCGGCGGCGGTCAACTTCCCGTCGGCCTGCCAGTGGTTCAACAACTGCGAAGTCACGGGCATTCCGGTGCGGCCGGAGTTCTTTCATCTGGAACTGCCCACCGCTCCCAATCCCCATCTGCTGGTGTTTGGGGGCTCGCAGGGGGCAAGGATTTTCAACGAAAATGTGCCGCGCATGATTGGAGCGCTGCTCGAAGCGGTCCCCGGTCTCACCGTTCTGCACCAGAGCGGAGTGCGCCACGCGGCGACGACCTTTGAGGCCTACGTGGCGACCGGCGCCGACCCCGATCGCTGGCAGGTGCGGCCGTTTCTTGACGACATGCCCGCTTGCTTTGCCCGCGCCAACCTGGTGATGGCCCGCAGCGGCGCGTCCTCGGTGGCAGAACTGGCTGCCGCCGGCAAGCCGGCCCTGCTGATCCCCTTTGCCGCCGCCGCCGACGATCACCAGAAGCGCAACGCCGAAGAGATGGTCAACGCCGGTGCAGCCGTGATGCTTCAGGAGTCGGACCTGACAGAGCAGGGCAAGCTTCTGGAAGCGCTGACCGGACTTTTGGGCGATCCCGCGCGCCTGGCCGCCATGGCCGCCGCGGCCCGCACCCAGGCTCACCCCGGCGCCGCGGAGCGCATCGCCGACCGGCTTGCCGTCTTAGCGGCGTCTGGCTCCTGATTCCGATCTGAGGAAAAAGAAAAGGCCCGCCTGCCGAAGCAGATGGGCCTTTCAGACTGCGGACAAAGGTCTGATTCTGAGCGAACTCAGGCGGAATGGTGTGGGGCTAAAGCCCCATCTCTCTCATTTAGAACAGCTTGCGGCACGACTGAAGCCACCCCAGCGACCAAGACCTGCTGAGGAGGACGACCTCGAAGAAGCTGCGCCAGTCCTGATACTGGAGCCAACGTCCAATCCGAGCCGAGGATTTTCCCCTCACTTTTGCCGATTAATTCCGCACTTTGGAGCACAATCGTAAATAGAGAACCACTATGGAGAATACCTTGCGCCTCTTCCAAGCCAAAAACTTCTGAAACGCCCATAAGTCCTTTGCTGTCTCATATCTGCAAGTAAGTCCCCTGGAATCACATTCCCAGGGCGTGGAACCGCGTAACACGATGAAAATAAACCGCTTATTTGCAGGAAGGGAGGGGGGAGGATAACCCGGCGGTATCGCCTTGAGGGTTCCCTGTACCGTGCGAACTCCGAATATGCTCAAAACCTGTCAAGCCGAACCGAGGATTAGGCAGATCTCAATCCCAGAGGAGGGATGAAGCCAAGTGCGAGCCTCCCGCGAGCTACTGCCGTACTGCAAGTGCCAAATGAAAAAGGCCCGCCTGCCGAAGCAGACGGGCCTTTCTTGTCAATACTGCAATGCTTTACCGGTGTCCGCCGCCGCCGTGTCCGCCGCCGCCACCTGCGTGTCCACCGCCGCCGCTGAATCCGCCGCGTGCGCCGCCGCTAGAACCGCCGCGTGCTGCCGGTGCTCCACCGCGCGCTCCGCCTGCATACCCACGGGCTCCGCCTGCATATCCACGAGCGCCGCCAGCGTAACCGCGTGCTCCGCCTGCATAGGCTCCGCGGCCTGCATAGCCGCCGCGACCCGCATAGCCTCCGCGACCGTAGCCGTAGCCGCCGCGACCATATCCGTATCCGCGACCGCCCCAGCCATGTCCCCAGCCCCAGCCGTACCACGGCCCGACGCCGAGGAAGATGCCGCCGTTAAACCATCCCGCCCCGTAATACCCGTAAGGGGCACAGGCGTAGGGGTAGTAAGAGTAGTATCCCCAATCGCAAGCCGGTGGACCATACGCGGCAGGAGCGTCAACCACTGCGGGACCGACGCCCACTCCCACATCGACTTGAGCGCTTGCAGTTGCTATTGCCGCGAACGGCAAAGCCAGAATTGTTGCGAACAGAACCAGGCGCATACTCCGCATAAACCCTCCTTGTGCCGGTCTGTCCTGCCCAGTCTCGCGATAGCGGGGACCTGGAACTCGGATTCGACCTTCGTACTGAGCACCCGCCGGTTTCGGACTTTGCTGATCCGTCCGGCTTCTGACTATTAGAACAGCGATTCTGTACATTAGTTGCGGTCTTTCTCAAAGAATTGCGCATTGCACACCTAAAGAAGAAGCATCTTATAGCCGATCATTCCCTCCGGGGAACCACGGCAACCACCCCGGCGACGGGCAGGCCTTGAACTCTCCGCAGAAAACCAAAACGAAAACGGCCTCTCCGGTTGGGAGAGGCCGTTGTCATAAGCCGGCGACTGGTGGGACTTGTTACCGCCGGAAGCGCTCATGTCCGCGATCGAAGTCACGGTCAAAGTGCCGGTCGTGGAAGCGGTCGCCGTTCCAGCGAACTGCCGGCCCGCGCACGCCGCCGAAGTTCCAGCGCCCGGGAACCCAGTAGCCGTTGGCCTGGTAGCCGGCAACCCAGACATATCCAGCTCCGGGGCAGGGCGGAACGTAGGCCACCGGTCCGCGCACATAGACTCCAAACTCAGCTGCCTGGGCCGGGGCTGCAGCCAGACCCAAGGTGCCCGCCGCCACTGCCGCACCCAACATCCAATTCCTCATGCCGACCATAACCCCTCCATCCCACCCGGCCCTGTCTTACAGCGTCTTACACGCCCCAGGATCAAGACCGGTCCGGCTCTTCTCTCCGCTGAGGCTTGTCTCGTGCCGCCTCCCGGTTGAGCCGGTTATGTACTGTGCAAACACTGCCAGATGAAAAGGTTGCGGCGAGTGCGCGAAAATAAATCGGCGCAACTTTTTGGTTCACGCCGTGTCAAGGTCGCGGCACAGAGGGGGCGGGCGCGGCCGGACAGGGAGGCGGGTCAGGCTGGTTCGCTGCCTTCGCCGGCAGGCGGTCTGGCGGGACCGCAGCGGCCGCGCCAGCCGTGGCTGAGCCGTTCGCGTTCCTCCGGAGTCAACTGGTTCCAGCGGTCGTCGAATTTCCCGCGCAGCCTGGCACCGCGGCCATGCCCGTGTCCGCCAAAGCCGCCGAACAGGATGCGGCAAAGAACCAGAAGGCCGATCGCCTGCCAGAAGGTGACCGTGTGCCAACCGAACAGCATGGGCAAAAGCCAGTTCCACAGGTGCATGACCACTTCGCCGACAATCCCCATGAAAACCACGAGCGCGATGGGCGCCAGCACAAAGATCCATTTCCTTTTCATGTTGTGTTCCTCATTTCCCTAGAAATTCGTCGTGCATGCTCTGCAGCCGAGCTCGCAGATGAAGCACCGCGTAGCGCTTGCGCGCCAGCAGGGTATTGACATTGACGCCGCTCTCCGCTGCCATCTCTTTAAAGCTGAGCCCTTCCAGTTCGTGCGCCACAAAGACGGCTCGCTGCTCGTCGGGCAGTTCGGCGAGCGCAACCTCCAGCTCATCCAAAAGCACGCCGCGGAAGTAGAGCGCCTCAGGGCCGGCATCGGGCGATGGCAGCAGGTCTTCGATCCGCAACAGCTCGCCGTCTTCGTCCGTTCCCGCAGCGCTGGTGAAGTTCTCCGGCTTCTTCTTGCGGAAGAGGTCGGTGATGCGATTGCGCGCCACGCGGAAGAGCCAGCCGGTGACGTAGTCGATCGGCATCAGGAGGCGATGGGCTGTAACCAGCTCATAGAAGACCTCCTGGAGCAAATCTTCCACGTCGGATTCATCGGGGACGCGCCTGCGGATGAAGCTGCGCAGGCGGGATTGTTCCCTGGCCATGACTTCGGAGATTTGCCGGTCCTGCTCGATCATCGAAGTCACGCTCATGGCTCATCCGTCACTTCCCAAGACGGACGGCGGGAGGAGATATTGTAGAGCTTTGTTTCTTTGAGTGGGCACAAGCTCTCGCTGCTTACAGGGCAATCGCATTTGGATTCTCGATGGGCATGGTTTTGGCTCACGAGGGGAAGCACAGGAAAAGTGCGGGCGTGGACGCCCACACGACAGCCGGTCTGGAGACACGGCGCTACTCCGAAGGACCGGCAACGCCATTCCATTTTTTCTCGTCTCCCAAATGCGCTTGCCGCTCCCCCGCTCCTCATTTCCGGTGCCACTGCGAACCAAAATGTTAACCTTGAATTTCGCTTCCCATGTTCACAACCTCTCAGCACGCGCACTTTATCGGGATTGGCGGGATCGGCATGAGCGGCATTGCCGAAATCCTGCTGAGCCTGGGTATGAAGGTTTCCGGCTCCGATCTGCGGCGCGGGCCGGTGACGGACAGGCTGGCGCAACTGGGCGCAACCATTTATGAAGGCCACAATGCGGCCAACGTCGCCGGGGCTACCGTGGTGGTTACCAGCTCTGCCGTCTCTGCTTCCAATCCTGAAGTTGTGGAGGCTCACGCTCAAAAGATCCAGGTGATTCAGCGCGCGGAGATGCTGGCAGAACTGATGCGCCTGAAGTACGGCATTGCTATTGCGGGCATGCACGGCAAGACCACGACCACCTCCATGGTGGCGAGCGTGCTCACGGCGGGCGGACTTGATCCGACTGTTGTGGTGGGCGGGCGCGTGGACGCGCTGGGCTCGAACGCACGGCTGGGGACGACGCAGTACCTGGTGGCTGAGGCCGATGAGAGCGACCGCTCGTTTCTCAAGCTCTCGCCGATCCTGGCCGTGGTGACGAACCTTGACCGCGAGCACATGGACTGCTATCGCGACATGGCCGACGTGGAGCGCGCGTATCTGGGCTTCATGGACAAGGTGCCGTTCTATGGCGCGGTGACCGCGTGCATTGACAATCCGCAACTGGCGGCGATTTTGCCGCGCGCACGCCGCCGCGTGTTCACTTATGGAACGGCAGCCGAAGCCGATTTTCGGCTAGAGTTTCTTGTTGCCGGGACCTCCACGCCGGGTGAGATCCGATTTGCGCGCTTCCAGGTGCATACTGCTGCCGGTGCGCTGGGCCCCTTTGAGCTGCACGTTCCCGGGCGGCACAACGTGCTGAACGCCACGGCTGCCGTGGCCATCGCACATCAGCTCGGAGTTGGTGCAGACGAGATTGCCGAAGGTCTCCATTGCTTCCGCGGAGTCGATCGCCGCTTCCAGTTGCGCGGAACGGCGCGCGGGATTACGGTGGTGGACGACTACGGGCATCATCCCACGGAGATTCGCGCCACACTTGCCGCAGCCCGTGAGTGTGGGCACAGGCACATTCATGTTGTGTTTCAGCCGCACCGGTATACGCGCACCCAAGATCTGATGGAGGAATTCGCCGGCGCATTCACCGATGCCGACAGCGTGACCGTGCTGCCGATTTATGCTGCGAGTGAAGAGCCTATCCCCGGCGTCACCGCCGAAAGCCTGGCTGGCCGCATTCAGGGGCCTCATGTTCAGTACGCTTCCGATTTTGCTTCGGCCATTCGGCTCGTCTCCGCTGAAGCGCGCGAGGGCGACCTGGTTCTCACGCTGGGCGCGGGCAATGTGAGCCAGCTGGCTCCGCAGATTCTGGCGGCGATTGAAGCGATTTAGTTCCAGCTCAGGGTAGAGTTTTTGCATCAAGTGAACGTGTAGTCCTTCCCCGATCGACCACAAGTTTCGTGCCTTTGAAATCCTGTAACTCCGTCTGACTTTGAAGTTATCTCGCAAGGAGACGCGGTTGGACCGACTCAGATTCGGAATCAAGCTTCTCCTGGTGGTTGCGCTGACGGCGCTGCTGGCGTGGGTGGGTCTTGCCTCCGGCCGCGGCGCGGGCCATGTGCCGGCGATCTGGTGGGCGAACGCAGCCTTGGCTTCAGCGATGCTGCTTGACCGGCGGCGGCGCTGGATTTGGCTGCTTGCAGCCGGGTACGCCGGCAACGTCATGGGCCATCTGGTGTTCGGCGACCCCACATGGGAGACATGCGCGCTCTCCGCCTGCGACATTGGCGAGACCGCCATCGCCGTCCTCGGCGTGGCCTACGCAGTGGGCCGCCGCGTGGACCTCACACGGCAGCGGCAGTTGCTGCGATTTGTTGTCTTCGCGGTTTTGCTTGGACCACTGGTGGCCAGTCTCGCCGCGGGCCTTGTGTTGCACTGGGCTACTGGCAGCCCGCTGACGGTTTCGCTGGTCTGGTTCCCTGCCAGCGCGTTGGGGATGAGCGTTGTGGTTCCGCTGGTGCTTGGACTGGCTCGTCGCGAGACGCGCGAGCTGTTTCTGCCGCGCCGACTGGCCAACACGCTTCTCTACTTGTTGATGATTACCGTGGCGGCCACGGCGATATTCTCCAGGGCGGACTTTCCCTGGCTTTTCCTCATCTTTCCGCCGCTGCTGTTTCTTGTGGTGCGGCTGGGCCTGAGCGGCGGGGTGCTGGGCTGCTGTGTGGTGGCTGCGATCGGAACCGAGTTCACGATCTCGGTGCGCGGCGGGCCGCTGGCGAGGCTGGCCGACGCACGCCTCGAGCACCGCATCCTGATTCTTCAGCTCTTCCTGGCAACTGCCGTGCTCAGTGTGAGCGTGGTGGCCATTGTTTTTGCCGATCTGAAGCGGGCCCACGTCGCGGCCGGCCTGAGCGAGGAGCGCTATCGCCAGCTCGCCAGTTCGATGGAGACGCTGGCCACCGAGGACCCGCTCACCGGCGTTGCCAACCGTCGCCAGTTCGACCGCAACCTTCTCGGCGAGTGGCAGCGCGCTATGCGCAGCGGCTCGCCTATCTCGCTGCTTATGATGGATGTGGACCGCTTCAAGGACTTCAACGATCTGTACGGGCATCCCGAAGGCGACCGCTGCCTGCGCACGGTCGCACGCATCTGCGTTGACACCTTGCGCCGCGCCGCCGACACGGTGGCACGAATCGGCGGAGAGGAGTTCGGCATCCTTCTGCCCGGAACACCGGCCGCCGGCGCCCTGGAATCCGCCGAAAGGCTGCGCATGGCCGTGCTCGCTCAGGGCATTCGGCACTCGGGGAGCGCGTCCCAGGTGGTTACGGTCTCGATTGGATGCGCGACGATGATTCCGCGCGAGGGCGCCGGCGTGGATGACATTGTCGCCGCCGCGGATGCAGCTCTCTACGCAGCCAAGAAGGGCGGCCGCAACCGCGTTGAAATAGCAATGTAGCTGTAAGCAAGATCGGAGTCTCCATGCCGTCCACAGTCGAAGATCATTTCGGTCAGATCGACATTTACGTCTTCGATCAGATTCTGCGCGGCAACATCGAGCCGGGGATGACGATTGTGGATGCAGGATGCGGCTACGGACGCAACCTCGTCCACTTGCTGCGAACCGGCTGCCAGGTCTTCGCGCTCGACCAGGATGCGCAGGGCGTTGAGCATGTGCGGCAACTTTCTGCATCGCTTGAGACGGGATTGCCGGCGGAGAACTTTCAGGTCGGCTCGATTGAGAAGATGCCGTTCGCCGATGAGCTTGCCGATGTGGTGCTGTGCAACTCGGTGCTGCATTTCGCCCGCGACGAGCGGCAGTTCAGGGCGATGCTGGCGGAGTTGTGGAGGGTGCTGAAGCCGGGCGGGATGCTGTTCTGCCGGCTTGGCTCGCGCATCGGGATGGATTTTGAGCGGCTACACGGGAACATCTTTCTGATTCCGGATGGGTCGAAGTGGTTCCTTGTGGATCAGGCGATGCTGCTCAGGCTGACCGAGGAGCTGAATGCGGTGCAGGTTGATCCGCTCAAGACGACGATTGTGCAGGATTATCGCTGCATGACAACGTGGGTGCTGCGGAAGCGCCACTAGCGTGGGGCGGACGCTCGCGGGAGGCTCGCATGGGCTTACTGCTTTCCCTGTTCCTCGAGTGCGAGCGACCAGGGGCACCCCGGCAGACGCTCGCGAGAAGCTCGTATAGGCTTGGCTGGCTTCCCACCCCGTCCGGAGACTTGTCCCCGGTCTATTTCGTCGGACATCCGCCCAGTCCGTACCACCCGTGAGGGGGGATACCCCCCAGGGGTGTTTGGTAGAAGTCGCCTGTTTTCAACGCGTTGGCGGCAGGGTACTGGCGTAAGTTCCTTTTTTTCAGGAATTTGGAAGCCAAATATATGAAAATGGAGAGCTTACGCAAAGCCGTGCGCGAGACCGAGCCGGATTCGATGCGATGGGTCTGTGGACAAGAAAATGACTCTCAACTACAGGTTAGCGAATTGAGCGAAACAATCGGCAAACGGGATGTCAGCCTAAGTCGCTGAAAACCATGTAGATGCTTTCGAGATGGGAGGGACGGGGGCTTGACAAATCGCTTGTGAATTACAAGTGCCTTGTGGAGTTCTCACGCAGACACTAAAGCCCCATCTCTCTCATTTTAGTAATCTTGCGGCACCCTTCGGCTTCGCTCAGGGCAGGCTGTGAAGTCGTGCGCCAGGAAGAAACAAAATGTAAATTCGACAAAACTAAGGAGTCTTCATGGAGTTCCAGGGACTCTCACCCATCGGACAGAAACGTCCGATGGATGGGGCACAGTTTCATACCCCAAGGGTCGGTAACGCCGATGGGGGACTGATAAGAAACAGGGTGTCGATTGGACCTGGGTTTGAACAATTTGCAAGAAGGTGCAGTGAGGATTGTGTGAATCAATTCCGCAAGTTGGCGTCCGCTTCGCGGACGTAGCGGGCTGGCAAGTTGGCGGGAGAATTTGCGAGTGGGAGTTTCATCGCTCGAAGGTTGGCGTCGCCGGTGGACGACTGACACAAAGCTCGCTTCCATGGAGTTTTTGCGGCTGCATGAGCCGTTCGCTTGCCGCGAAAATTCAAGTGCGATTGCATTGCGTGGCGGCCGGTTGGCCGCGGGCGTGGACGCCCACATTACAGCCGGTGTAGATACCGGCGCTACCTTCGCACCAGACCGGGGATCTGGCGGCTGATTTTTTGCCCCGTAACCCCACGGATTCCCCCTGGTTCCAATGCGGAAAAAACACGTCAAGCCGCGGGCTATAGTTGAGTCTGGCGATTCCCACGGCCCTGCTCAGGCGTGACAATTCAAGGAACCAACAAAACTCGCCCCCAGCTCTGGGAGGATGAAGCGCAAGAGGAGCCTCGCGTCCGGCGCATGCAGGCAGGTGTTCCCCCTAGCGGGCGCACCCTTCCCGGCATGCCGCTGGAGATGGCGGACCCCGACGGCGACGACTTTGGCCCCACAGGCAGGTCTCGCTCCGGCGGGCCGCGGACTCCCTGGTGGCGTCCGGCGAGCACAGTGGGCCGCGTGTTTCTTGGGCTGGCGGTTCTGGGAGTCCTGGGCGGCCTGGGCATTTCGGCATATTCTCTCAAAACATTTCTGGGGCGCGACTCCCGCTTCCGCATCGCCGGGGCCGGCAACATTGAGGCCACGGGCCTGACCGAGGTCAGCCGCGCTGAGATGCTTCCCGTCTTCGGCGAGGACATTGGCCGCAACATCTTCTTTGTCCCGCTGGGCGAGCGCCGCAAGCAGCTTGAGCAGATTCCCTGGGTGGAGCGGGCGACGGTGATGCGCCTGCTGCCGGACCAGATTCGCGTTCAGCTGGTGGAGCGCACCCCGGTTGCCTTCACACGGATGGGCCATGAGATTGGCCTGGTGGACGCAAGCGGCGTTCTGCTGACCATGCCGCCCGCGATGATGGCGCAGCATCATTACTCTTTCCCGACGCTTTCCGGCATCGACCCCCGCGATCCGCTGGCCTCGCGGCAGGGACGGATGGCGGTTTACGGGCGTCTGGTGCAGGAACTTGACTCGAGCGGCCAGAAGCTTTCGATGCAAATCTCCGAGGTTGATCTGACCGATCCGGAGGATGCGCGCGTGACCATGCAGGACGATGACACGCTGCTGCATTTTGGTGAAGACCACTTTCTGGAGCGCTACCAGCGTTTCAAGGCTCACATTGCCGAGTGGCACCAGCAATATCCCAAACTTGCTGCCGTGGACCTGCGCTACGAACAGCAGGTGGTGCTTGAGATGACGCCCGGCACCAATGCCGTTGCGGCTGCAATCGGCGATGCAACTGCGCCGGCCGGGGACACAGGCAAGCCCTCCGCCGCGCAGCCGGCGCCAGTGCAACCCGTGAAGGAAGCGTCGGATCAGCCGGCTGCCAAGGCCAAGCCGGCGCCCGCGCGGGATGCTGCGCCGGTCAAGGTTGCACAGTCCAAACTGCCTGCGCCGGCGACAGCGAAGGCGGCCGCGATCAGTAAATCCGGCCAGCTCAGTGCCAGGGCGAGGGCACTTACGGCCAAAGACAAGGCTGCCAAGGCAGCACGCGAGAAGAAGAAGCGCGAGAGCATGCATGAGGCCCGGCGTGCCTCTCTCAACGCCGGCAAACATAAAGCCGCCCCAACCCACCCGGCCGCCGCAGCGGCGCAGGGCCAGTGAGTGCCATGAGCCAGAAACAGGACAACCTGATCGTGGTGCTCGACATTGGGAGCGCTTGGACGCGCGTGCTGGCGGCAGACCTGAACGAGGGCTCTTTGCGCTATCGCGGGCACGGCATTGTCGAATCGGCCGGCATGCGCAAGGGGCTTATCGCTGAACTTGGTCCCGCATTCAAAGCTGTGAAAGCTGCCAGCGAGCGGGCAGAGCGCACGGCGCGCGTGAACATTGACGAGTGCGTGGTTGGGGTGGGCGGACCGCACATCCGCGGCCTCAACACCAGTGACGGATTCGATCTTGGCAATCGCATGCGGGAGATTACGCGCGACGACGTGCGCTACGTGGTGGAGCGTGCGCGGGCCATTGAGCGGCCTCCGGATCGCGACATTCTGCACCTGCTGCCGCGCCAGTTCATCCTTGACGATCAGCCTGGGATCTTCGATCCGGTGGGCATGGTGGGTGCGCGGCTGAGAGTGGATCTGCATATCGCCACCTGCTCCGGCAGTGCACTGCAAAGCACTGTGACCTGCGCGAATCGCGCGGGGCTGGAAGTGTCTGAAGCGGTTCTCGAATCGATAGCGGCGGCCGAGGCTACGCTCTCCCCGGATGAAAGGGAACTGGGCGTCTGCCTGCTCGATATCGGCGCTCATTCGAGTGAGCTGGCGGTATTTTTTGAAGGTGCGGTTGCGTATACGGCCTCGGTGCCGATCGGCGGGCAGCACTTTACAAACGACCTGGCGGTTGGCATGCAAATCCCAGTGGCCCAGGCCGAGGAGATCAAGCGGCAGTACGGGCACGCCGTGGTGACCGCCGTGCCGCAACTGGCGGAGATTGAGATCGCCAGTCCCCAGCCGCGCATGCTGGCGCTGAGGACGATTGCGGAAATTCTTGAGCCGCGCGCCCGCGAACTGCTCTATTTTGTGAAAGAGAGCCTGCGTCAGGGCGGAGTGGTGGATGCACTGGGCGCGGGATGCGTGCTGACCGGCGGCGGAGCCATGCTGCCCGGTATGCTGGACGTGACCGAGAGCCAGTTGCGGGTGGCGGCACGTACCGGTATGCCGGTGCGTCTATCTCATATGCCCGGCGAGTTGGTTCATCCCAGCTTTGCCACGGCCATCGGCATGCTTTTGTACGCCCACCGCACCCGCGTGACCCGTGCGGCGGAGAACAACGGGTTGCGCGCCAAGCTTCGCGCCATTTTTGCAGCAAGTTTTTAAGGCAACGAGTTCTTAGCAAGTTTCTTGAACAATGAATCGGGAGGCTCAAGCCGAATGGAACCGACGGATCAGCAGATGAACGAAGCCGGCGCAATGCGCATTCAATATCACGACGAGCCTCTGCGCGGGGCGCGCATCAAGGTGATTGGCGTGGGTGGGGGCGGGGGCAACGCCGTCAATCGCATGATCCAGGCGCACATGGAGGGCGTTGAGTTCATTGCTGCCAACACGGACGTGCAGGCGCTCAAGCTCTCGCAGGCCCCGGTTAAATTGCAACTCGGAGTGCGGCTGACGATGGGGCTCGGCGCGGGCGCCAATCCCGACGTGGGCCGCCGCGCGGCGCTCGAAGATTCGGACAAGATCATTGAAGCCCTGGAGGGGGCCGACATGGTGTTCGTCACTGCCGGCCTTGGGGGCGGTACGGGGACTGGAGCAGCTCCGGTGATCGCCTCGCTGGCCAGCGAGATGGGCATTCTCACCGTCGCCGTCATTACGCGGCCCTTCGCCTTTGAAGGCAAGCGGCGCCTGCAGCAGGCTGAGCGCGGGTTGAAGGAACTGCTGGAAAGCGTTGACACGATGATTGTGATACCGAATGAGAAGCTGCTCGCGGTGGCCAAGGACGCCGGCTTCTTTGAGAGTTTCCGCATCGCCGACGATGTGCTGCGGCAGGGCGTGCAGGGCATCTCCGACATCATCACCATCCCCGGCATCATCAACCGCGACTTTGCCGACGTGAAAACGACCATGGCCGGGATGGGCCACGCGGTGATGGGAACCGCTGTTCGCTCGGGTGAAAACCGCGCCATTGAGGCTGCCCAGGCGGCCATGGCCTCACCGCTGCTTGAGGCGGGCGCAATCGACGGCGCGCGCGGCATCCTGATCAACATCACCGGGTCCAGCTCGCTGAAGCTCTCTGAGGTGAATGCGGCTTCTTCGCTGATTCAGAGCTCGGCTCACGAGGACGCCAACATCATCTTTGGCGCGGTGCTGGACGAGAAGATGGGCGACGAGGTCAAAATCACCGTGATCGCCACCGGGTTCCGCGACCAGATGCCGGAACGCCGTGCCCGCATGCTCAGCGTGGAAGAGGCGCCGGTTGTGTCCGTACCGGTAATGGCGCCGGACAACTGGATGCTGGAAGCTGCCATGCCCACTCCCGAGCCTGCACCGGCTCCGGCTCCAGCCCCGCCGCGATTCCTCTCGCAGGATGAGGACCCGGAAGAGGAGACGGCGGAACTGGAAGTGCCGGCCCTGGTTTCGGTCTCCGCGCAGCCTGTCGCCATAGCAGTTACGGTGGCCCAGCCGATGGCGGAGGCACCTGCGGCGTTTCATGAGGAGATGGAACTGGTGGCCGCACCGGGCCGCCCGCAGTTTGCTGAACTGGCAGAGGAGCCGGCCTACACGCCGCTTCCCAGGGATTACGCCGGGGATTTCGGCAATGGAAAGCAGGCTCCGGTAGAGGAGTACCCGGCTCAGCCGGCTCCCGCGCTATTTTCTGAAGGCGAGGAGACGACCCAGCGGGATCTGGATACGCCGGCGTTTCTGCGCCGTCTCAGGTTCTAGAGCTTGTGATCTGCTTCACGGGGGCGGAGGTGGCATTTTTGGTCCGGTCTGCGGCTTTTGGGCCATTTTGGGATTGGTTGTCGGCGCTGTATAGTGCAAGATAGCTCTACAAAACGGGTGATTGGCCGCAGATGTGCAGGGAACCCCTGTTGTCTTTGTGGTTATTGTTCAACAATTCAATGGCCTATTTCGTGAGTGATTGAGATCACATCCGGTGGCCGGATCATCAGGAATAGTAAGTCTTTCACGTGGCTGAGGCTGAAACCAGACCGCGGAATGGCCGATAAGGCACAGAGTGCGCGGCCCAGGGCGGACGTACGGCAAGAAATCCATCGTTGAGAGGATGTTGGCTGGATGAGATTGGCTCGTATACCGGCATTTTGTTTGGTTCTTTTGGCGCCTGCCCTGGTTGCTGCCGCCTTGGATACTCCGCACAGCCTGCGCCCTCACAAGACGCCGCCAGCTCATTTATCTGAGGCGCGTAGAGCCACGGCCCATCACGCCGCACCCGCTGCCAAATCCACTTCCAGCCATACTTCTGCTGTTCATTCTTCTACCGCACACACAGCGACAAAATCGGCGTCTGCTCATTTGACCGCGCGTGGCCAGGTACGTGCCAGTGCACGCCGGGTGGCCCTTACTTTGCGCCATCATCGCTCCTATGAGCGGTTTACCGCCAGCTCCTTTGCCAACGGCGACATCTTCGCAGGCGACGTGACGATTGGCGAGGATCCCCTGGTTCGCCAGGCGGCTATCGACGCCCTGGGCGACATGAACGGGACGGCAGTCGTCATCGACCCCTCCAGTGGCCGGATTCTGGCCATGGTTAACCAGAAGCTGGCGCTCTCGCCCGGTGCGGAACCCTGCTCAACCATCAAGATCACCGTGGCCATGGCCGCGCTCTCCGAGGGCCTGGTCACGCGCGACACGATGGTGCAGTTGCCCGGCTTCCGCATGAACATGACGGATGCGCTGGCCAAGAGCAACAACCTCTACTTTGAGGAATTGGGCCGTGAACTGGGCTTTGATCGCGTGCGTCACTACGCGACGCAGTTTGGCCTGGGCGAACTGGCCGGTTACAACATTGCCGGCGAGCAGCTTGGCGTTTACCCGGATCAGGCGATTCCTGCCTCAGAGGGTGGCGTGGGCCGCATGTGCAGCTTCGGGCAGGGCGTCTCGCTAACCCCGCTGCAACTGGGCGCCTACGTGGCCTCTCTTGCCAATGGCGGCACGCTTTACTACCTGCAGCACCCGACGACGCAGGAAGAAGTGGCGGAGTTCCAACCCAAGGTGAAGCGGACTCTGGACATCGCCCGTTTCGTACCCGATATGCAGGACGGCATGGCCGGCGCGGTTGAATTTGGAACCGCACGCCGCCTACGGGCCAACTTCCACGAGTTTCCGGTCTTCGGCAAGACGGGAACCTGCTCCGACAACGGAACCCGCTTCGGCTGGTTCGCATCCTACTCCGATTCACCGCAGGGCAACCTGGTGACGGTCTTCTTTCTTGAAGGCGGCCGGCCCACGTTTGGACCGCGCGCGGCGGAGCTGACAGGGGTCTTCTACAAGAACCTCTGGGACCGCAACTACTTTGCGAACAAGGGCCAGCAGGAAGCGCATGCGGTTCCGCCGGTTGCTGCGCAATCGATGCAATAGCGAATTTCCCATGGGTCAGAAAACTCTTTACAGAAAGGCCGCCTCAGGGCGGCCCTTTTGGTTATTGGCCGATCATCTGCCAGGCGGATAGGTGAATGCGTGCCATAATGCTTGGCATACGCATGAAACTCTCCTTCGTTCTCCTGCTCATCTCGATTTTTCAATCTGCTCAGGCCCAGCAACTGCCTTCAGTGGAGACGCTGCTGCCAAAGCTCTACGAATTCGGCCAAAACTATCGGGCCACGCTGCCCTCGCTCACCTGTGACGAATCGATCGTCTCTCAGACGGTCAAGAACGGGAAGGTGCAAAAGGAGATGAAGGTTGAATCCACGCTCACCGAAGCGCGTGATCGGCCTGAGCCCAATCCGTTCACCGAGCGGCACGCCTTCCGCACCATCAATGGCAAACCGGCCAAGGCTCCGCCCAAATTTCCCTACCTGGTGCAAGGAGGATTCGCCAACGGTCTCGGCTTTACCGGGCCAGATACCCAGGGCTGCTTCGACTACCACGTCGATTCTCAGGACGCTGGAAAGACCTTGCGCCTCGAGTTGGATCTCAAACCCGGCACCGGGATCCCCGCCTGCAAAAGCATTCCGGAGGGCGCGCAGAAGATCGTCTTGGTCGACGCGGCCACTTATCGAATCACGCATGTCGAACGGACAGTCTCGGCCCTGGCGTCAAAAGAACACAACGAAGTGTTCTTCATGGCCCTCGACTACGGCCCTCAGAAACTGGGGGACAAGACTTTCTGGCTGCCGGCAAAGATGTATGGTCACGACCCCGAAGGTCAAGGGCGTATCACCATAACGTACTCCAACTTCCATCGCTTCGCCGGAGAGTTGAAGGTCCTACCGGGCGATGATCCGGCCTCGCAGAACCCCTAGGCCGCCGACCCTTTGTTTCATAAGCGATTCCGGCCTTCCGTTGGCCGTCCTTCGTTAAGAAAACCTGCCATTGTGGATTGAGTGAAGCCAATGCATGGGCTGCATCATCCGATAGCATGAGCACAAAGTTTCCCGCCTTCCCGACCCGCGGGAGAATCAACCAGGAGCCGTAGCCCTTCATTAGAGCGGTTTCGATTCAAGTGTTGCCATTTGAAGATCATTTTAGGTGGCATTTTCTTGAGAAAAATGCCACTTGGCTTCGAGGTTTCTGTCAAGAGCAGAATCGAAACCGCTGTAACGCGCAGAGAGGAACCTTCCCCATGGAGTTGCCTACACACATATTGCTTACCTACGGCTACCTGCTGCTGTTTGTCTGGGTGCTGGTTGAGCAGCTCGGAGTTCCGCTGCCTGCAACGCCGGTGCTGCTGGCAGCCGGTGCGCTCTCGGCCGAGCACCAGATCAGCTTTCCGCTGGCGCTGGTGGCCGGGCTGGCCTCTTCGCTCACCGCGGATACGACATGGTTCTTCATTGGCCGCCGCTACGGACACCATGTGCTGCGCATTCTCTGCAAGCTCTCGATGGAGCCAACCATTTGTGTACGCCGCACGCAGGACTCGTTTGGACGCCGCCGCGGCTTCACGCTGATGATCGCGAAATTTGTGCCCGGCCTTGCCACGCTGGCCCCGCCTGTGGCGGGTGAGAATGGCATGCCGTATCTTGAGTTTCTGTTCTTCGACGCCATTGGCGCGTCTCTATGGCTGACCGCGCTGCTGGCAGTAGGGCGGCTGTTCGGCGACGCGCTCAAACGCGATCCGAGCCTGCTGAACTGGGTGGGACGCTTCTCCGGCGCGCTGCTGATTCTTGGGATTCTGGTCTTCTTTATCGGACGGTTGGCGCGGCGGCGGATGATGCTGAAGCAACTGGTGGCCTCGCGGGTTGAGCCTGAAGACCTGAAGAAGCAACTCGACGCAGGGGAGCAGGTTTATATTGTCGACCTGCGCCACCCGCTCGAGCTTTTGCCGGATCCCTTCACGCTGCCGGGTGCGCTGCATTTTTCGCCGGATGCGCTTGCCGAGCGGCACCTTGAAATCCCGCGCGACCGGGACATCGTGCTGTATTGCACCTGTCCCAGCGAGGCCACGGCAGCGAAGACAGCAATGACCCTGTTCAAGCTCGGGATTGAGCGCGTGCGGCCTCTGCGCGGCGGCTACGACGAGTGGAAGCGGCTTGGATTTCCGCTGGATGCGGTAAAGATGGCACGGCCGCCCCTCGAACCCGCGAGGACGCTGTGATGCCCGCATTCGTTCCTGGAGATTGAAGCCAAGAGCCTCTAAGATGGATTCCAGCAGGATGGAGAGGCGCTGGCCGATGGCTTTCGTGAACAGCTATGAGAATGTGACGCGGGCGAAGGCCTACTCGAAACTGGAGTTTGCCAACACCTACCGCCTGGCCTTTCGCGATTTGCCGGAGTTGTTCGCTGCCCATGCGCAGGGGACCGCGGCGCTCGACTTTGGCTGTGGCACGGGCCGCTCCACGCGGTTCCTGCGGGAGCTTGGTTTTGAGCCGGTGGGGGTGGATATATCGGCGGAGATGATTGCCAAGGCGCACGAACTGGATCCGCGCGGCGATTACAGGCTTGTTCCCGGCGACGACATGAGCGGGCTGCCTCGCCAAGGGTTCGATCTCATCCAGTCCGCATTCACGTTTGATAACATTCCCGGCATGGACCTGAAGGTGCGCCTGTTTCGCGACCTGCGTGCGCTGCTCGCGCCCGGTGGAGTCCTCATCAACATCGTTTCGGCTCCGGAGATTTACTTCAACGAGTGGGCGACGTTCTCTACCGCGGATTTTCCCGAGAACCGAAATGCCAAGCCTGGCGACACCGTCAGGATCATCACTACGGAGATCGAAGACCGGTCGCCGTGCGTGGACATTCTCTGGCCCCACGAATCCTATCTGGAGGTTTATGGGCGCGCCGGCCTTGAGGTGGTGGAGATGCGCAAACCCCTGGCAACGGGCGATGAGCCGTACCGCTGGGCGAGCGAGATGCGGATAGCACCATGGGCGATTTATGCGCTGCAGTCTACGAATTGAATTAGGGCCTGTTAACACTACTGGGGTGGACGGCGTTGCGGATGAAAATCGGGCCAGACGAGGCGGAGGACGAAGGCTTAGGCTATTCCTAGGCGAGGACGACAACGAAGTATG